>LULN01000113.1_pt1 | contig 21138 bp, 24 predicted proteins | sample 728131 | NCBI WGS metagenome assembly LULN01 (sample SAMN03860288, study PRJNA289734) | marine metagenome | biome: seawater column; feature: ocean; material: water; isolation source: Red Sea water column Station 149 - depth 100m | place: Saudi Arabia: Red Sea | collected 2011-10-15 | depth 100 m
GCCGAGCAGCGGCACGAGCCGACCGCCGACGACCGGCGTGCCACCTGGAAGGACGTCGTCGCGGCGTACGTCGGGCTCACCAAGCCCCGCGTGATCGAGCTGCTCCTGCTGACGACCGTGCCGGTCATGTTCTTCGCCGCCCGCGGCGTCCCGCCGGTCGGCCTGGTCCTGGCGACCGTCGTCGGCGGCACCTTCTCCGCGGGGTCCGCGTCGGTCTTCAACTGCGTCTACGACCGCGACATCGACGAGCAGATGCGCCGGACCCGTCGCCGGGCCCTGCCGCGCCACATCGTGAGCGCCCGCGCGGCGCTGGTCTTCGGCACCGTGCTGGGCGCGCTGTCCGTCGTGGTGCTGCTCCTGTGGGTCAACCCGCTCTCCGCGCTGCTCGCGGTGAGTGCCGAAGCCTTCTACGTCTTCGTCTACACGATGCTGCTCAAGCGGCGTACGACGCAGAACATCGTCTGGGGCGGCCTCGCCGGCTGCTTCCCGGCGCTGATCGGCTGGACCGCGGTCACCGGGGAGCTCGCCTGGACCCCGGTGGTGCTGTTCGCGGTCGTCTTCTTCTGGACCCCGCCCCACACCTGGGCCCTCGCGCTGCGCTACCGCGAGGACTACGCGAACGTCGACGTCCCGATGCTGCCGGTGGTCGCCTCCGCGCACGCCGTGTCGCGCCAGGTCGTCGTCTACTCGTGGGTGATGGTGGCGACCTCGCTCCTGCTGTGGCCCGTGGCCTCCACCGGGCCGTTCTACCCCGTCGTCGCGGTCGTGCTGGGGGCGGTCTTCCTCGTCGAGGCGCACCGGATGCTCATCCGGGCCCGCGGCACCGAGGAGCTCTCGGTGATCTCACCGATGCGCCTGTTCCACGCCTCGAACCTCTACCTCAGCCTGTTGTTCGTGGCCGTGGCGCTGGACCCGCTGCTCTTCTCCTGAGCCCCGCACCGGGCCGGCGCCCGCGGCGGGACCCCGGCCGCGAACCCGCCTCCGACCCCGGCTCTGGCTCCAGCCCTGGCTCCAGCGGGCCGGCTACGCCTCCGGGTGCCGCACGCGCAGCAGCGCGGCGGTGGTGAGCGCCGAGAGGATCGCGGCGCCGAGCATGTGCAGCCCGACGAGGAGCTCGGGCAGGTCGTTGAAGTACTGCACGAAGCCGATCGCCCCCTGGGCGAGCTGCGCGACGAGCACGAAGGTCAGCAGCCGGTTGCCGAACTCGGGCCGCGAGGACGATCCACGCCAGCGTGGTCGCCGGGCCGCCCACCGCGGGGGTCGGACGGTCCAGGACCTGCAGGAAGCGCACCGACAGGCCCACCAGCGCCATCGACAGCAGCAGGTGCAGCGACACGATCCACGGGTTGAGGTCGGTCAGCACCGTGATGCCCCCGATGACCGCCTGCAGCGGGATGCCCGCGGCCAGCACGGCGGCCAGCCCGACCAGGTGCCGGCGTCCGGTGCGCCACGCCGCGACGAACGTGAGCACCGCGACGGCGACGAGCACGAAGGTCAGCAGCCGGTTGCCGAACTCGATGGCGGAGTGGAAGTCCAGCGCCCCGTGCGGGGTGAAGTCCTCCTCGGTGCACCGCGGCCAGGTGGGGCAGCCCAGGCCGGAGCCGGTGAGCCGCACCGCCCCGCCGGTCACGACGATGCCGGTGTTGGCGACGAGGGAGGCCCAGCCGGCCCAGCGGGCCTGGCGGTGCCGGAGGGCGGGGTCGGTCATGCTCACTCCCACGTGAAGGTACGGGCGGTCAGGACCGTACCCAGGGCCGCCCAGCCGAGCAGGGTCAGCATCGACGTGACGTCCGCCGCACCGTCCAGCAGGGCAGCACGCATGCCCTCGCCCAGCGCGCCCGACGGCAGCCACGTGGCCACGTCGCCGAAGCCGCCGTACGCGTTGGCGGGCAGGACGACCGCACCGCCGGCCATGAGGAGAAGGTAGACGAGGTTGGCGGCGGCGAGCGTGGCCTCGGCGCGCAGCACCCCGGCGACGAAGAGGCCCAGGGCGGCGAACGCGGCGGTGCCGACGGCCGCCACGCCGAGGGCGGAGAGCAGCCCGACCGCGGTCGTCTCCGGCTGCCAGCCGAGAGCCAGGGCGACGGCGCCGAGCACCACCACCTGCAGCGCTTCCACCAGCAGCAGGGGGACCCCGGGGGCGAAGGTGTCGATGGCCGGGGCGTCGAGCTCCAGGCCCACCCGCTCCGACCCGGCGACGGCGCCGACCAGCACGATCACGGGGATGACGACGGCCAGCAGCAGCTGCTCGCCGTTGCGCAGCATGAGCCGCGCCTCCATCCGGGCGTGCGAGAGGACCTGGCGCCCCAGCGGCGCGGCGCCGGGGGCGGGCGTGAAGGTGCCGGCGCTCATGCCGAGAGCTCCCGTCCGGTCAGCTCGAGGAAGACGTCCTCGAGGCTCCTGGTGCCCAGGCTCAGCGACTCCGGGAGCACGTCGTGCTCCTCGCACCAGCGCGAGACCCGGGCCAGGGTCGAGCCGTCGGCCGGGCCGGTGACGAGGAGGCTGAGCGGGTCGAGCACGGTGACGCTCGTCGCGGGCCCCAGCGCCTCGGTCAGCGACTCGGGCGCACCCGGCGGGAACGGCCGGGTGACGACGAGCCGGATTGTGGAGACGCGACCGCCGCGGGTCAGCTCCACCGGCGAGCCGGAGGCGATCAGCTGTCCGCGGTCGATGATGTGCACGGTGTCGGCCAGCGACTCCGCCTCGTCCATGTAGTGCGTGGTGAGCACGACGGTCACGCCGTCCGCGCGCAGCTCGCGCAGCAGGTCCCAGGTGTCACGTCGCGCCTGCGGGTCCATGCCGGCGGTGGGCTCGTCGACGAAGACCAGCTCGGGGCGCCCCACGATGGCCATCGCCAGCGCGAGCCGCTGCTTCTGCCCGCCGGAGAGACGGCGGTACGGCGTCCGTCCGCAGGCTGCGAGTCCGAGCCGCTCCACGAGCAGCGCGCGGGGCAGCGGGGCGGCGTGCAGGGAGGCGGCGTGCCGGAGCATCTCCTCGGCCCGCACACCGCTCCAGGCGCCGCCCTCCTGCAGCATCACGCCGATGCGGGGGAGGAGGGCGCGCCGGTCGGCCTGCGGGTCCAGCCCCAGCACACGGACGGTGCCGCGCTGCGGACGGCGGTAGCCCTCACAGGTCTCCAGCGTCGTGGTCTTCCCGGCGCCGTTGGGACCGAGCACGGCGGTGACGCTGCCTCGGGCCACGGTCAGGGAGAGGCCGTCGACGGCGGTCTTGGAGCCGTAGCGCATCTCGAGGGAGTCGACCATGACGGCGTGGTCGGGGTCGGGCGCTGGCACGACGGCAGTCTAGGGAGGCGTCGGGTCGCTCCCGGCCCCGCCCTAGGCTCTGGGACGTGACTGGCTGGCTGGTGGTGACCGTGCTGCTGCTGACCGCGGTGGCGGCGGCATGGACGGTCGTGATGATCGTGCGGGACGAGAGTCCTCCCAGCGACCGGTTCTTCGTCGTGCTGGGCGTCCTGCTTCTGGTGCTCGTCGTGCAGCTGGTGGCGGGCCTGGTGGCCCTGGCGACCACGGACCGCGACGTCGACGGGGTGACCTTCGTCGCCTACCTGCTGACCGTCGTGCTCGCGCCGCCCTTCGGTGCGGCGCTGGCGCTGGTGGAGCGCAGCCGGTGGGGGACCGCGTCGCTGCTGGTGGCGCTGGCCACGGTGGCGGCGATGGAGGTGCGTCTCGACGCGCTGTGGGCGGCCGCCGGTGCGTGAGCTCTCGACCGGGCCGGGGCGCGTGCTCGTCGCGGTCTACGCCGTCTTCGCCGTCGCGGCCACCGGGCGCTCACTGGTCCAGCTGGGCACCGACGCCGGTCGCGCACCGCTGGCGTACTCGCTCTCGCTGCTGGCCGCGGTGCTCTACCTGGTGGCCACGACCTGCCTGTTGCGGGGCGGGGAGGTCGCGCGCCGCGTGGCGCTGGTCACGGTCTTCGTCGAGGCGACCGGCGTGCTGGTGGTCGGGACGCTGTCCTACCTGGTCAGCGACTGGTTCCCCGACAAGACCGTGTGGTCCCACTACGGCCAGGGCTACGGCTTCCTACCCCTCGTCCTGCCCTTCCTGGGCCTGTGGTGGCTGCTCCACCCCGGTGTCCACCCCGGTGCCCGAGCGGGGAGGAGCGCCGGGGGCGACCAGGTGTCGAGTCCACCCCCGGGCACTTAGGCGACCCTTCCTTGAACGACCGTTTCCATTAACGGCACACTGGCGTTGTGGAATTCACCCGCGACGACCTGAGTACGCGCCAGCGTGTCGCGCGGTCGATCCTGGTGAACGGGCCCTCGACCGCGGCGACGCTGGCCGAGCAGCTCGACCTCACACCGGCCGCCGTGCGCCGACACCTCGACCAGCTGGTCGAGGAGGGCGCCGTCGAGCCGCGCGACCCGCGCCCCGGCGCCAGCCGGGGTCGGGGTCGGCCGGCCAAGCTCTTCGCGTTGACCGAGCTCGGCCGCGAGGGCTTCGACCAGCAGTACGACGACCTCGCCGTCCAGGCGCTGCGCTTCCTCGCCGACACCGGCGGGGACGACGCGCTGCGCGCGTTCGCCGAGCAGCGGGTCTCCTTCATCGAGGCTCGCTTCGGGGCGACCCGGGAGGCCCACCCCGAGCTCACGCCCGCGCAGGTGCTGGCCCGCGTCTTCACCGACGAGGGGTACGCCGCGGGAGTCCGCGAGCTGCCCGTGGTCAACGGCCAGAGCGCCGGTGAGCAGCTGTGCCAGCAGCACTGCCCGGTCTCCCACGTGGCCCACGAGTTCCCCCAGCTGTGCGAGGCCGAGACCCAGGCGATCAGCCGGGTGCTCGGGCGACACGTCCAGCGGCTGGCCACCATCGCCCACGGCGACGGCGTCTGCACCACCTGCATCCCCGACCTCCCCACCACGTCCACGACGTCCAGCACAGAGAAGGAGAGGGTCACCTCATGACCTCGATCGAAGAACTCAACCCCGAGCTCCAGGGCATCGGCCGCTACGAGTTCGGCTGGGCCGACCCGGACGTCGCCGGCGCCTCCGCGCAGCGTGGCCTCAACGAGGCGGTCGTGCGCGACATCTCCAGCAAGAAGAACGAGCCGCAGTGGATGCTCGACCTGCGCCTGAAGGGCCTGAAGCTCTTCGACCGCAAGCCCATGCCCACCTGGGGCTCGGACCTGTCGGGCATCGACTTCGACAACATCAAGTACTTCGTGCGCTCCTCGGAGAAGCAGGCCACCTCCTGGGAGGACCTGCCCGAGGACATCAAGAACACCTACGACAAGCTCGGCATCCCGGAGGCGGAGAAGCAGCGCCTGGTCGCCGGTGTCGCCGCGCAGTACGAGTCCGAGGTCGTCTACCACTCGATCCGCGAGGACCTCGAGGAGCAGGGCGTCCTCTTCCTCGACACCGACACCGCGCTGAAGGAGCACGAGGAGCTCTTCAAGGAGTACTTCGGCACCGTCATCCCCGTCGGTGACAACAAGTTCTCCGCGCTCAACACCTCGGTGTGGTCCGGCGGCTCGTTCATCTACGTCCCGCCGGGCGTGCACGTCGACATCCCGCTGCAGGCCTACTTCCGGATCAACACCGAGAACATGGGCCAGTTCTAGCGGACGCTGATCATCGTCGACGAGGACGCCTACGTGCACTACGTCGAGGGCTGCACCGCGCCGATCTACAGCTCGGACTCCCTGCACTCCGCGGTCGTCGAGATCGTGGTGAAGAAGGGCGGCCGCTGCCGCTACACGACCATCCAGAACTGGTCGAACAACGTCTACAACCTCGTCACCAAGCGCGCCACCTGCGAGGCCGGCGCGACCATGGAGTGGGTCGACGGCAACATCGGCTCCAAGGTGACGATGAAGTACCCCGCGATCTACCTCATGGGCGAGCACGCCAAGGGCGAGACGCTCTCGATCGCGTTCGCCGGCGAGGGCCAGCACCAGGACGCCGGCGCCAAGATGGTGCACGCGGCCCCGCACACCTCGAGCTCGATCCTGAGCAAGTCGGTGGCGCGCGGCGGTGGCCGGACGTCGTACCGCGGCCTGATCCAGGTCAACGAGGGCGCCCACGGATCGAAGTCCAACGTGCTGTGCGACGCGCTGCTCGTCGACCAGGTCAGCCGCTCCGACACCTACCCCTACGTCGACATCCGCGAGGACGACGTGTCCATGGGCCACGAGGCGAGCGTCTCGAAGGTCTCCGACGACCAGCTCTTCTACCTCATGTCGCGCGGCATGGAGGAGGACGAGGCTATGGCGATGATCGTCCGCGGCTTCGTGGAGCCGATCGCCAAGGAGCTGCCGATGGAGTACGCCCTCGAGCTCAACCGCCTCATCGAGCTGCAGATGGAGGGCGCGGTCGGCTGAGGCCGGCCACCGCTCCCACCTGCACCCCCGACGCCCCAGACGCTAGGAAGACACCCCACACGTGACCGTGACTGCTGACCCCCGCGACAGCGTGGCCTCCGCCCTCGAGGTGGACCACGTGGAGTCCCACCTGCACCCGGTGAGCTCCTTCGACCTCGACGACCACCCGATGCCCACCGGCCGCGAGGAGATCTGGCGCTTCACCCCGCTCAAGCGGCTCGCCGGTGCCCTCGACGACACCCCCGGTGACGCCGACGCGCTGAGCGTGGAGACCATCGGCGACGCGTCGTACGTCGTCGGCACGCTCGCCCCGGGCCAGGCCCCGCGCGGCGTGGCGCTCGTCCCCGACGACCGCGCCTCGGCGCTGGCCTCCAAGCACGCCGGCGACGCCGTGCACGTGAAGGTCCCGGCCGACGCCGAGCTCGCGGAGCCGATCGGGCACCGGGTCACCGGTACCGCCGGCACCCGCACCCACCGGCACACCGTGATCGAGGCCGGCACGCACTCGCGGGCAACCTACGTCCTGGACCACCGCGGCTCGGGCGTGCACGCCGGCAACGTCGAGGTCGTCGTCGGTGACGGCGCCGACCTGACCGTCGTGACCCTGCAGGACTGGGACGACGACGCCGTGCACGTCGGCACCCACGAGGCCGTGGTCGGGCGCGACGCGCGCTACCGCCACATCTCGGTCACCTTCGGCGGCTCGGTCGTGCGCACCAGCGCCAACGTGCACTACGCCGGCCCCGGTGGCGAGGCCGAGCTGCTCGGTCTCTACTTCGCCGACGCCGGCCAGCACTTCGAGCACCGCCTCTTCGTCGACCACAACGCGCCGCGCACCAAGAGCAACGTCGTCTACAAGGGCGCGCTGCAGGGCGAGAAGGCGCGCACCGTGTGGATCGGCAACGTGCTCATCCGCAAGGTCGCCGAGGCCATCGAGACCTACGAGGAGAACCGCAACCTCGTGCTCACCGACGGCTGCCAGGCCGACTCGGTGCCCAACCTCGAGATCGAGACCGGTGAGATCGAGGGTGCCGGTCACGCCTCGGCCACCGCCCGTTTCGACGACGAGCAGCTGTTCTACCTGCGCAGCCGCGGCGTCTCCGACGAGGAGGCTCGCCGCCTGGTGCTGCACGGCTTCTTCCAGGACCTGATCCGCAAGATCGGGCTGCCCGAGCTGGAGGAGAAGCTCACCGCGGCCGTCGAGGACGAGCTGGCGCGCAACGTCGCCGGCAAGGTCCTCTGATGGCGTTCGAGCGCGCCTGCGCCCTGGCCGACGTGCCCGCCGACGAGGCGCTCGCGGTCCAGGTCGGCGAGCACACCGTGGCCGTCACCCGTGACGGCGACGAGGTCTTCGCCCTGCAGGACCTCTGCAGCCACGCCGCGGTCTCGCTCAGCGAGGGCGAGGTCGCCGGCGGCACCCTCGAGTGCTGGCTGCACGGCTCCTGCTTCGACCTGCGCACCGGCAAGCCCACCGGCCTGCCCGCCACCGAGCCGGTGGCCACCTTCCCCGTCCAGGTCAAGGACGGCGACATCTTCATCGACACGACCACCACCCTGAACGGAGTCACCCCCACGTGATTGAGCGCAGCGAGATCACCAACAAGAACAGCGCGCGTGGTGCCTCATGCGTGCCCGGAACGAAGTGAGGACACGCATGAGCAACCTACAGATCACCGACCTCCAGGTCTCCGTCGCCACCGAGGACGGCCCGAAGGAGATCCTCAAGGGCGTCACGCTGACCATCAAGGACGGCGAGACCCACGCGATCATGGGCCCCAACGGCTCCGGCAAGTCGACCCTGGCGTACTCGATCGCCGGGCACCCGAAGTACACCGTCACCGGTGGCTCGGTCACCCTCGACGGCGAGGACGTCCTGGAGATGTCGGTCGACGAGCGCGCCCGCGCCGGTCTCTTCCTGGCCATGCAGTACCCCGTCGAGGTCCCCGGCGTCTCCGTCGCGAACTTCCTGCGCACCGCCAAGACCGCCGTGGACGGCGAGGCCCCCAAGCTGCGCACCTGGGTCAAGGACGTCAACGCCGCCCTCGAGCAGCTCAACCTCGACTCGACCTTCTCCCAGCGCTCGGTCAACGAGGGCTTCTCCGGCGGTGAGAAGAAGCGCCACGAGATCGCGCAGCTCGACCTGCTCGACCCGAAGGTCGCCATCCTCGACGAGACCGACTCCGGCCTCGACATCGATGCGCTGAAGATCGTCTCCGAGGGCGTCAACCGCTTCCGCGAGCGCGACGCCAAGGGCGTCCTGCTGATCACGCACTACACGCGCATCCTGCGCTACATCACCCCCGACTTCGTCCACGTCTTCGTCGACGGCAAGGTCGCGGAGTCCGGCGGCCCCGAGCTCGCCGAGGCGCTGGAGGCCGAGGGCTACGACAAGTACCTGTCGGCGGCGCGATAGGCGGCGCTGCGCTGCGTTGTCGTCGCTCGACGACCGCTCCGCTCCAAGGTCGCCTTCGCTCCTCCGCCTTGCGCAGCACCACTTCTCGCACCGCCGCTCGACAGAAAGGTAGGGACGTCTGATGGAAGGTCTGCTTCCTGACCTCGAGGTCGTCCGCAAGGACTTCCCGATCTTGTCCCGCACCACCCCGGACGGGCGGCCGCTGGTCTACCTCGACAGCGCCAACACCTCGCAGAAGCCGCAGGTGGTCATCGACGCGATGGTCGACCACCTCGAGCGCCACAACGCCAACGTCGCGCGCGCCATGCACCTGCTCGGCGCCGAGGCGACCGAGGCGTTCGAGGGCGGCCGGGACAAGGTTGCCTCGTTCATCGGTGCCTCCGAGCGCGACGAGGTGATCTTCACCAAGAACGCCTCCGAAGCGCTCAACCTGGTCGCCAACACCCTCGCCCTGCCCGGTCCCCGGCAGGTCGGGCCCGGCGACGTCGTGGTCACCACGGAGATGGAGCACCACTCCAACATCGTGCCGTGGCAGATGCTCACCCAGCGCACGGGCGCGGACCTGCGGTGGTTCACCTTCGACGACCAGGGCCTGCTCGACCTCTCGCAGGTCGACGAGCTGATCACCGAGCGCACCAAGGTCGTCACCTTCACCTGGGTGTCGAACATGCTCGGCACGATCAACCCGGTCGCCGAGCTGACCCGCCGCGCCCACGAGGTCGGTGCGATCGTGGTGGTGGACGCCTCCCAGGCGGCTCCGCAGCTGCCGATCGACCTCGCTGCGATGGCGCCGGAGGAGCGGCCCGACGTGGTCGTCTTCACCGGCCACAAGGTCGTCGGGCCCACCGGCATCGGTGTCCTGTGGGGTCGCCGTGAGCTGCTCGAGGAGCTGCCGCCGTTCCTCGGCGGTGGCGAGATGATCGAGACCGTCACGATGGAGCGCTCGACGTACGCCGGGCTGCCGCACAAGTTCGAGGCCGGCACCCCGCCGATCGTCGAGTCCGTCGGGCTCGGCGCTGCCGTCGACTACCTCGCCGCCCTCGACATGGAGGCGGTGCACCGGCACGAGCAGGCCATCACGGCGTACGCGCTCGACGGCCTGTCCGGCGTGCCCGGCCTGAAGGTCCTCGGCCCGCTGGACGCCCGGTTGCGCGGGGGAGCGATCTCCTTCGAGCTCGACGGCGTGCATCCGCACGACGTGGCCCAGGTGCTCGACGTGCGCGGCGTCGCCGTGCGTGCCGGGCACCACTGCGCCCGACCGGCGCACGCGAAGTTCGGCGTGCAGAGCTCGACGCGGATGTCGTCGTACCTCTACACGACGCCGGCCGAGATCGACGCGCTGGTCGAGGCCCTGCACTACACCCGTTCCTACTTCAAGGTGGACTGATGTCTGCGGAGCTGGACTCGCTGTACCAGGAGATCATCCTGGACCACTACAAGAACCCGCACCACAAGGGACTCCGTGACCCCTTCGAGGCCGAGGTGCACCACGTCAACCCGACGTGCGGCGACGAGGTCACGCTGCGCGTGCACGTCGCCGACGGCGTGGTGGCCGACGTCTCGTACGACGCCGTGGGGTGCTCGATCTCGCAGGCCTCGACCTCGGTGATGACCGACCTGGTCATCGGCAAGCCGGTCGAGGAGGCGATGAGCATCCACGAGGAGTTCCTGACCCTCATGCAGGGCAAGGGGAACGTCGAGCCCGACGAGGAGGTGCTGGAGGACGGCATCGCCTTCTCCGGCGTCGCCAAGTTCCCCGCGCGCGTGAAGTGCGCACTGCTGGGCTGGATGGCGTGGAAGGACGCCACCGGCCAATCCCTCGACAGCCAGTCCATCTCGAGCCAGGGAGGCACCGATGACTGACACCACCCACACCCCCGACCACTCCGACCTGCCCAGCGACGTGCCCGCGCCGTCGAGCTCGGCCTCGACGGTGACGGTCGAGGAGGTCACCGAGGCGCTCAAGGACGTCGTCGACCCCGAGCTCGGCATCAACGTCGTCGACCTCGGCCTGGTCTACGGCGTGCACGTCGACGAGTCGTCCAACTGCGTGGTCGACATGACGCTGACCTCGGCCGCCTGCCCGCTGACCGACGTCATCCAGGACCAGACCGACTCCGCCCTGGAGGGCCTGGTCAACGACGTCGCCATCAACTGGGTCTGGATGCCGCCGTGGGGCCCGGACAAGATCACCGACGACGGCCGCGAGCAGCTTCGCGCGCTTGGTTTCAATGTCTGAGGCAGGACGTCACGAAGGACGAGTGACGTCCTGACCCGAAGAGGTCGAGCGAGGGCCACGGCCGAGCCCGCGAGGCCGTGACGCCCGGGTCGAGACCTACAGGTGGTGGTCACAGGGACGGTCAGGCATAGCCTGGCGCGATGACCGTCCCTGACACCGACCCCGTCGAGGAGGCGGTGCGCGCCTTCTGGGACGTCGCACGCTTCCACGCTCGGCTCAACGTCGCTCCGTCGTACTTCGGCCCGACGACCCTGGAGGTCGTGCCGCCGCCGACCTGGTCCTTCGGTGAGGAGCCCGAGGGCGAGCGGCTGCTGGTGGAGGTGCTCTCGGGCGCACGGACCTCGCTGGAGGGCAGCGTCGAGGAGTACGGCGAGGAGCTGCCGGTTCCCGGGTCGCTGAGCATCCTCACCGACTCGGCCGGTCATCCGGTGGCGCTGCTGGAGGTCACCGACGTCGTGGTGGACGCTGGCCGGGTGGTCGAGCACTTCCGGGTCGTCCACCAGAAGTCCTGACGTGCTCGACGCCGGTCTGCTGGTGCCCCCCGACCGGGTCCAGCGGTGGGTCGAGAACTTCCAGGGCCGCCACGGCACGACCGCCCTGACCGTCCTCGATGGCGGGCTCGAGGGATCGGCCAGTGACGGGTCGACCTTCCGGATGGACCTCCCCTTCGCGACGAGGTACGCCGGCCTGCCCGACGCCTCCGCCTTCGCGGCCGCCGCGCGGACAGCCCCGCCGGCGGACTGGGGCGTGCTGCTGGTGCGCAAGGGCGGCTTCGCGATGGCCCGGCTCTCCGGGACGCGCACGAGCGCCAGCAAGGTCGGTCAGCGGCACGTGCAGGGCCGGACCAAGGCGGGCGGCCAGTCGCAGCAGCGGTTCGCCCGGCGGCGCGACAACCAGGCGCGGCAGGCGTTCGAGGCCGCGGCCGACCACGCCGTACGCATCCTCGGAGACCTGGTCGGCCCGGTGGTGACTGGAGGTGACGCCTCGGCGCTCGAGACCGTCCTGGAGGACCCGCGCCGGGCCGTGCTGGAGCAGGCCGTTGTCGACGCCTGCTCGGTGGCCGTGACGGTGCACAACAGCGACCGGCCGTCGTGGCCGGGGCGGAGCAGTGCGGACGGCGCCGACGGGCGCTAGCGTGCCGGGCGTGGACGCTCCCATCGTGATCCAGGGCCTGGTGAAGACGTTCGGCAGCACCCGCGCGCTCGACGGCCTGGACCTCGAGGTGCGGGGCGGCGAGGTCCACGGCTTCCTGGGCCCCAACGGGGCCGGCAAGTCGACGGCGATCCGGGTGCTCCTCGGCCTCCTGCGCTCCGACGCCGGCGAGGTCAGCCTGCTGGGCGGGGACCCCTGGCGCGACGCCGCGGCCCTGCACCGACGACTGGCCTACGTCCCGGGTGACGTGAGCCTGTGGCCCAACCTGAGCGGCGGGGAGTGCCTGGACCTGCTCGGGCGGCTGCGCGGCGGCCTGGACCCGGTGCGGCGCAACGCCCTGGTGGAGCGCTTCGGCCTGGACCCCACCAAACGCGGCCGGTCCTACAGCAAGGGCAACCGGCAGAAGGTGGCGCTGGTGGCTGCCCTCGCCGCCGACGTGGAGCTGCTGCTCCTCGACGAACCGACCTCGGGCCTCGACCCGCTGATGGAGGCGGAGTTCCAGGCCTGCGTGCGGGAGTTCCGGGACGCAGGAGGGACGGTCCTGCTCTCGAGCCACATCCTCGCCGAGGTGGAGAGCCTGTGCGAGCGGGTCAGCATCATCCGCGACGGGCGGGTCGTCGAGGCGGGGACGCTCGCTGAGCTCAGGCACCTGACCCGCACGTCCGTGACGGCCGAGCTCGAACGACCGGCCCCCGACCTGGCGGGCCTGCCCGGCGTGCACGACCTCGTGGCCGAGGGGGAGCGGGTGCAGTTCGAGGTCGACACCGCGCAGACCGACGCCGCGCTGGGGGTGCTGGTGCGATCGGGGGTGCGCACGCTCACCGCGCAACCGCCGACCCTCGAGGACCTGTTCCTCCGGCACTACGGGGACGTCACGGATGCCTGAGGTCACCGCCGGCACCGGGACCCTGCTGCGGGCCGCGCTGCGCAGGGACCGGTGGCTCGTCCTGTGGTGGAGCCTGGGCATCAGTGCCCTGTACTGGTCCCAGGCCGTCGGCATCGACGGCCTGTACGCCAGCCAGGCCGAGCTGGACGTGGCCGCCGCCAGCATGGGCGAGAACACCGCGATGATCGCCATGGCCGGCCCCGCCCGGGCCCTGGACACGGTGGGCGGGCAGGTCGCCTGGCAGTCCAGTGCGTTCGGGGCCATCGCCGCCGGCCTGATGTCGATGTCAATCGTCATGCGGCACACCCGCACCGAGGAGGAGACCGGCCGCGACGAGCTCGTCAGGGCCTCGGCCGTCGGTCGTCTCGCCCCCGTGCTGGCCACGCTGCTCGCCGCGCTGGTCGCCAACGTCGCGGTCGGCACCGCCACCGCCGCCAGCCTGGTCGTCTACCCGCTGGCTGCCGCCGACTCGATCGCGCTCGGCCTGGGCCTCACCCTGGTCGGGCTCTGCTTCACCGGCACCGCCCTGGTCGCGGCGCAGGTCTCGGCGAGCGCACGCACCTGCTACGGCCTGGCCGGCCTGGTGATCGGCGCGAGCTACGCACTGCGCGCGGTCGGCGACGTCAGCGCGCCAGCCCTCACCTGGGCCTCGCCGATCGGGTGGTACCAGGGCATGCACGCCTTCTCCGGGGTGCGCTGGTGGCCGGCCCTGCTGCTCGTGGCTGCCACCGCGCTGACGCTGACGCTCGCCTCCGCGCTCCTGCAGCGACGCGACATCGGCGCCGGCCTGCGGGCCGCGCGTCCCGGGCCTGCGCGTGCCGGGCAGCTGCTGTCGGGCCCGCTCGGGTTGGTCTGGCGGCTGCAGCGGCCGACCGTCCTCGGCTGGACCGCCGGGCTCTGGCTGACCGGGCTGGCCTACGGCACCATCGGCGACGACGTGGAGTCGCTCCTCGGCGACAACGAGACCACCGTCGAGCTGATGACCCAGGGGCTGGCGGACCCGGTCGCCGGGTTCTACGCCACCGCCCTGCTGATGCTCGCCCTGATCACCTCGGGGTTCGCGATCAGCTCGGCGCTGCGCCCTCGGGCCGAGGAGGAGGCCGGGCACGCCGAGCTGCTGCTGGCCACGGCCGTCTCGCGGAGGCGGTGGCTGGCGTCGTACGTCGTGGTGACGGTGGGTGGCGTGCTGCTCGTCCTGGCCGCGGGCGGACTCGGCACCGGCATCGGCTACGCGCTGGTGACCGGTGACGGGGGAGCGGTGCTGGAGTACGTCGGTCCCGCGCTGGCCTACGCCCCGCCGGTGCTGGTGCTGAGCGCCCTCGCCCGCCTCGTCCACGGCGTGCTGCCGCGCCTCGGGGTGCTGGCGTGGCTGCCGTTGATCGGCGCCGTCGTGGTGATGCTCCTCGGCCCGGTGCTGAGGATGCCGGGGCGGGTGCAGGGGTTCTCGCCGTTCCACCACCTGCCCGCGATCCCGGCCGAGGACGTCTCGGTGGGCGTCACGCTGGCGCTGCTGGCGGTCGCGACGCTCGTGTCGTTCGTGGGCCAGTTCGCCTTCTGGAGGCGCGACATCGCGGCGCCGACGTCGTCACCTCCGGGGTGCTGGCCCGCTCGCAGGGGCTGCGACCACCGGTGCGCAGCTACGTCGTCGAGGACGTCGAGGGCATCACGATCACCGAGGACTGGGTCGAGGACTGCGCCGTGAACGGGCTGTTCGCCGCCCACGCCCTGGGCCGCTTCGCCGGTACGCCGGTGCCCGACGTCTCCTGGCTCGCGCGCGACCAGCTGCGGGACCGGCTGCGGCGCACCGAGCGCCGGGGCGGCTGGCCCACGCTGGCCCGCACCACCGTCGCCGACGTCGCCGAGCATCTCTGGACCCGCCGGGAGGTCCACCTCGCGAGCCTCGACGCGTTGCCTCAGGTGCTTCAGCACGGCGACCCGACCCCGTCGAACCTGCCCGGGCGGGAGGGCGACGACGTCGTGGCCATCGACTGGTCCTGCCTGGGCACCGGACCCGTGGGCGGCGACCTCGGCTACTACCTGCTGTCGGCGCGCGAGGCGTTCGACCCGCTGCTCGAGGCCTACCTGATGGGTCTGCCCGACGGCGTCGCGACCGCCGAGGAGGTCGCGCTCGGGGCACGGGTGGTGGCGGTCTACACCGCCCTGTCGCGGGCGGAGTGGGCGCTCTCGCGGGTCGCGAGGGGCGAGGGTGCCCTGGCCGGGAAGTTCCGTCATCCCGCCGTCGCGCCCCACCTGCGCGCGCTGCAGCGGCAGTTCCCGCTCATCGAGGTGCTGATGGCCGGCTGAGGCCGGAGCCCGGCGGCCCGACGGCCGGGGCTACAGCCGTGACGCGGCGAACGTGTCGCAGGCGTCCAGAGAGCCGCGCTCCAGCCCGACGCGGAACCACCGCATCCGCTGCTCGGCCGATCCGTGGGTCCAGGACTCCTCGGTGACCTGGCCCCGGGTGCGCTGCTGGATGCGGTCGTCACCGACGGCCGAGGCGGCCTCGAGCGCGAGCGTGATGTCCTCGTCGGTGAGCTCGCTGATCAGCACCTGGCCCGAGGCGTCCTCGGTGGTGGTGGCCGCGCGGGTCCACATGCCGGCGAGGCAGTCGGCCTGCAGCTCCAGGCGCACCGCGTCGGAGGTCGGCCCCTGCTGGGTGCGCACCCGGGACATGTAGCCGAGCACGTTCTGGACGTGGTGGCCGTACTCGTGGGCCAGCACGTAGGCCTCCACGAACCCGCCGTCCGGCCCACCGAGCTGCCGCTCGAGCACGGAGTCGAAGAAGCCGGAGTCGAGGTAGATGCCGGCGTCGACGGGGCAGTAGAACGGCCCCACGTCCGAGGTGGCGTTCCCGCACCGGGTGGACACCGAGCCCTCGAACGTCGTCAGCGCGGAGATCGCGCGGTAGCGCGAGCCGAGCTCGTCGGACCAGTAGTCGTGCAGGGAGTTCTCGACGCCGACCCGCGCGCAGTCCGCGGAGGAGTTGGCGTCGGCGCCCGAGTCGCACGCGGCGTACCTGTCGGTGTCGTACGACGGGGACGACCCACCCCCGAGGTAGGACACGGCCGCGAAGATCACCACCGCCACGATGACGGCCCCGATCGAGCCGCCGCCGAGAGCGCCGCCGGGCAGACCACCGCGCCCCAACGAGCGTGTCGAGCCGGGCCTTGGTGTTGAACCGCACAGAGCCTCCTTGGCGTCGTGGTGACGGCATCGTGGTGACGGGCCGACGAATCGCTCGAGGCCCTGCCGCGAGCCTAGAATCGCACCACCATGATCACCGCACACCAGCTGGAAGTCCGAGCCGGCGCGCGACTGCTCATGGAGGACGTCAGCTTCCGGGTCGGTCCGGGCGACAAGGTCGGCCTCGTGGGCCGCAACGGCGCCGGAAAGACCACGCTCACCAAGATCCTGGCCGGTGAGGGGCTGCCCGCCTCCGGGCAGGTCACGACGTCGGGCGACGTCGGCTACCTCTCGCAGGACCCGCGCACCGGCGACCCCGAGGTGCTCGCCAAGGACCGCATCCTCTCGGCCCGCGGCCTCGACGCGGTCGTCGCCAAGCTGCGGCGCGCGGAGGAGGAGATGGGCTCCGACGACCCGGCCGTGCGGGAGAAGGCGATGCGACGTTATGCGCGCGCCGACGACGAGATGCACGCCGCGGGCGGGTACGCCGCCGAGTCCGAGGCCGCCACGATCGCCGCCTCCCTCGGCATCGAGGAACGCATCCTCAGCCAGCCGCTGAAGACCCTCTCCGGCGGCCAGCGCCGTCGTGTCGAGCTCGCGCGCATCCTCTTCTCCGGCGCCGAGGTGCTGATCCTCGACGAGCCGACCAACCACCTCGACGCCGACTCGATCATCTGGCTGCGCGACTTCCTCAAGGCGCACTCCGGCGGCTTCATCATCATCAGCCACGACAACGACCTGCTCGCGGCCACCGTCAACAAGGTGATGCACCTCGACGCCAACCGCTCGGTCATCGACGTCTACAACATGGGCTGGAAGCACTACCTCCAGCAGCGCGAGACCGACGAGGTCCGCCGCCGGCGCGAGCGGATGAACGCCGAGAACAAGGCCAAGACCCTCACCGACCAAGCCAACAAGATGCGCGCCAAGGCCTCCAAGGCCCAGGCCGCCCAGTCGATGCTCAAGCGCGCCGAGAAGATGCTCGAGGGCGTCGAGGGGGAGCGCGCCTCCGACAAGGTCGCCCGGATCGCCTTCCCCAAGCCCGCCGCCTGCGGCAAGACCCCGTTGACGGCCCGCGAGCTGTCGAAGTCCTACGGCTCGCTGGAGGTCTTCACCGGCGTCGACCTGGCCATCGACAAGGGCTCGCGGGTGGTCATCCTCGGGCTCAACGGCGCCGGCAAGACCACGATGCTGCGGATCCTCGCGGGCGTCGACCAGCCCGACACCGGCATGGTCGTGCCCGGGCACGGGCTCAAGGTCGGCTACTACGCCCAGGAGCACGAGACGCTCGACACCTCGCGCACCGTCCTGGAGAACATGCAGTCCGCGGCGCCGCAGCTCACCGACACCGAGGCGCGCAGCGTGCTCGGGTCGTTCCTGTTCTCCGGCGACGACGCCCACAAGCCGGCCAAGGTGCTCTCGGGCGGCGAGAAGACGCGACTCGCGCTGGCCAGCCTGGTCGTGTCCAGCGCCAACGTGCTGCTGCTCGACGAGCCCACCAACAACCTCGACCCCGCCTCCCGCGAGGAGGTGCTCGCGGCGATCCGCTCCTACGAGGGAGCGATCATCCTGGTCACCCACGACGAGGGCGCCGTGCACGCCCTCGAGCCCGACCGGGTGCTCCTGCTGCCCGACGGTGACGAGGACCTCTGGAACGACGGGTACGCCGACCTCGTCTCGCTCGCCTGACCGACCCCGGTGCGAGAGGGGCCGGGCGGCGACCGGTGGGGCCGCCCACCCGGTTGGTTCCTAGACTCCCGGACATGACGCCCACCGCCGTACCCCGTCCCGATGCGCAGGAGCTGGCCGCGGCCGGGCTCGCCCTCTCCGTCGAGGGGCCGGTCGCGACCGTGACCCTGGACCGCCAGGAGGTCCGCAACGCCCAGACCCCCGCGATGTGGCGGATGCTCGCCACGCTGGGGGAGTCGCTCGTCACCGACGACGCGGTGCGCGTGGAGTCCTACCTCGACGTCGACGAGGTGGTGGCCGCCGCCCGCGAGAGCGGCGCCGGCTACGTCCACCCCGGTTACGGCTTCCTCTCCGAGCGGGCCCCGTTCGCCCGTGCGCTCGCCGAGGCCGGCATCACCCTGGTCGGGCCCGAGGCCGAGGTGATGGACGCGATGGGCCGCAAGGACGCCGCCCGCGCGGTCGCGGTCGCCGCCGGCGTACCGGTCGTGCCGTCCTACGACCTCGACGACGACCCCGCGGGCTTCGCCTACCCGGTGCTGGTCAAGGCCGCGGCCGGCGGCGGCGGCAAGGGCATGCGCGTGGTGCGCAGCGCCGCCGACTACGCCGAGGGGTTCGCCGCGGCGCAGCGCGAGGCGCGTTCGGCGTTCGGCGACGACACGATCCTGGTGGAGAAGTACGTCGAGTCCGGCCGCCACGTCGAGGTGCAGGTCATGGGCGACACCCACGGCCACGTGGTGCACCTCTTCGAGCGCGACTGCTCGACCCAGCGCCGGCACCAGAAGGTGCTGGAGGAGGCGCCTGCCCCCGCGATCACCGAGGAGCAGCGTGCAGCCATCACCGGCGCGGCCGTGGCGCTGGCCGCGCAGTGCGGCTACACCGGTGCGGGCACCGTGGAGTTCCTGCTGGACAACGCGACCGGCGAGTTCTACTTCCTGGAGATGAACACCCGCCTCCAGGTCGAGCACCCGGTCACCGAGGAGGTCGTGCGGGTCCGCGGGCAGCGGGTCGACCTCGTCGAGCTGCAGCTGCGGGTGGCGGCCGGCGAGCCGCTGGGCATCGACCAGGCCGACGTCACGCTCGAGGGGCACGCCATCGAGGCGCGGGTCTACGCCGAGGACTCCTTCGGCGGCTTCCTCCCGCAGGCCGGGCGCGCCGGCGAGGTGCGCTGGCCGGCCGGCGACCGGGTCCGCGTGGACCACTCGCTGGTCAGCGGGCAGCAGGTCTCGACGGCGTACGACCCGATGCTGGGCAAGGTCGTCGCCGGCGGCACCGACCGCGAGGACGCCCGGCGTCGCCTGGTGGCCGCGCTCGACGACACCGTGGTGCTCGGGCTGACCACCAACACCGGCTTCCTGCGCGCGCTCGCCGACCACGCGGCGTTCCGCGACGTCGGGCACGAGGGCGGTCTCGACACCGCCTGGCTCGACCGCGTCGACGTCGTCACCGAGGTGCCTGCCCCGAGCACGGACGAGGCGCGGCAGCTCGCCGCCTGGGCCGTCCACCTCGCCGAGTCCGAGACCGACGGGCCCTTCGCCTCCGACGGCTTCCGCCTCGGTGCGCCCGCCGCTCCGGTCGTGGTGCCGCTCGACGAGGACGTCGTGCTCGGCCGCCGCCCGCGGCTGGACCCCGCCGCCCACGTCACCCCGGCCTCGGTCGAGGTCGTGCTGCGCGGCCAGCGCTTCCGCTTCGAGCGCGGCGACCTGGCCGGCGACCACGCCGACGAGCACACCGGCGACCTCGTCGCGCCCATGCCCGGCACCGTCCTCGACGTCCGCGTCGAGGCGGGTGGCACCGTGGTGGAGGGGCAGGTGCTCGGCGTGCTGGAGGCGATGAAGATGGAGCTCGCGCTCAAGGCGCCGTACGCCGGCACCGTGACCGTCGTCGACGCCACCGTGGGACGCCAGGTGCCGCTGGGGCACGTGCTGTTCCACGTGGAACCAACGGGAAGCGAGTGAGGTCGGTGGTCGGAGCGGCCGGCACGAGTGACGTCGGTGGCTACGCTGGAGACATGAGCACACCGACGGCAGCCGCCTTGCGGTTGCGGGCCGCGCTCAGCTCGCAGACCGATCGTGTCGCTGCCCTGTTGGATGCCTACGGTGCCACCAACCCACGCCTGTTCGGCTCCGTGGCGCGTGGTGACGCGCGCGACGACAGCGACCTGGACCTGCTCGTCGACCTGGTGCCGGGACGAGGGAACGAGCTCCTTCGTGTCGCCGGCCTGGGGGAGGAGCTGAGCGAGTTGCTGGGGTGTCGGGTGGACGTCGTGAGCGCGAGCCTGCTGCGCGACGACGTGAGCAGGACGGCTTCGGCGGACGCGGTGGCCGTGTGACCCGCACGCCTGATCAGCGCTGCGAGGACATCGACGCGGCCGTGGCGCGGTGCCTGGCGTACCGGGACCACCTGGACTCCGAACAGCTCGGGTCGATGGCCTACGACGCGATCCTGCGCAACCTCGCGGTCATCGGCGAGGCGGTCAAGGCGCTGCCCGAGGAGCTGAAGTCGGCGCGTCCCGAGGTGCCGTGGGCGTCGATCGCGGGGCTGAGGAACGTCGTGGTCCACGAGTACTTCCGCGTGGACCCGGAGATGATTCGCGACATCGTGGACCACCAGCTGGTGGTCCTGGTCCAGCGAGTGGAAGGGTCCCCATGACCGGCGTCATCACCCGCGCCACCCCCGTGCCCGCGCCGGGGATGCCCGGGCGCGTGCGGATCTACGAGGTCGGCCCGCGCGACGGCCTGCAGAACGAGCAGGAGATCGTGCCGCTTGAGGTCAAGGAGGAGTTCGTGCGGCGGCTGCTGGCCGCCGGGCTCCCCGTCGTCGAGGCGACCAGCTTCGTCCACCCGCGCTGGGTGCCGCAGCTCGCCGACGCGGCCGACCTGATGACTGCGCTGGGCGACTCGATCGGCGAAGCAGCGCGCGACTGCCCCGTGCTGGTGCCCAACGAGCGCGGCCTCGACCGCGCGCTCGAGCTCGGCCTGCGCCACGTCGCCGTCTTCGCCAGCGCCACCGAGACCTTCGCGGCCAAGAACCTCAACCGCACGCTGGACTCCCAGCTCGAGATGTTCGCCCCGACCATCGAGCGCGCGCTGGCGGCGGGGATGGACGTCCGCGGCTACGTGTCGATGTGCTTCGGCGACCCCTGGGAGGGCCCGGTCGAGCCCCAGCAGGTCGTGACGGTCGGGCAGCGGCTGCTCGTCGTCGTGGACGGGCGCGTCGCTGAGCACCTCGGTGACCGCGGCCAGG
>LULN01000191.1_pt1 | contig 21084 bp, 18 predicted proteins | sample 728131 | NCBI WGS metagenome assembly LULN01 (sample SAMN03860288, study PRJNA289734) | marine metagenome | biome: seawater column; feature: ocean; material: water; isolation source: Red Sea water column Station 149 - depth 100m | place: Saudi Arabia: Red Sea | collected 2011-10-15 | depth 100 m
ACAAAAAGATCATCACCAACTAGTTGTACATTTTCACCAATTTTGGATGTTAAATACTTCCAGCCTTCCCAGTCGTCTTCAGCTAAACCATCTTCTATAGATACAATCGGATATGAATTAGACAAATCAATTAAATAATCTGACATTTCAGTATTGGATAAGGAATCTCCTTCAATAATATATTTGTCATCCTTAAAAAACTCAGTAGATGCCGCATCAAGAGCAAGAGAGATTTGTTCTCCAGGCTTGTACCCTGATTCCGCAATTGACATCATTATTTCGTCTAAAACCTCTTTACTTGATGTGAAGTTTGGTGCAAAACCACCTTCATCCCCGACGTTTGTAGCTAATCCATTATCTTTGAGTCTTTTTTTAAGTGTATGATAAACCTCAACGCCAGATCTAAGTGCATCATCAAATTTTTCAAAACCGTGAGGTACGATCATAAATTCTTGAATATCAACTGAATTATCTGCATGTGCTCCACCATTTAAAATATTCATAAATGGAACAGGAAGGGATGGATCTCCATAAATATTTGGTATTAATTGATATACATATTTTTGAACTGATTTGCTATGAGCAACTAAGTTTGCCATTGAAACTGCAAGTATTGAATTAGCACCAAGACTACTTTTATTTGGTGTTTCATCAAGTTGAATTAAAGTAGAGTCTATATTTTCTTGATCTGCAGAATCTTGCCCAATTAAAGCCTTCGAGATAACTTTATTAACATTTTCTACTGCCTTAGTGACTCCTTTTCCATTAAACTCTTTTGAATTATCTCTTAATTCATGAGCTTCCAGAGTGCCTGTAGAAGCACCAGAAGGTACAGCAGCTCTTCCCCAAGAGCCATCTTCCAAAGTAATTTCAACTTCAACTGTAGGATTAGCTCTTGAATCTAGGACATACCTAGCGAAAACATTAGTAATTTTATTATTCATAACCCTGTTACTTAAAATTTAGCAGAAAAAGGATAGTTTGTTACTTTAATTGACTTTTCTTAGCTTCTTCCCAAAGTGTTTCTATATCAATACTTGGGTCTGCGTTCTTTTCAACATATTTTGCACGCTCAATAAATCTCTGAGTTGATTTATTAAGTTGTATTTCTGGATCTGCCTCGAGATATCTGCAGATATTTACCACTGAAAATAGAATATCTCCTATTTCACTTTTTTTATCTTCATCATTTTTTGCATCTTTTAATTCTTCTACTTCAGATAATAAATCCTGCAATGCTTCCTGATAGTTTGTGTAGGTTAAATCTAGTTTTTTTGCTTTACGCTGTGTTTTAAATGCTTTGGTTATAGACGGTAATTTTTGATCAATATCATCAAATATGGAGTCTGAGGTTTCCTGCTTTTTGATTTCCTCCCATTGCTTTTCAACATCTTCAGCACTTTCTAATTCTACGTCCCCAAAAACATGTGGATGTCGTTTAATAAGTTTTTCCTGTAAGTTAGTGACTACATCTACAATAGAAAAATATTTGTTTTCCTCTGCAATTTTTGAATGTAAAAGGATTTGTAATAATAAATCACCTAACTCTTCATTCAACATATCGTGATTCTCAGGATTAGTTTGCATAGCTGCAAGTGCATCAAGAAGTTCATATGCTTCCTCAATTAAATGTTTTGCCAAAGATTCGTGAGTCTGCTCTCTAAAAATAAACCTCTTGTCATATTGTTCAATTGAAAGTTTAAGATCTTCAGTCAAATCAACAGGAAATAGTTCAACTTGAAATTCTCTAATTTTGCACCTTAGTATTTCTTTTTTTTGTAGTATTGATCTAATTTTTGCAGTTGAAAACAAATTATCAGTAATCTCTGGAACATTTCCAAACCTATCAATAATCTCATTTTTGATCTCATCAACTTTATTAGGTTCCGAATGTTCAAGTCTTTTGTAGATATCTATTCTTTCAGAATCAGCATCAATGTAACTCTTGGGAATTGATGAACCCCAGTAGCAATCTAGCTTAATTTCAGTTTCTAAAATACTGCTTTTATCCTCACTTTTGCCCTCTATAGAATCTATAACGTATTTATTGAAAATATTTAACCCAACATTGGCAATAAAACCAGACTGTATATCTCCAAGAATGCTTCCTGATCCACGCAACTGTAAATCTTTCATTGCTAGAGAATATCCTGTCGACGTCTGTCCTATGGACTTTATTGCATCAAGTCTTAATTCTGCATCAACACCTAAATTTGTGTTATGAAAAAAGTAAGCAAAACTCTGTTCTCTTCTTCTACCTACTCTACCTTTTAATTGATACAGTTGAGACATGCCCAAGAGCTCAGACCTTAAAGTAATCAAAGTATTTACTTTAGGTAGATCTATTCCTGCTTCAACAATGGTTGTAGCAAATAAAACATCTACCGTTTTATCCCATACATCCTGCATTGTTTGTTCGATCTGATTAGTTGCCAACTGCCCATGTAAAAGTCTGTGATTTAAATTTGGAAAGACCTCTTGAATTTTTTTCATCCAAACTTCTAATTCCTCTATTCGGTTTAACACAAAAAAGACCTGTCCACCCCTAGAAATTTCACGTTGAATAGCAAGAGCGATAGTTGACTCATCAATATTTCCAACATGTGTAAGTGTCTCTAAACGATTTTCAGGTGGTGTTTCAATTCGAGATGTTTCTCTAATTCCCATTAGTGACTGTTCGAGTGTCCTTGGTATTGGCGTTGCTGTCAGAGTGAGCTTATGGACCTGATTAGAGATTGACTGAAGTCTATCTTTGTCTTCTACACCAAACCTGTGTTCTTCATCAATAATTAACAATTTGAGATTTTGAAATTCAATATCATCACTTAAAATCCTATGAGTTCCTATGAGAATATCTACAGAGCCATCTTTGACTCCTTCAACAATGTTTTGTACTTCTTTTTTTGTAACAAATCTACTTAAGTGTTTTATATTGAGTGGATAATCTTTCAAGCGTTCTACAAAAGTATCAATGTGTTGTTGAACAAGAATTGTAGTTGGAGCTAATAATGCAACTTGGCCTCCTGAAAAAGCAACTTTAATTGCAGCTCTTAATGCAACCTCAGTCTTGCCAAATCCAACATCGCCAAAAATTAAACGATCCATTGGTATATTTTTTTCTAGATCCTTTTTAACATCATTAATGGCAGTTAATTGATCTGGTGTTTCAATATACTCAAAACTATTTTCTATTTCATTTTGCCAAGGGGTATCCTCACCAATGATTAATGAGTCGTTTCTTATATTTCGTAATTTGTATAAATTCAAGACTCTATCTGCAATTATCTTTGCATTTTGCTTGGCTTTTTCTTTTGCTCTTTCCCATTCTGCACCACCAAGATGAGATAGCCTAGGATTCTCTCCTCCAATATAAACCTCAAGCTCATTAATTTGTTCTGATGGTACAAAAAGCTTATCAGTACCAGCAAATTTAATCTCTAGATAGTCTTTCTCAACTCCTTTTATTTTTTTTACAACTGTGCCTTCATACAATCCAATTCCATGAAAATTGTGAACAATATACGTATTTGGAACAAGAATCGCTTGTTCACTAATCTTTTTTATCTTTCTTTTAGATTTAATCATTTTTCTTTTTTGAAAAAGCGATTCATCAATAATGGCTAAATCTAGGTCTTTAAAAGATGCAGAAAATGAAAATGGATTATCAACGGTAATTACATTGGAAAGCATTGAAAACTTTTCTGTTATAACTTTGTTTTTTGTTGAGAGATAAATTTTTCCTATTTCCTTTAGAGAATCAATAATATTTTCTGTGTTGATTGAGTCAAAATAATCCGGGAGATTTTCTAAATTTATTAAATCTGATGTTGAATAGAAATTAATATCATACTCACCAAAAAATTTGGAGATATCTTTGTAACGTGACTTAAAATTGCTGATTTCTAATGAAAAATATTGTTTAAGATTTTCAAAGGTATCTTTTTCGATATCAATAATTTCCTTAAGTTGATTATCTACTATATTTTTGTCAACAATGTGTAGGGAAACATTGCTTGTTAAGTCTAGAAGACACTTCTCTAAATCTAAATTCTGGGAGTATTGGAACAATTCGTAATCATCTAAATTTTCTTTCTTGTTAGAAGATAGGTTCAAAATATCTGAGTACTTTATTTGGAATAGTTCAGTTGCCGGCACTATGAGGATATCTTTCTTTTCACTAACAGATCGTTGTGAAATTGTGTCGAAAGTTTTTATTTCATTAACTAAATCTCCATCAAAAATCACTCGAAGAGGTGAATCATACTTGATTGGGTAAACATCTAACTGTCCGCCTCTAATCGCAAAACTTCCCTTTGATTCAACTCTATCTTTTCTTTGATACTTAAGGTGAATAAGATTCTCAATTAGTGAATCAAAATCGATTTCATCATTTAATTCAATTTTACAAATTTCTAATTCTTCAAAATATATTCTTTGGGAAATAGCCTTGATGCTAGTTGCGATGTTGTAATTATTGTTTGTAAGGAGTAGGTGCGCAATTTCTAATCTTTTCCCCTGTATATCAAAAGATGGAACAAAAGAATCATAAGAAAGAGTATCCCAAGAAGGTAAATGAAATATATTTTTGTTTAAGTTAGAAAAATCTGTAGAAAACTCAATAGCCTCTTTATCAGTGGGGAAAATGATAATATTTTTATTCGATTTATTGTTTAAAGCTAATAAAGGTACGAGAGATTCTCTAGAGGTGTTAAAAGATTCTAAATCCATAAATTAAATTTTTGATAATGAAATATAATTTTCTTCAATCAGCCAATTAATTGTCTTTTTAATGAATTCATCTACATTGGTATATTGAATATTTAAGTTTTCTTTAGCTTTTAAACCTTCATATTTATGTCCATGTGTAAGAACCCTTGCAGACTCTGAACAAAGAAGAGGTGTGTTATTTGAGATTAATTTATAAATATCCCCAAGTGGTGCAATTGCTTTTAATAAGACTTTTGGAATATATAATGGTCTTCCATTCCAAGATGAAATAGTTTTTAGTTTATTAACTAGTTCCTCACTTGATGTTTGAAAACTATTTAGAACATATCTTTCATTATTTTTACCAAACTCAAGTGCGTTATAATGTCCATCTGTACAGTCGTCAATGTCAACAATCGAAATGTTGTTCCTTATCAGTGGAGGATTAGTTTTTGATAAAGTTGAAATTAATAATTTAGCAGTCCCAGACACTCTTCCGGGTCCTTGAACAGAAGATGGGTTGATGGAAATAAATTCAAAATTCTTTTCATAATTGAAAGCCTCTTTTTCACCTAAAAATTTTGACTCCTCATATTTGCTTAGATAATAACCTCTGTGAGTGGAATTTTCATTCCCAATACTACCCAAATCTTCACCAAGCGTGACAGCAGAAGATGTGTAAACAAATCTAGAAATTCCTAATTGATTGCCTAAATTTAAAATATTTTTTGTTCCATCAATATTTGCATCAAACATATATTGTGGATTTTTTGAACACATTTTATTTACTCCAGCAACATGGAATATTGCATCAATATTTATATTTTTAAATTGATCAATAAGATTTGAAGTCAAAATATTTCCACTGATAACAGATACACCTTTAGATTCCAAAATTTTTTTATTCTCCTCAGATCTACTTAATGCGTAAACGTTATGACCATTTTCAATTAATTTTTTAAGAAGAGGCTTACCTACAACTCCTGTTGAGCCAGTAATAAATATATTTTTATATTTCATTTTGATTGTTTCAAATAACCTAAAAGATACTGATATCCAGAAATATAAGAAAATATTAGAGCATGTAGTACAAATAAGTCAGCGATACTAAAGCTTAAAATACTTAATGAAAAATCCATCATCACAAATCCTATTGCCCAAAACTGTAAACTTGCTTTAGCTTTTCCAAACTTACTTGGAGGAATCATAATCCCTTCGTTCCCAGCTAGTCCTCTCAGGCCAGTAATAATAAATTCTCTAGCAATTAATAATGTTGTAATCCAGATACTTACTCTGTCGATATAGGTAAAGCCTATAAAAATAAAAGTTATGAATATTTTGTCAGCAATGGTGTCAAGAAATGCCCCCATTTTTGATGTGACGTTCCACTTTCTAGCAAGACGTCCATCAAAAAAATCTGTCCATGCAGCTATAAATGCAATTATTGCTGGGATTAACATCAGTCCTTCACTAGAACCATCTAAAAGTAACAAATATAAAATGACTGGTGCCGAAATTATTCTAAAAAGTGCTAAAGCATCTGGTATATACTGCTTCATTAAATCACATCAATTATTCTTCGCTCAGAAGCTGCTTTCACAGCAGATTCTCTATCATTTAAAAACGTTTCAATAATATCTACAGAATCTTCTATCAAAAATTCAACTTCTTCTTCCTCATTATTATAAAACCTAGATAAAACGAAATCTGCAGGGTTAACTTCTTTAGGGGGTCTACCAACTCCAACTTTTAATCTAAAATATTCATTAGATTGCAAGTAAGAATTTATAGACTTAATTCCATTGTGTCCTCCATCAGAACTTCCACTTTTTAAACGCAATCTACCAAAACCGAGATCTATATCATCGTGAATCACCAATATATTTGAGGCTTCAACATTATTGTATTTTAAGTAAGCTTTGAGAGCCTCTCCAGAGTTATTCATTGAAACCATTGGAAAGATGATATCTACATCTGAATTTTCAAAAGATTCTTGACCAATCTTAAAACTGCCTGATTTGTCTAATTTCACTTCTATAGAATTTTTAATACAGAACTTTTCTAGAATATCCGCACCAATATTGTGTCTTGTTTTTAAGTATTTTGATTGAGGATTCCAGAGACCAACTAAGAGAGTTTTATTATTCTCCAGATTCATCTGAGGACTCTTCCTCAACAGCTTCTTCAGAAGATTCACCTTCGGCTCCCTCTTCGCCTTCTTCACCCTCTTCGCCTTCAAGACCTTCAATTTCTTCTTCCTCTTCAATTGCAGCTCTTGGAAGCGTTATGGTTACCAAAATTGATTCATCGTCCTCTGACGCTAGTTCTACTCCATCTGGTAACTCAACATCAGTGGCAGTTGCATTTTCACCAACATTTAATTCTGAAATATCTAAATCTAATGAAGAAGGGATGTTTGTTGGCAACGTTGAAATAGTTATCGTTGCATTGACGGTTTGTACCAAGCCACCTTCTTCTTTTACTCCAACAGGTGTGCCAATAAAATTAATCTGAACATCTGCTTCAACTGTCTTTGTTAAATCAATCTGAATGAGATCTACATGCAAAAATTCATTTTTATAGGGATGTTTTTGAATCTCTCTCGCTAAAGCTGTATATTTCTTTTTTCCTACTTCCAAATTTAAAATCGTGTTTTCACCAGTTTCACTTCTTAGTGCATTATTAAATTCTCTTGCATCTAAAACTACAGAAACTGGATCCATGCCCATGCCATAAATGACTGCTGGTAGAGAACCAGCATTTCTCAATCTTCTTGATTCAGCTGAGCCACTATTGTCTCTTAAGTCTGCTTTTAAGTTTGCTTCCATATTTATCCTTACGAATTATATAGAGTAATTAATTTTATTTGCTACTCAAAGCAGTATTTATGCTTTTTCTGTAGCCTTTCTTGCAGAAAGCACAGCAAATGTAAGTGTTAAAGCAGCAAATGATCCTGCAGCGATAAACCCTTTAATAATGACGTCATTCATCCACCCTTCAACCATTATTGCCCTCATTGCTTCAATCACATAAGTAGTCGGGTTATATGCAGATGCTGTAGCTAGCCACCCACGTAAAGCTTCTCGTGGGACAAAAGTTGGTGCTAAAAATAAAGCTGGAAAAAATAAAAATGATGCTGCCTGTGCGCCCTGAGAAGATCCAGATCTTACTCCAGCTGCGACTGAATATCCTGCAAAACCCATTCCCCAAAGAAATGCTATCGAGAGCACTATGAAGTAACCAATTGTGCCAACCGCTGGATCAGCGCCAATAATTTTTCCAATTACCATTATTAGACCTGCTTGAAGTAGAACTCTCATTGCTCCAACGATCATTGGTGCAAGTATTATTGCCCATTTGGAAATTGGCATACTTTGATAACGCTTAAATACTCCTGATTCAATATCCTCTACTAAATAGATTCCAGAAGCACCACCGCTAACTGAAGCAGAAACTATAGATACTGGAAGAATGAAATTAACAAAATTTCCGTTGGCAAAATCAAAAGGCGTACCTTGAGCAGAACCACCAAAAACTCCACCTAGTGCTCCATCATATACAAAAAGAAAGAATGCAGAAATAAAGATATTAGGCAATTCTGCTAACGGTCTCCTAATAACTCTCAAAACAAGTCTTTTCGTTAATATTTGAAGTTGAGTAAAGAAGGAAATATTAGTTTTCATATTTAATTTCCCTTTTGATTGCCTGTTGGTTGAGTTACATTTTCTGAAGTGCCTTCAAGTCTATATCCTGTAACATTAAGAAAAACGTCATCTAATGTTGGTTTGCTCGCAGTAACAGAACTGACATCAATACTATTGATTGTAAGCTCATTTATATAAGAAGGAATCTTACTTGCGCCGTCCTCAACAGTAATTCTTAGTTCATTTTTTTCTTGTACAGATTCAGGAAACAATTCTTTTGCTAAAGTAAGTTCTTTTTCAGAATTAAAGGATAATGTTACAACATCACCACCAATGCTTGCTTTTAGCTCATTGGAAGTGCCTTCAGCTACAACAAGTCCCTCATCAATGATTGCAATTCTGTCTGCTAATTCATCAGCTTCTTCAAGATATTGAGTAGTCAAAATTATTGTTACACCACTATCTCTTAACCTTTTAATTTCATCCCATAAAACTCTTCTTGAACCGGGATCTAAGCCTGTTGTAGGTTCGTCTAAAAATAAAACCTCTGGAGAGTTAACTAAACTGAGTCCCAAATCTAATCTTCGTTTCATACCACCTGAATATGTTTTTACTCTTCTGTCAGCTGCTTCAGTTAAACCCACAAGTTCAAGAAGTTCATTTGTTCTTGTTTCAGAATCCTTTTTAGAAAAACCCCAAAGTCTTCCTGTGGTGTAAAACAATTCTCTGCCAGTAAGAAGATTGTCAATGCCAGTATCTTGAAGTGCTACACCAATTTTTTCTCTAACTAACTTGTCATCTTTAGTTACATCGAGATCGAGTATTTTAGCTTGACCACCCGTCACTTGTAAGAGAGTTGTAAGCATCAATATAGTTGTGGATTTCCCAGCACCATTTGGACCGAGTAATCCAAAGATTTCGCCTTTTTTAACTTCAAAACTAACATCTTTTACTGCTTCAACCGTGTCTTGTTTCGTTTTGAATGTTTTCTTAATATTCTTTACATCAACTGCTAACATAATGTACCTATAAGCCGAAATCTATGATACTGGTATCAGAATTTTAAATGGCCTCGTAGCTCAGGGGATAGAGCACAGGTTTCCTAAACCTGGTGTCGCAGGTTCGAATCCTGCCGAGGCCGCAATGAAATTAGAAACGACTCCTTAATTCATCATGTATATTTGAAAAAACTATATTTTTAAACTCATCATGAATTTCAGAATTAGATGCTACTAATAAATTTGACTCTGTAGAAGGAAAATTATCAGTTTCATCGACTACTTTTCCACCTGCTTCTTTCAAGATTAAGCTTGCACCTAATGTGTCCCATGGCTTCATAAAAAATTCAAAATAAGCATCAAATTTGTTATCTGCAATCCAGCAAACATCTAATGCTGCACTTCCAAATCTTCTTATTCCGCCACAAGATTTTAATACAGCTTCAAAAGTCGGGATATAGTGATCAGAATGGTGGACTCTGTCATATGGAAAACCCGTTGCAACAATTGCTTTCTGCATGGAAGTACTTTTTGAAACCTCCAGTTTTTCGCTATTTTTAAATGCACCATTACCTTTATATCCCTCATATAAAATCTCATTGTAAATATCAAAAACATAGGCTTGTGTTGGTGAACTACCTTCTATAAGCATTAATGTAATTGCAACCTGGGGTATATCATTTGCATAATTTACAGTCCCATCTAGCGGATCAATTACCCAAAATCTGTCTGCTTTTGGATTAATTGTTTCTGATTCTTCAGAGATTATTCCATCATTTGGAAATTCTTTTTTAATTGCATTTACAAGTATTTCTTCTGATCTTAAATCGGCTTCTGTGACTAAATCTACTTCATGTTTTTTTGAAAATACTTTTACACCTTTTCGTAGGTCTTTGATCGTTGATGCAGATTCGTAAACTGCATTTTTTAATACATGTATATCAAAAGCCTGATTCATGTTTTATACAGAGTGTTGCTGTCCAGAATTGATAAAGTCTTGAGCATATATACCTGCTCTTGAGATTGACTTAAGCTCAAGCCAAGTAAATGGGTTTTCTGAAGTATTTTTCACATAATCGAAAAATATTTGAAGAGACTCCTTATGCCCTTTTCCTGATGAAAATACTTTACTTTTATCTTGATTGTTTTCTAAATATCTCAATAACTGGAAGTCTTCAATTATGTATGAATTTCCTCCGCCATGAATTTCTATTCTCTCTTTTGCAAGGCTTTGATTTGTTTCAGAAAAATATTGAATTGCAGCATGAGAGCCATTAGCAAAGTTAACACTAATAAATACTTGGTTTTCATTGGCTTCACTGTTGTCTTTGTTAATTGGGGCTGAAGATGCAACACTTTGCGGTAGAGAATCAAACAAATAGCAAGCTAAATCAATTGCGTGAATGGCTTCACCAACAATTCTTCCACCACCTATCTCTTTCATGTTTGTCCAATGATCTTTGTCTAAAGGAGGAACACTAAATCTAAAAGTTATACTATTTGTAGCTTTAGCGTTGAGTTTCTGTTTTACAAATTGTGTAGCAGTTGCAAATCTTCTATTAAATCCTACAAACAGTTTTGGATTCTCAGAGCTATAGATTGCTTCTTCAATTTCAATTAATGACTCTTCAGTCAGTGCTAAAGGCTTTTCTACATAGATTGCCTTTCCTTTATTAAGAGCTTTGATTACAAGTTCACTGTGATTGAAATGAGGGGTCAAAATTAACACAGCATCAATTTCTTCAGAATTAAGTATTTCCTCTTCTGTAGGATATTTATTTTTTATTTTAAAATTCGTTGCAAGGGATTCTGAACTCAAACCTGTTGACGATGCAATGCCTAAGACTTGACAGTCTTTTTTCAATTCTCTTAAAATTGGCAAAATTGTCGTAGAAGCAAAATTGCCAGCACCTAGAATTCCCAAATTAACTTTTTCAGTTTTAGGTTCAAGCTCAACAGTCCTCTGAAGATCTCTAATAAGTGAATTTGATTTTGTGACAGTAGCTTAATAAAGGCCTCGAAATTTCTATTCTCAGTCCACCTGACATACTCAATTGGATAATCTTTTCCAAGAATTTCATATTGCTTATCATATCTACCTGGACCGTAAGACTTTGAAACAACAAGCTCCAATTCTTTATAATAAAAATCATTTCTTGAAATATTTAACGGTATATCTCCAACAACTACAATCTTTGCTTTGTTTCTTGCAATTTTAGTAGCAACCTCTATTGGTTCATTGCTAGATGTTGCTGCAGTGATAATTACAGAATCTACATTTGTCATATTTGCTTCTTCAACAGAAGTGTAAAAATTTGCACTCATATCAGTTCTTTTTGTATCTGGATCAATACCAATAACCTCAGATCCTTGTGCTTCAGCTAAACGGCAAACTAATTGTCCAATAATTCCTAAACCAATTACAACTACTTTTGATCCAAGTGAAGTCTCTGAAAGTCTCAATCCATGTAGAGCGATGCTACCTAGTACTGTAAAAGAAGCTTCTTTAATGTCTGTATTATCTGGAATTCGAGTACAAAGGTTCTGATTTACGACAACATATTCGGCATGATTTCCATTTGAAACTACTCTATCTCCAGTATGGAAATCGCTTACACCTTTTCCAGTTTGCACAACTTCGCCTGAAGAGCTGTAGCCTAACTGAAGAGGTAATATATTTTTTGGAAATACTGCATTCCAGACTGCTCTAATTCCATCGTCTTTTAATAGTTTTAAGCCTTTTTCTATATTCGAAGAATTTTGTAGCTTTTCACTTACTCCCGTGTTTGCAAATTCGATAGCTGCTAATTCTGTCCCAGAAGAGATGACAGAATAATGATTTTTAATTAGTACTTCTCCGGGACCAGGTTTTGGAATTGGAGTATCCAAAAGAATTGGATCTGGATTATTCTTCTCAACTACTAATTGTTTCATTTGTTTCCTGCTTATTAATGATAACTAATTTACTTCTGAAATTAAGGGAGAGGTTAAATTTATAATCTCTCCTTCCGTTGTCTTAATTCTTAATGAACCATTTTCATTTATGTCTTCTGCCCAACCTCTTCCTTCCGGATATTCAACAATCTTTCCTAATGTTTGCAGTTTTGCTTTATAACGTTCTAATGAAAAACTATTTTTTGTTATAGACTCATATACTTTTTCAGCCCATTTAATTGCATGATCTTTAATTAACTCTTCTTCCTGAGCTTCAGTAAAAAGTGCACCAGCATTAGGTACTTCAGGATTTTTCCAAAAGTAATTAACACCTATACCAATACAAATTTTTTCCTCAACACGTTCAACTAAAACACCCCCAACTTTTAAATCATTAACTATTAAGTCATTGGGCTCATCTAACTTGCTGTCGTCTTTGTTAAAAGCAAGAGAACAAGCTAATGATTGGTCAGCATTTAACCAGCTTCTGTTTGAAGTACCTTTCCCTTTTTCCTGGTGAAAGCTGATTACAAGTATTGGTTCACTATTTAGTTCTTCTAATGCAAATTCTTGTGTATTGTATATGGAATCAAAAAAAAAGGCCTTCATAGTGTTACTTCTTTACATATATATGGGTCAAATACATACATTAACAATAAACAGGAAAGATGGGCATGTCAGACGAAAATTTAGCTGAAATTCGCAATGAAAAAGCTAAAAAAATTCAACATCCTAAAGGAAAATTAACAGCTTATGAAAGGCTTAATTTACTTTTAGATGAGGGGTCTTTTAGCGAAATTGATCAGCATGTAGCATCAGATGAAAACCCTGAGGGTGAAGCTGTTATCACAGGAACTGGCACAATACATGGAAGACCAGTTTTTGTATTTAGTGAAGATTTTTCTGTAATGGGAGGAAGCCTTGGTGAAGTAGTTGCCAAAAAAATTCTAAAGATTATGGACCATGCTCTAGAAGCTAGAGCTCCAATTATTGGAATTAAAGATTCGGGTGGTGCAAGAATTCAAGAAGGAATTTCATCGCTCTTTGGCTATGCTCAAATATTCAAAAAAAATGTAGAAGCCTCAGGCAAAGTTCCACAAATTTCTGTAGTAGTTGGACCGTCTGCAGGAGGAGCTGTATATAGTCCTGCTTTAACAGACTTTATTTTTCAAGTAAAAGACATAGGACAACTATATGTGACCGGTCCAGCAGTAGTAAAAACTGTAACAGGTGAAGATGTAACATTTGAAGAACTGGGTGGTGTTGAAGCTCATGGAACAAAGTCTGGAGTTACTCATCAAGTGTGTGAGACTGAAGAACAAGCATTTGAAGAAATTAGATACCTTATGAGCTTTCTTCCACAGTCTTCTTCTCAAAAACCTCCTATGTTTATAACTGAAGATGAGTCATCAAGAGTTATTGAGTCTCTCGACAGTTTTATACCTGAAAACAGAAATCAACCTTATGATATGGAAAAAATAATTTTGGATATTGTTGATGATGGTGAACATTATCCCATACAAAGTAATTACGCTACAAACATTATTACTTCGTTTGCAAGAATAAATGGAAATACAACAGGTATAGTTGCTAACCAACCAATGGAGCTTGCAGGAGTATTAGATATTAAAGCGTCAGAAAAAGCCGCAAGGTTTGTAAGGTTTTGTGATGCCTTCAACATACCGATTTTGACATTAGTTGATGTGCCTGGATTTCTTCCCGGAGTTGAGCAAGAACATAGTGGAATAATTAGAAGTGGTGCAAAGCTTTTGTATGCCTACTCTGAGGCTACCGTTCCGAGAGTTTGTGTAGTAATTAGAAAAGCGTATGGAGGAGCATATATTGTAATGGATTCAATTGGACTTGGTGCTGACAAGCTTTTTGCATGGCCGAGTGGTGAAATTGCAGTAATGGGAGCAGAAGGTGCAGTAGATATTATTAACAGAAGAGAGTTAGCTGAAGCAGAGGATAGAGACTCCTATAAAGAAAAACTTGTTGAGGAGTATAACGAAAAATTTAGTAATCCTGATATTGCTGCTCAACTTGGATTAATTGATAATATTATTAAACCAAGTGAGACAAGAAAAGTTATTGTTGACTCATTTAAAGATTTAGTAAATAAGGGAGAGTTGGGAGATAAGCATGGAAACATACCCCTCTAAAAATATTGCAATAGCTTGGGTTGAAAAAGGAAGCTTGGCAAGAAACCTATTTCTTTCACTTGGTTTTGCAATCATTACAGCTTTAAGCGCACAAATACGAATAGTAGTTCCAATATCGCCAGTCCCAATAACTGGACAAACATTTGTAGTTTTATTGGCTGGTCTTGTTTTAGGAAGCACTTTTGGCGCAGTAAGCATGTTGATGTATCTATTTATAGGAATGTCAGGTCTTCCATTCTTTTCTGCAGGTGTTGCCGGCTTAGCAATTCTAAAGAGCCCAACTATAGGATATATCGTTGGATTTTTTCTTGCCGCATATGCAATAGGACAGTTTGCAAATAGACCTATTATTGGAATTCTGCTTGGTTCGTTAATTATTTATTCGTGTGGAGTAGCTGGGTTAATTTTAATTTTGAATACATCATTACAAAATGCAATCACAATTGGAGTTATTCCATTCTTGATTGGTGACTTTATAAAATCATTTTTAGCAATAGCTCTTGCATATAAATTAAAGTAATAATGTCACAACAAAGAATCCTTATTGCAAACCGTGGTGAAATTGCTTTACGTATAATTCGCTCAGCAAAAGAAATGGATATGTACACAATTGCTGTTTATTCGGATGCGGATGAAGATGCCCTTCATGTCAAAAGAGCAGACGAAGCTTATTATCTAGGTGGTTCTCTTCCTGCAGAAAGCTATAGAAATTTAAAAAAACTAGTGAAAGCAGCTACAGATACAAAGGCTGATTTAGTTCATCCAGGTTATGGATTTCTAGCTGAAAATGCAGACTTTGCAAAAGCTATTCAAAAAAAAGGGATTGTTTGGATAGGACCAAACCCTGACACAATTAGCTCAATGGGAGACAAGATTGAATCAAGAAAGCTTGTTTCAAAATTAGGTTTAAATCCCGTACCGGGCCAACTCAAGCCATCAAGATTAAGACGTGAAGCTATAAAAGATGCTGAAAGCTTCGGGTATCCAGTTGCTTTAAAGGCCGCACATGGTGGTGGTGGAAAAGGTTTAAGGATTGTTCAAAATGAAGCAGAGTTAATCGAAAATTTTGAAATAGTTAAAAGAGAAAGTGAAGCTTATTTTGGTTCGGACCAGATTTATGTTGAGAAATTTATAAAACCAGCTCGTCACATTGAAACACAAATTCTCTCAGATAAATACGGTAATACACTTTATTTGGGAGAGAGGGACTGTTCACTACAAAGAAGAAACCAAAAATTAATTGAAGAAAGTCCGCCAGAATGGCTCTCAGATTACGGAAGAGAAAGACTCAAAGAATACACTTTGAAGATTGCAAGTACTTCTAATTATGTCAATGCAGGTACAGTTGAGTTTTTAGCAGATAGTGATGAAAATTTTTACTTTTTAGAAATGAACACACGGTTACAAGTTGAACATACTGTAACAGAAATGAGATACGGTATTGATTTAGTAAAAGAGCAAATCAAAATTGCACTTGGAAATTCACTTGAAGATTATAAGTTAGAGCCTAGAGGGCACAGTATCGAATTTAGAATAAATGCTGAAGATCCTAACAATAATTTTTTACCAACCCCTGGAACAATTACTGAATACAGAGAACCGACTGGAAATGGTGTGCGTGTCGATGGATGGGCAAGAACTGGAACACAAATAACACATTTTTATGACAATCTAATTTCAAAACTTATTGTCTGGGGGGTGTCAAGAGAAGAAGCAAGATCAAAAGGTATAAGGTGTTTAGAGGAATATATCATTGGAGGAATCCCAACAACAATAAACGTGCTCGCTGATATTTTAAAAACTAAAGAATTTATAAATAGTCAAATTCACGTAAAGTTTCTTGAAGAAAATTTTGAAATTCGTGATATTGAAGATGAAGAAATTTCGTCAGATAGGCCAAGTAAAGTAAAAATTTCTCTTGATGACAATAATAATCCAACTCTTGCTCCACAAAGACCAAAGAAAATTGGAATGGATCTGACAGGAAATATTAGAAATCCAGGATTGATTTTTGCTGAAATGCAGGGAACAATTATGGAAACTATGACGAAGCAGGGTAAAAAAGTTAAAAAAGGTGACTCCTTATTTGTTCTTGAAGCTATGAAAATGGAGAATGTGATAACTTCACCGATTGATGGAGTTATAAAAACTTACAATGTTCAAAAAGGACAAGCTGTAAAAAAAGGTGATCTTTTAGTGGAGATAGAAACAAGATTCTAATGATTTTTGGTATTGGTGTTGACCAGGTTGATATAAAAAGAGTTCGATCTCTGTTAGAAAAATCAGGAAGTAAATTTGAGAATAGATGCTTTACAGTTGATGAGATTTTGTACTCAAAAAGATTTTCGGATCCAGCAAAAAGATTAAGTGCAAGATTTGCTGCAAAAGAGGCCATTATGAAATCTTTAGGAAAAGGTTGGAGACAAATTAACTGGAAAGATATTGAAATAACTGGTGGGGGTAAACCAGAAGTAATTCTGTATGGAAAAGCTAAAGAGTTAGCTAAACAAATGAATATATTTAATATTCATATTTCTTTGTCTCACGAAGAGGATAAGGCAATTGCTTTTGCCATATCAGAATTAGACAAATGAGTTGGGTTGCAATGTTTCCCGGACAAGGCTCTCAACAAGCCGGAATGGGTAAAGAGTTACTAGACAAATACTCAGATTTACTAATTGATGATTTTGAAGAGACCCTTGGTTGGTCATTACAGGAAATTATATTAAAAGGTAACCAAGAAGAGGTAACAAAAACAAACATTGCACAACCATACATTTTTGCTATTTCATATTGCTATGGCTTAGAAGTGATTGAAAAAATTGGTTTACCTAAAGTAGGTATCGGCCACTCGCTTGGTGAATATACAGCTCTATCGCTTTCGGGAATTTTGAGTTATAAAGATGCACTAGAAATTATTGCTATAAGAGGTAAGGCGATGCAGGAAGCTGTAGGGGGATCGAATACAACTTTAGCTGCAGTGCTTACTTCAAATTTAGAGGCAACAATTAAGGCTGTGGAGGGTTTGATTGAACAAGGTATAGATATAAATATTTCAAACTACAATGATGCTTCTCAAATTGTTATTGGCGGATCTCACGAAGATATTAATTATTTGAAATCAAATCCTAAAGATTTAGATGCAAAAAGAGTTATTCCACTCGATGTGGCAGGTGCATTCCATTCTCCAGTAGTCTCTTCTGCAAAAAAGGAGGTTGAGAAGGTAATTGAACAAATTGAGTTAAAAGAGGGTCAATTTAGTGTTTATATGAATATTGATGCAAAGATCGCAGAACTTTCAACAATTAAAGAACGATTGGTAAATCAAATAGACAATAGTGTTATGTTCTATAACCAAATATTGAATATTGAGAAGTTTGAACAACCTGAGACTTGGTATCATATCGGACCTGGAAATGTAACTGCTGGGATGGTTAAAAAGTCTATATCTAGTAAGAGTGTTAAGGTAGTTAATTCGTTAGACTCTTTAAACGATATTTAAATAGGAGAATTTTTTGAAATCAACAATTACCGGTTGGGGTAAATGCGCACCTGATAACATCATGACAAATGATGATTTAGCAGTTTTTGTGGACACTTCCGATGAATGGATTCAGCAAAGGACCGGGATACAGGAGAGAAGATTTTGCCATGTAAACAATTCTGATATGGCAACAGTTGCTGGTCACCATGCAATAGCATGTGCGGGATTAACACCAGAGGATATTGATGTTGTAATACTTGCAACTTGTACTCCTGACAGCATTGTTCCATCTGCGGCAGCTCATGTGCAGAAAAAATTAGGTGCTGTTAATGCTGCAGTTTATGATGTCAATGCAGCATGTGCTGGTTTTGTTTATGCTTTAGAGCAAGGAAAAGCTTTTGTTGAAAGTGGTTTGTATAAACGAGCTTTAGTTATTGGTTCTGAGCATATTACATGGTTACTAGATTGGTCTGATAGAAATACTGCTGTTCTTTTTGGAGATGGTGCAGGAGCTGTTGTTGTGGAAGAAAGCAAAGATTCCGAAGATGGTGAAATATTTTCTTTTGTAAATGGACTAAGTTCAGATAAGTTGGATATTCTAGAGGTTCCGAACTTTGGATCAGCTATGGATAGGTTCAAAACAGATGAAGCTGCGAGAGTTACATGGACATTCGATGGACAAGAAATTTTCAAAGGTGGAATAAGAGCCATGGCAAAAGCATCAGATGAAGTGATTACTAAATCTGGTTTAACTAAAGAAGATGTAGATATATTAATTCCACATCAAGCAAATTTAAGAATTGTTGAAGGTTTAGAAAAAATGTTGAAATTACCTAATGCAACGACAATAAAAAAGGTTCATAAGTATGGAAACACTTCAGCAGCCTCAATACCAACAGCTTTAGTTGATGCATTAGAAGAAGGCGAAATTAAAGGTGGCGAAGTTGCTGTTTTTACAGCAGTTGGTGCTGGACTTTCTTGGGGCGCATGCGCAGTACGTTTAGGTAAGAGAACTACTCCAATCAATACTTCTGAAGCTAAGCTTCCTGATTTTGATGGAAAAGCAGTTGATACGATTAGAAGGGCTATTGAGTATCAAATTCCTGACAAACTAGATCTAATATGAAAACAGCATTTGTAACAGGAGGCTCTAGGGGCATAGGAAGTGCTATTGCTTTGGCACTTGGAAAAACTTTTCATGTGGTAGTTGGTTTTGCTAACTCAGAAGACAAAGCCAATGATGTTGTTAAAGAAATTGTCGCTGCTGGTGGAAGCGCAAGCACAGTTCAGATTGATATATCTGATGCTGAATCTGTAGATAATGCCTTTACAAGAATAGAAAAAGAGTACAACTCTGTAGATGTTTTAATCAATAATGCGGGGGTTACAAAAGACAATATATTGCCGAGAATGAAGGAAGATGAGTGGCTTGAAGTAATTCAGACAAACCTAACAGGAAGTTTTTATACATCGCAAAGAGCTATAAAGCTTATGATGAAGAATAAATGGGGAAGAATTGTATTTATATCTTCCGTAGTTGGACTATCAGGCAACCAGGGTCAGGCAAACTATGCTGCATCAAAAGCTGGATTAATAGGATTGGCAAAATCGATAAGTAAAGAGATGGGTTCAAGAAATATAACATCAAACGTAGTTGCCCCGGGTTATATTGAAACAGACATGACTTCTTTTTTAGATGATCAAAATAAGGAAAATATTATAGAGCAACTATCAATTAAACGCATAGGTAAGCCAGAAGATATTTCAAACATAGTATCTTTTTTATGCAATGACGAGTCAGAATATATAACAGGACAAGTTATACCAGTAGATGGCGGTTTAACAACGTAATTAGGGAGTAATTATGGAAACAAATGAAGTTTTTGATAAAGTAAAGGGTCTTTTTGTTGAAGATCTAGGAATAGATGAATCAAAAGTCACAATGGAAGCAAAATTAGAAGAAGATTTAGAAATTGATTCATTAGGAATAGTAGAAGTAGTAATGGCTTTTGAAGATGAGTTTGACATTGAAATTGATGATGAAGAACTAGCAGATGTCTCAACTGTTGGTGAAGCTGTTAAATTACTTCATTCTAAGATCTAAATCTTATCATGTCTAAAAGACGTGTAGTCATTACCGGACTAGGTACCATTAATCCTCTTGGTAATAATGTTTCAGACTCGTGGGAAAAGCTTATTAATGGAATTTCTGGTATTGATAATATAACAAGTTTTGATACCGGAGATCTTCCAGTTACTTTTGCAGGCGAGGTCAAAAATTTTGATGCAAATGAGTACATGGGCAAACAACATGCGCGTAAATTAGACAGGTCAGGTCATTTATCAATTTATGCTGCAGAACAAGCTTTATTAGATGCTGGGTTTAATCCAGAAGAACGTATGGGTTCCAATTGTGGAATTGTATTTGGAACTGGCATTGGAGGAATTGGTGCAACAGAAGATGCAGTAAGAGTTTACGATGAAAGAGGAGCATCAAGGATTAATCCTTTGGCAATAACTCAGTTGATGCCAAATTCAAGCACCGGACAAGTTGCAATTAAGTTTGGAATAGAGGGACCATCGCTAACAATTACAACTGCATGCGCTGCATCGGCAAATGCTGTTGGTGAAGCAAAAAATATGATTGAAAATGGAATTGTTGACATCGTAGTAGCTGGAGGCACAGAGTCAGGCACTACACCAATGACAATTGGAGCTTTTGCCCAAATAAGAGCACTCTCAACAAAAAATGATACACCTGCTGAAGCCTGTAGTCCTTTTGATAAAAATAGAGATGGATTTGTTATGGCTGAAGGTTCAACTGTTTTGATATTAGAGAGTGAGGAATCAGCTAAGAGTCGTGATGCTAAAATTTATGGTTACGTTGTTGGTTACGGATCTACAACTGATGCTCACCACATAACAGCTCCTGCTGAAGGTGGAGAAGGTGCAGTTCGAGCTATGGATAAAGCGTTGAAAGATGCTAGTTTATCTGTGGATGATGTTGATTATATTAATGCACATGGAACATCTACACCAGCAAATGATAAAAATGAGACCTCTGCAATCAAGACATTATTTGGTACCAAAGCCTACGAAGTTGATATTTCTTCAACAAAATCCATGACTGGACATCTTCTTGGTGGTGCCGGAGC
>LULN01000047.1_pt1 | contig 20789 bp, 12 predicted proteins | sample 728131 | NCBI WGS metagenome assembly LULN01 (sample SAMN03860288, study PRJNA289734) | marine metagenome | biome: seawater column; feature: ocean; material: water; isolation source: Red Sea water column Station 149 - depth 100m | place: Saudi Arabia: Red Sea | collected 2011-10-15 | depth 100 m
TCCCTCAAATTGACCATGCTGACCATAAACTCTCTTAAACGTTCCAATACCTGCAGTAGCAATACCACTTGCACCCAAAGTTAAATTGGATTGTCCAATAATGCTTCCACGGAATGTTACATCATTACTATCATAAGGATAAGAGAATACACATTCATTAGCACCTGCATTCTTACGATATGCAAAAACTGCATCAGCAACTTCTCCAGTAGCAAATGATGGGTTAAAATCACCCTCAAATGCTATACCACCACCCCTTTCAGAGTTTCTACCAAGATATAGATAACCCGTTCCAGAGTTTTCACCCATTGCTTCAAATCCAGCAATGTTAGCATCACCAGCAAGAACAGTAGTTGTTCTATCTGTTATTCCTGAACTTTCACCAATAGATACATTACCATCAAATCCAGTAGTTCCAATAACACCAAATGTAGAAATACCAGCAACAAATAATTGATTTAAGTTAGTACCACCCATTACGGTAATACCTGTTCCTACTGTTAGGAAAGGTCCAGTCGTATATCCTGTACCTGCTGCAGTTCCGTGGAAAGTAACAATACCTGAACTCCAAGTAGGTCCATAAGACGTACTTAGACCCATAAAGGTAGATAATCCAGAAACATAAAGATTGGCAGGCGTTTCTGGGTCTGCAGTAGCAAAGTTAATAGTTGAAATACCACTAGTACTATCAAATGTTCCTGTTACAGATACACCAGCACCTACAAACTGAACTAGACTTGATATACCGATAGATCCATCTCCAGTGGCAATACCTACAGTATTCGCAGGAAGTGTCTCAACACCAGCAGGAAGAATACGTCCAAACTTCTTCCACTCATTACTAGTTGTATAAACCCAACCAACAAAGTCTCCATCAAAAGGAGCAGAATAGTATACTACATCTCCTAAATTTCCTGCTTGTGTTGGTTTGGATGTTGCAACAGTGAACTTACGTGAAACTGTAGCATTACCTTGTATCTTAAGGTTATCAACTTCAATACCTTGAGAAGAAGTAGATACAACTGGTTTGTTGAATAAAACTGGACCATCAAATTGTGATAGTACATTACCATCTGCTCCACCTTCTACACTAAGTGATCTTCTTACAGTAACCTGTAATGGATCAATAATATCAAATCCTCCTTCTCCACTTGATTCCTTAGAAAGTCCACCAGTGACTGCAGGAATAGGTATACCAAATGTCTCAACCTGACCTGTAGTAGAGCTAGTTTTCTTATTTCCAAAGTAGAAATTACCACTATCATCCATTCCACTATAGTTGGAAAGACCACCATCTTTTCTAAATGATTGTGAATCTAATACTTGCTGTTCACTAAGTTTAATTGTTTGAACTTGTGGAAGTGAAGTAGAATAATTACCTGGACCAAACCCAACATATTCAAATGTATGTCCTGATGCACGAATTAAAGAGTTCCTTCTTAATTCAACAGGATGTGGTTGAATTTTCTTAACTACAGAACCATTAAGGTGTGTTTGACGTAAGGTTCCCATTACTCCACGGAAAACCTTAATTGGATCAGATCCACCTGTTGGAGGTGTCTGCTTGATTCTTACAATCTCATTATCAATCTTCAGATAATCACCAAGGGTGAATCTATTACTATCCTGATTAACAATTGTAATTTCATCAATTGCCAGAGTAGATACTGCAGTAGATAACGTGGTTGTAATACCTGCATATTCAGGAACATTTCTTGTCGATGTCTTATCATTATCTATAGTAAGGTTTCCACCTTCTGGTCTAAAGGTAGGAAGATATATACTCAAATCTTCATTCTCATTGAAATCTGGATTTGTAGATCCAATACCAACCTTAGCAGTTAAACTTGTAAGTGTAGGTGCAGAATTAGTTAAGAAATAACCATTGAATATCTGTATTTCCTTTTTATTAGCAATTCCATTAGCATTCGTAGTTGCAACACCAACAGCACCACCCATATAGAACTTATTACCAGCAATTAAACCATGAGCACCAAGAGTAGTAATAGTAGCAATACCTGTTGGATAATCATAAGTTAGAGTAGCAACACCAACAACTTGACCAGTCTGAACTATAGTTGCTTCGGCACCGATAGTTGCACCAATACCAGTAGGTTGATTTGCTTTTGAAGTAGTAGCAGTTCCTGTAAGACCCATCTTAATAGGATCAACAGGTGCAACACTATTTGCTGGTTTAGCAATGAATTTCTTAGGTGCTCCAACTTCAACATTTACAATCTCATATAGAGTATTAAATGTCTCGTATGGATAAGGTAAGTTATCAATATCTAAAGAATCACCAGCATTATCATAAATCTCTTCAACTTTTACAACTGCTTGTGTGAATCCTGTTGTTGTAGCAGTTCCTGCAACAAACATGGTATTACCAATACCATATGCAGAACCACCATCCATTACTTCAATTCCTGTTAGGGTTCCACTTCCATTAACAGTAATTCTTGCAGTAGCATTACTTCCACCAGTAGAATTAGCACCACCTACCAATGTAGCATTATAAAGAGTTCCTGCAGCACCATTACCATATCCAGCTCCAGATTCACTAACACTTAACTTAGTAATACGATTAAGTCCATGATCAATTGAAGTAAAGAAGGTTACTGCTGTTCCTATAGTCTGAGCAGCTCCCACCCATGAAACTGGAAGACCTTGAATCTCTGAACCAATGAAGTCAGTAATAGCAATACCAACAACAAAATCATCAATACCTTTCTTCAGTGATTCTCTAGTAATACTCTTCTCTGGATCATTAACATTAGTTTGTCCAACAAACTCACTAAGAGCAAAGGTCTTAGAAGCAGGGAAATCACTAACAGTTTGGTCTCTATTTACTCTAGGATATAAATTCTTAATTGGTTGAGCAAATCTATCGCTAGTGAAAGGTGCTACTGTAGGACTATTAGAACTATTAGTAACAGTTAATTGGTAAATACCATCTGATATATTTTCCTTATATTCCTGTAAGGTTTGAGACTGATAGACACTAAATGTTCCACCATAAGTATTTCTTCTAAAGTATGGAAGATTAGTATCACGAATACTTGTATCATTACTAAAGGTTCCTGGATCTGTAGTTAGTCCAACACTAAATGTCTTACTATTTGGAATACTTACAACAGTAAATGCTCCATTAAATCCAGTATTTGCAACACCAGTAGTATTAACATTACTTCTAATATTAAATAACTCAACATCACTTCCTACAATCAAATCATGAGGAAGTTCAGTAGTAACAATACCAACATTAGATGCCCAAGATGCACTAGAAACAAAACGGAAATTTCTTAATTCAGAAGAATTAGAAAGATTTGCAGTGGTTACACTATAATACTTTTCAATTTCTGCATTTGTATCAGCAGTAGAATCTCCTGATGGTTGAAGAACAGAACCTACAAGAGGAGGTCTTGCATTAACACTATCTTTAGGTATAACATATCTCAATCTATAAATTGTATCTGCAAGGTTTCTATTATCAGGATGTCTCTTTAAGAAAGTTCTTGCAGTTGAATCTCCAAGAGTTGTAGTACCCATTCCAACTATTGTAGAATGAATATTATTCTCTGTAGAAGCAGCAGAAACATTAATATACCAATTACTTTCACTACTATCCCACTGAACAGGGTGTCCAATATCTCCAGACTTCTTATCAGAAACTCTACTCTCAACAGTTAAAACACCACCTTTATTATTAATAGTGATTGGGTTTAAAGAAACCGCATCATTAAGAGTTTTAGCAACTTTTAATTGTTTATTATTACTAATTCCTGTTACTGCCTCATCAATAGTTGTAATAGCATAGTAAACAATATCATTCTCTAATCCATCAGGAATTTCACCCGTATCACTTAAAATTCTAATACTCTCACCATTTTCAAACTGATGACTAGTATCTAATGTAATAAGATTACTTACAATACTATTAATACCTACAGCACTACGAACAACATTATATTGTTTCTTAGAACTTACTTCTGCACCAGTAGATGCAGTAGGTGGCATAACAATCCTGGCATTAAATTCTGTTGTGATTCCAGCATTATCAGTTAAAAATACATTTAAAGTATCATTATTTGCTGCACCAACTCTATATCCTTGTAATAAGTATTCAGGTAAGGTAGACTGAGTAGTTTGATTATAAAGATATAATTTAGATGTAGATGCAATACCTACTCCAGTAGCATCACTAGATTTCTTAACATCAATAGCATCATACTCAAAAGTTTGAGTTGTTACTTCTAAATTTTTTGGAGGAATAACATGAGAAATATATCCTCTATCATCTTGAGAGAATGCTCTCCTTCTATATCCATCTGCAGTTAATGCCTTTGCACCAAAGTTTGAGTTAGAGTTAGTAATACTTAAATCACCACCCTTAGAACTCAAGAAATGAGATGCATATCCAATAGCAAAGCAAGAAACTACCTGAATAAATGCATCATTAGTAGCATGAATATGATAATGTGAATATTCAGGTTTATATTGAGATCTAGGATCTGTACTTAAATTCTCATTTCCTGATGCTGTTGAATCTTTATAGGTTCCACTTGTAGTGTCATACTTAACGAATGCTTTATTATCTTTCTGCAATGAAATACCCGTATACTGGGCACAAACCATTGACTTAAATCCACTTGCTTTATCTCCATCAGCATAGAGACCATTCATACCAAATACTGATCTTAGGGTACAGTTAAAGACATATGGAGAAGATGAAGTAACTGTATCTTGTGCAATATTTAAAGTTGCATTGGTAATTGTAGGAAGAGGATCTGCAGGGGAATTTTGAACTTGATACTTAATTTGAGTTGTAGATACAACATCACTAATCACATGATTACCATCATATCCAGTAACATCTACACCAGCAATTCTAATAGCAGTGTCTGTATCAAGTCCAGGAAGGACTTTATCTGTAGTAACAGTAATTTCAGTAGAAGAAACTGTACCATCACCTGCTCTTATACTACTAATTCCAACAGAAGCACCTGTTGATCCAACAATTCTATATTCATTAACGTTAGTCTGAATATCAATTGCTGCAGATGGATAATCAGGAGAAATATCTCTTCCACTTGCTTGACCATATGCTAGACCAATCTTTTCATAATACATGTCCAGATCAGTTCTACTTGTCTTATAAGTCTGGAAGTCATCATCAATAGTTACACCATTAACACCATCAGCAAACTCAAATACAGTTAGTTTATGATGAGAGAAATTAGGAACAAATTGGTTTGTAGTGTAATCAACATATGCTTTTCCATTTGGATTAGCATCATTAATAGTAAGTTGCCAAAAATAACACCCACCAGTTACACGGAAGAGGGCAGATTTTTCAATCTCATTATTAGTTGGGTTAGGTACATATAAAGGTCTTATCTTTGTCTTTCTTAAATCATATCCAACAATAGATACACCACGAGGTATTATTGCTCCACCGAAAACACTATTAAGTTTATAAAGTTGATTATTTGGGTTTGTTAAGTCAAATGAAGTTGTACTATCAAATGGTGGAAAATCATTTGATATAGTACCATCTCTTAACCGATAGTTATTAACACCAGACGGTATCCATCCTGGTCTATTATCTACTAAGTGCTCTCCTGGATACAGAAGAATTGTTGTTTTTTCAAATCTATCATTATCAAGTCCTTTCTGGTAGGAAAACCGTGATGCTTCTATTAATGCCCTTTGAATAGTAATGAACGGTCTTGCAAGAGAATTACCCTGATTCTCAATTGCGTCCGTCGCATCTACGTCATTTGGACTTACATAAAGAATATTCCCACGAGTGTTCTTCAGAAAGTTATCTAGACGGCTAAGACCCATTTTATTACACTATGAAATTCTATTTAGTTTTATTTATCTTACTAATCAGGTGCAGTATATACCAATTCATCAGTAAGTGTTTTTCGAATAAAAGAAAGAACATTCATAAACTCTTCCGTATCTTCACAATGCACTTCTTTTGTATCCCCTTCATTGGAATATAAGTAAAATGTTCTTTTAGTGGTATCAACAACACACTTAGTCAAATACTCGTCTTCTTTAGTCATAGGATACCTAGTCGTTTGAAAAATATAGCATAAAATTAATTATGTGTCAACTGCCATACGCACTAATGATACCGACTGCTGATGCAATTCCAACAATTCTATTGGTTACAATTACTTTAGAATTACGCATACCATGTTGAGCCATCTGTTTAAATCCTTTCTCAGCCTTAATGATAGTAACAGGAGAAGATAGTGTTCCAATTCCAGTTCTAAGAGTATTAATGGTAGCAATATTAGATGCTATATTAGCAGGTAATGCATTCGCACAAGCAGATCCACTATTAGAATAATTAATAGTTGAACCATCATCAGTTTCAACAGAACTTACACGAGTATAAATCCATCCTATTTGATTTGAGGTAGATGTAGTTCTAAAAAGACTATTAGTTGTACCTGCACTTCCAGAATAAGTACAATTTTCAAATAGAACAGTACTTAAACCAGCACCAACATTAGCATTACCTGGTTTCATAGTTTTATATTTTGCTCCTTCATTCATTGGAACTTGAGTATTAGTAGTGCTCTCTATTCTAGGCCACTCCCATTCCCTTGCCTGATCAGCATATAAAGGAGCTCTAGCAACAGCAACTTGATTACTTCCTCTAGTTTGATTTGTTACAACTCCAACTGAAAAATTATCACCATAAGAAAGAATATCAGTTAATCCACTTGTACTAAAAGTTGCAGTTCCTGATGCAATACCACAAGTACTACTATTATACATTGCTGTCATAGCAGCAGCAATAATTCTCTTCTGATCATTAATTAATAAAACTCTATCTAATATCTCATTATCAACATCAACAGTTATATCTTCCCACGTACTAACAATAGTAGCACCAATACCGAGCTCGGTGGTCATATCACCTACACCAGTTTCTAATCCTACTCTCTCTTGTTTTAGAAAACCTTTACTAAATAAAATATCAGATTCAGCCATACTCCTAGAAGATATCTCCTATAGTATATATTAAACTAACCTATAATCTTCAATATAATAATACTTCACATAATTTCTAATTTCAGAAGTACTTGATATTTTCTTATAATTAGGTTCCATATATTCCAAAATTAACTTCTGTCCTACTTCATTGTAAATATAATTTTTATCCAATTCTTTTACTACAAAATCCATATCTAATACCTGCCCCATCCAATCACCAAAGTTCTCACCAAACCCATCTTCAAAATTCCAAAGACAAGTTTCTTCGCTAATATAATCCACTTGTTTCTTATACCATCCTTTAGAATAGAATGGATGAGAACTTAAAGACAAATATCTTTCCAAAGGATCTCTTATCACTGCAATATGAGGAATATTTTTTACATCTAAATGTTTCTCATATAATTCTCTAGTAAAATGAGTAATTTCTGTACGATCAATCTCTTTCCATATAGGTTGTTCTGGTTCAAATCCATTCAACTTTATATTCTCTTGAATGAATCTACCAGCAGTTTTGGGAATATGAATGAAAAGAAATCTCTTTCCAGTTTCTTTATGACGATAAGTAGGCATTAGATTGATTTATTAAACCAAAAAGATAGAACATATCTGGTACCAGACTCAACTTCACTCACATGATGAAGATATTCTCTATTAGAAAAAATTAATAACTTTCCTGCTTTCGGTTTTACATCATACCATACTTTATCATCTAAAGTATCGAATTGAGTATGTCCTCCAACATAGTCATCATTTAAATAAAGAAAAGATGCAAGAACATTAGGACTAAACATTTCAGATTTATCATAATGTGGTTTCATAAAAGTTCCTTTTGGCCATCTTATGACACCACAATAATCCAATTGTATATCCTTATGAAATGTTTTACAAAGTTGAGTTACCTTCTTAATTACGTTAGCAAAAAGTTCATTAGATGTCAATTTAATATCGATAGGAGATACATCTCCACCCAAATAGATTGCACCATAATCACCATCAGGTTCTGGTATATCAGGACCATAACTCAAACTTTCATCAGAATTTGAATGAGTAACTGCTTCTAAGAATGTATCCTCCTTTTGATCTCCATGAAGATTGATAAATGGTTTACACAAAGAAGGATTTAAAAATTCCTCTTCAACATAAATTAATTTTTTCATTTTTGATTATACCAAATACTAAGAGCAAATCTTTCTCCACCTTCAACCTGAGTAACATGATGTTTATAGATTGAATTAGAAAATACAAGTAGTTTTCCTTTTTCTGGTTTTATTTCATGTTCTTCAAATCCAGTATAACCACCAGTAAAATCATCGTTCAAATAAAGAACTGCTGCAAATAAATCAGGTTCTTGTCCTGGTCTTGATGGATCGATATGGGGTTTCATAAAAGTACCCTCTGGCCATCTAACAACAGAAGCATAATCAATAATAACCCTATCATCAAAGGTTTTACAAAGATCTGTTACTTTATCAACTACATTATTCTCTTGTGAATCAAAATAAATCCCATCTAAGGTAGTAAGAAAAGTATTACCACCCCTACCTGGATTTCCATAAGGAATTTCTTCTTTATTATCTTTAGAAAGTTTAATTAAATCATCACACTCTTGAGGAGAAATAAAATTCTCCTCAAAGTAAATCAATTTTTTCATAAGAGATCATAATATTTGAGTATTTCTTGGACCTTCGTATCTTGGATCCTTAAAGTTTGGATTATCAACATCATCCACCTTACCTGGATTAAAGTTAGGATCTGGATAATCTTTCCAAGTATCTCCTTCATATTCAGTAATGAGAGGATTTATATCTTTTCTTTCTCCATACACAGAATAGAAACAATCAATAGGACCACCAGCAGAATTCTTTACTATTATATTTTTACCCCATTCAATCTTATCCACAAAAAGTTCTTGATAACTTTGATAAGGGGTTAAATGAACTGAAAGACTATCTGTATGTACCAGATCTTTCCAATAATAAGGGAGTTCAATTACATTATTACCATTACTTAATCTTCCTCTAATATAAACACCAACCTCTGGTCCCTCAATACATGCATAACGAAGTCTATGTCCATCTCCTTTAGTAGGATGCTTAATGTCAAAAGGTTTTGGTTTACCATCAGCAGCACTAAATCTAGCAGATAAATCACCAATACCACCACCATTGAAATATGCATTTCCACCAACCCATAAAGGATGTCCTCCTGTTGCCATAAAAGTGGGAGCATTAACAGTAAGAACTCCTGTATTAACACTACCCAAAGATTTTATCTTTAGACTAGTTAAAATTCCACCACCACCTCTTTCTAATGTGATATTGGAAACATCAGATCCTGTTCCACGGAAAACTGTATAATTATCTTTGGTAGTTACTAATGCAACACCATTATGAGGAGTATTTAAACCAGATGATTCTGTAGGTATTAAATCAAACCAAGGTGCTAATTTTCCCTCACTATCTTCATTCTCCACATAGTTATCTTCATAAGTATAATCCATATCTGCTTTACCTGTAAACGTTCCATAGTTTACAAAGGTTAAGGGATAACTGGCAGGTTTTGGTTCATATGGATAAACCTTTTCAGGTGAAGGCTTTGTTGTATTAGATGTAGAATGACGAGTTTCTTCTCCCGTTATCTTGTTTATTTCCATTGTCATGGTAATTACTCCTCAATTTTAAGTCTTGGAACATCTTTCCTTTCGGCAAAGATATGATAATAACAATCAATTGGCATTCCACCTTTAGATTGTAGAAATACCTTATTTTGACCTACTCGTTTGATAATAATATCTTGGTGAGCTCCAATGGGTTGAAGTTGAACTGTAATACTTAACTCTTCTACCAAATCTACCCAATACTCAGGAAGATATATTACAGAAGTTCCTGTTAGTCTACCTCGACAAAAAACTCCATTCTCTGGACCTTCTAGACAAGCATGAACTAACTTTCTACCAGGTTTACTTGGATGAGGAATAACGAAGTTTTTAACCCTCGCCATTATAGTCTCAGCATAAATGACTTTCGACTTTATGGTTCGAACTGTTAATAATTCGTCCACCTTCAAGTAGCTTCTTATTCTAGCATAAGTTCTCACAAAAAGCGAATAAAAAGGAACAGGATGTGTTTCTCCTTGCATATCACTATTCTGTGTTTCAGCTATCATCACTGTACCCAATTCATTTTCTTTTATGGGTGTTTTAACTTGATGATCATAATATTGAGTAGGATCTCCCGTAACTGAAGGGCCTTCGGTATAGGATGTTCCTCGAACCTCATCATCTCCCCTACCTAAGATTTCAGGAAGTCCATTTCCAACAAATAATCTTTTTCCGACTGTTACGTCGTCCATCTCCATTGACATAATTTATACCTCCCTAAAACGGAAACTTAAATGGAAAACCACCCAATCCCTGCTGGAAAGAAGGGATACTAGGTTTAGGTGGGAATGCATTTTCTGGTTTTTCAGCTCCTCTATTTGCAACCAATTCAGAAGTATCTTCTCCTCCAAGTTTAGAGGGTTTAGATGCAGATTGAGCACCTAAGAATTTATAAACACCTGCATAAAATTTAAGAGATGTCTGAGCAGAAACCTGAAAAGTACCAGAACTAACAAATCTTACTGATGCTTTTCCATCAAGACTAAGATTCTTTGTTTTAATATTTACAGCTTCATTTGAAACTATATTAACTACTCCTCTATCATTAGAAGGACCATGAACATTTAAATCAAAATCTAATGCCTCCATTCTAATTCTACCATTAGTTGCTTTAATGACAATATCGCCATTTAAAGCCTCAAGAATCATAGCAGGTTCTTTACCACCTCTATTATCACCACATTTGATTTGATAAACTCCAGGACATCTATTGGTAGTCCATCCAGGTCTCTGTCCATTCTTATCCATTGTCATATAATGGATTTTATCAGAACCCTGCAACATTACATCAGATATACACTCACCTTTAAAACCAGCAGTGGTTGTGTGAATATGCCCGAATCTTATTTCTCCATCATTATTTCCGTACTGAAGATTATAATAATTCTCAGTATCGGGATTATAATCAGGATTTAATTGATCTGCCATTTAAGTTACCTTTCCTACACAATCTATTACCTGAAGAACAGGAGTACCTTCCAATCTATCAAGATTTCCTTCTTCATCGGATCCAATTCTTAATGGTTCAAATACAGGAATAAGTTTTGCATTTGTTCCGACTTCAGATTCCATCCATAATCTTGGAACCCTATTAAATCCTTGCCCTTTGGATATTATATTCACTTTAGTTACTGTTCCAAAAGGTCCAAATTTAGGTTCCAATACAGCACCATTATTATATTTAATAAAGATAGTGTCATTTGGATCATAATTAATTCCAGGATTATCAATGTAAACATCTACAAGTTGAAGAATTACAGGATAATCACCTAAAGCACTAGCAGGATCATTGCTTGAAATTTTAGGTGCAGTATCTAAAGGAAAAGGAGTAGTAAAACTACCTTCAGCAATTACTTTTCCAGTTCCACATAAAGTTTGAACTGTAATTCCATCTTTCACAATATCTACACAAGTTCCTGGTGGTAATTCAACAGTATCTCCTGGATTAACATTCACAACTGTTCCTGGAGAATAAGGGAAATAACCTCCCAGTTGAGTTATATCAAAGAAATTGCCAGCATTTACATCTACATCAGAATCTGTATCTCCAGTTCCTGATCCATTAATAATAAACACTTGACCAACTTCATATCCAGAACCTCCCTGACATACAGTTGCTTGAGTTATTATACCATTTTCTGAAATATAATCAACCTCAAAATCAATACCACTAGAATTTTCAACTTTAGTACCTACACAACTACCACTCTCAGGATAAGTAGAACCTCCTGTAGATAAATCAAATGCACTTACTGCTCCATTATCATCTATTTCAGTTATTATTCCTTGAGCAGGTAATCCAGGCAAAGGAGGTGGAGGTACACTAGTTATAAATTCTTGACCAATTGTTGTAATACCAACTCCACCACCAATACCATATGGAGTATCACTTATTGTTATTGTACCACCAGTATTAGTTCCACCAAGAGGATCATATTCAATAATGGTAGTACCTGAAGGGAAATTAATATCTGAGGGTATGTTTATAGGAATAACTGATTGACCAGGATTTATAGATCCTTCAGGATTAGTCACATTATCAATAACATTACTACCTGTAGTTACATCGCCAATAAATCCACCAGTTCCCAAACCTGCTTGATGATTTTCATTATCTAAAGTATTTAAAATTCCTGTAGGTTGGTAATTTACTATCGTATTGCCAGGATCTGAAAATATCTGGCCATTTCCTCCTTTAGAACCATCAAAAATATTAGTATATCCAACTCCAGGAGAAACAGAAACAACTTTTACTACCTGTCCCCATTTATTAATTACTGATATTAAATTTGCACCACCACCTTTACCACATTCATCTATAATCTTTACCTTTGGTGGAGTTTTATATCCCCAACCAGATCCACCACTGGAACTATCTTTTACATATGCACCACCATTCTTAGGTCCTGCTAAAGGATCCCATCTATTATATACTAAATCAACTCCTATTACTTGTCCATATCCATTTACGATAGCATTTCCTTCTGCTCCACCTGCTAAGGGATGAACTACTTCATCCTTTATAAAAAGAACTTTAGGTGGTCCACAACTAGTCGGTCCAGAATTACAAGCAGAGTCTTCACTTTCTATAGCATCTAATACACCACCCAAAGCACCATGAAACTCACCCAATACTCCTCCACCATTCCATGCAGACCAAGATTCAGTAGGAGGACATTCTGGTTGTGGATCACATCCAAAGAACTCAACAATACTAGTTACAGTATCTAATGCACCTCTAGGATCTCCACCTGCCATACCAAATAAAGAACCAGCATTACCCCACTGAGGAAGATGACTAACAGAATTATCAATAAAATCTTGTATACCACCTGCTGCTGTTCCTAATATTCCTACAACAGGTCCAAGTATCTTATCTAAAAGTGAACTTACAAAACTTTTAGCAGCACAAGTGGGAGAACTCACAAATTTCTCCACTACATCATTCAATAATTCTCTAACTATACCACACATCATATCAACAACACCATTCATCACACAAGTAACAGTATTGGTAACTTCTTCCTGTTTTTGTTGTAATGCAGGTCTTTCATTTGGCATTAATAAAGAAACCGCAGGTGTTATACTATTATTAACTTTCTTCAATACCAGAGCATTAACTCTTGACATTATACTTTTTACAAATCCACATATAGCCTTCTCTGCTCTATCAATTGCTCTCTCCATATTATTCTTTTCACCTGCTGCAGCATAAGGAAATAAAGATGCAGACTTCTTCATCCTATTAATATCCCGCAATAACAAAGACATAACACCTTGAATACCCTGCATCTCAGTGTTTGCTGCTTCGCAGGAATTCTGCATTGTCATTTCATCAGCACCATCATTTGCCTGAAATATATCAGCAATTGATCCCACTCTAGGATTCATTCCCTCTAATGCAGGAAGAGACCTAGGTGCTGTTGCCATATTCTGTGGATATACAGGAACAGGTTCACTCTTTCCTTTATATCCTGTCCTAGCTTCAAATCCTTTCTCTGGATCTTTTCCCTTTAAAATCGTTTGAGAATTATTTCCAAAGGCACCCATAATTACGGGTTGTTGTGCCTCAAATCCATCCTTAAAAAATCCCATAACAAAAGCACCTTGACAGAGGTTAGGAGACATTTTAGATCCCCTATGACCACTACCAGCAGTTACTGGATAGAGAACCTCTGCCATTGGTAACTCTTCATCTGGCTCCTCTTCTTTACTAAAGGTTTGATTGCCAAAAATTCTTACTCTATAACGATATCCCCATCCAGGATCATCTTCCTCTGAAGATTGTATCGCAGAAGGATTGCAATTATCTCTCCATGTAGAATCGTCAGCAATCTGACCTATCCACCAATAAAAACCATTGGTTCCAAGAGCCTGACTATCAAATAAACTATTATTCATTCGTCGTATACTCTACACTCTTCTGCGTCAGGATGATTATCACAATACACTTCTAAGTGTTTATCTTGATGTCTCAAATGCCAATCATTAATACCAGTCTCTGGTTCATCATCCTTATGATATTCCTCATAATAAGCATGAGCAGATTCCAAATCTGCCTTAGTATATTCTATTTTACCATGATTAATGTGTTCCTTACCATCTTTAGGATCAAGATACACTTCATGATCTAAGTCGTGTTTAATTTTAGTCATAGGTTTACTCCCATACTCTAGTATTTATTTTCCTTTTCTTCCAAAAGAATCTCTTACTACAATAAATTTAGAATAAGATCCTTGTGGATTTAAATGGTGGCATAATTCTGCTACCATATATATACCACTATTTTTCTTACTTCCTTCTTTAGTTCCAGTAGATGCAGCAGCTTCAGGTAATTCACAAAATATCTGATCTCCTACTTCAATATCAAAAACTCCACCAGTAGTCATCGACATTTGTATTGTCATCATTTGATGATAACGCATCACAGCTTGTGCTGTAATATCGGGATATCTTATATTTTGAACTTTACATTTTTCTATTTGTTCATTCAAATCTTTTCCTGGTGGCATTGAACCAATATCAAGTGATTGCATATACCATCGTGAAGGATATTTGCAAAATTCTTGATTAACCAAAGTTGTAGAAGGTTCTTTTCCTGTATGCTGAACTTGTTTACTAAGATCTTTTGATGTTAATTTTCTTTCATTAGATTCATTAGTATAAGGATCAAAGAAAGTTGCTTCATTATTATATACACCGTTCATTAAATCATTTTGAAAATCTATAGTCTTTAAGAAAGAAAACTTCAAAATTTTTGCATCATAATTCTCAGGTCTATTGGAAGTATCACTAGCAATAAATTTCTTCTTATAATCTGAATTAAATAAAGTTTCAATGGATTTAAAAATAAATCCAGAATGATTTTCAAAAAACAAATACCCTGCAGAAGGATTGTATTGACTTTTATTATCATAATTCTCTACTGTAGTCTGCTTGGTTTTAGTTTTTGTAGCAGCAGGAATAGCTCTCTTAGCAAGATTAACACACCAATAAAATGGTTTTCTTCCATTACCAATAAAAGCCCATTCATTCACAGTATCTTCAACATCAACCTTCTTCTTACTTCCTAATCCATTCTTACCTTGAGCAGTTGGTGTAGTACTAACTATTTTTTGAATAGTCTCAGAAATCTTACCAGTAAATCTTTTCCTAATAGCAGTCTGCTCATTATCCAAATATTCTTTACTTACAAAACTAATCATTGCAGCAAGATCCGTAGTAGATTCCTTAAAAGGTGTTATTGTATTCACATACATTGTTAACCTTCTGGTTCTATCACAAGAATCTTCAAAAGCTATTTCTGCCTTCTCTCCTCCTGCTAGATTAAGTTCTTCAATAAAATTTTGCGACTTTCCCTTTCCCAATCCAGTCTTTTTATCTACCTCTTTATATCCAGCATCAGATACTGAAATCTGAAGTCTTACACTAGTATCAAAAATACTTTCCTGATAATAAAGGTCAACAATAGCTCCCGTTATATCACGTTTTTTCCTATTTTTATTGGAGGTAATAAGAAACTTAGTTATATTACCTTGGTCGGTTCTACTTGGGACTACTTCCGACATTATGCTGCACCTGCACGTAAATGTTGAGTATCATTACTATTTACTCCAGAACTACTACCACTAGAACCAGAATTAACTGGAATAACTTGTGTTTTTCCAGATTTTTCCATAATAATTGGTTGTATCATAGTTACTACATCACCTTCATCATCATAAGAAGGATATTCACTTATATTATGAGACTTTAAAGAAACATCATTTTTAGGTTTAATACCCTCAAAATCAAGCAAACTTTGTGCATACTTACTACCACCATCTGCTGCTTTTATTAATTTATCATGTCTCTCTTTTACTTGTTTAGGTGTAAGTAGAACCCATTGATCACCAACTTGAGTCCAAGATCCTCCTTTAGCCTCAGGATTATTTTTAATATATTCTTGCATTTCAGCATAATTATTTACTCTTGGCTGATCAATAGGATAATACTCAGAAAATCCAAGTCCTCTTCTAGATCTAGAAGGTCTTTGCACCTCTTTACCCCACCTTCTATCTCTTCCACCAAACAAAGGATTAACTTGTAAAGTTCCTCTTCCCCTCTTATCAAAATCAGTTAATCCTCCTGTCATTGCATCGGTTATACCACCCATCATCCTAAGAAGTCCCCAATCCTTTGGACTTCCTGTAGGATTTTGCTTATCAAAATCAAAAGTACCTAATGTTGCAAAATCCAATGCCCCACCAATACCTCTCTTGATTCCCATTCCAGATTGTTTTTCCTTTCTCTTTGCTTGCTCATTACGAGAGCCCCATGCTTTATCCTTACCACCAAACATAGGATTAACTTGAAAATTACCTTTACCCCTCTTATCAAAATCAGTAATTCCCAATGTTGCCCAATCTGCGACTCCTCCTGCTATTCTTCTTATTCCCCAATCCTTTGGTGCTCCCTTGCGATTTTTCTTATCAAAATCCCAAATACCACCAGTCACAAAATCTGCAGCACCACCAACCATACGTTTAAATCCACCACCTTTTTTATCTTTTTGTTTATTCTTTCCTAAATCTAAATTAGATTGTGGAGATTTATTAATAATATCCTCAAGAGAAGATGTCAAATCACTAGAAGAAATGGTTGTACTTCTTTTCTTTGTCTTACCACCAATTCCCAAAAATCCCCCTACTTTCTTATCAGGATAATTTATTGCAATAATACGCTCTCCACCAACATTACCATAATCTTTAATCTCACCACCAGCAGCAATTATTTTATCATACCTAGTCTTCTTATCAACAGATTTACCGTCCTTAGTATATCCCATAGCATCCGTACCCTTCTCACCATATAAACTGCCCCATGATCCCTTATCATCACTAATCACACCAAGAAAATCAATAGCATTAATACCTTTTCTAAATTGTTCTCGAATTCTTGCATCAAACTTAGCAAGATTTTCTGCTTGTTTTTTCTTACCTGCTTCGTCAAGGAAGGGGAATCGTATTAACTCTATAATCATCCTGAAAGGAGCACCTATAATATCCAATAAACCACCAAGTACTCCAAAAAACCTATTCAATATGGTCATTATACCTGCTGCTGCAGCCCAGAAATATTTTCTAGGATCAGTCCACCACTTATCCTTAGCCTTTTTCTTCCAATTTTCTTCTCTTTTTAAACCCCATTTATTAAGTTGTGCTGCACCTTCTCCAAGACCAGATGCAAGAAGTCCAGCACCAGCAACAACACCAGCAGCTGCCCCTGTTCCTATTTTTGCAGTTCCTATTGCAAATGTTTTAGCAGTACCTGCTGCAGTACCTGCGGTTGTTGCTGCTGTTTTAGCTGCACTCTTTACAAATAATTTCTTACCCCACTTGAGTATATTACCCATCACCCCCATTCTCATGGAGAGTAAAGCAGCAATTACTGCTAATTTAGCTAGATTATTAAAAACACCTGTAAATTTTTCAAATGTTTTAGCTGCACCTTCACCAAAAGTTTTTTCTATATTATTGTATGCCCAATCATATACATTAGCACCTACATTAACAATTTCAATTAATCCAACCAATAAATTTTTAGCAAATCCACCTACCCAACTAAGAATTGATACCAACCCTTTAAACAAACCCACTAATTTCTTGAAATGAGGAAGTAAATTAATTAAAAGCCATCCACCAATAAATTTTATAAGAAAATCTTTAATATTAAATGCTGCTCCTTTAATAGGAGATAACATTTTCTTCCCTATATTCCCTATATTAGATAATATTCCCCCTTTCTTCTTCCTTTTCTTTAATGAATTAGATTCTATAGCAGCATTCCTTTCTAATACATTATGAATATTTACTACAGTTTTTTTAATAACAATAATTTCTTTTTCTTCTGTACCACCCTCTCTATTGTCTATAAAACTTTTAGGATCTACGTCAGGAACATCAGGAGGTATTGGAATCTTAGTAGCAGTAGGTTCTGAAACAGCAACAGGTTTCTTTTTGACATCATATTTATCTTTCTCCACAGCATCCTTAGACTCTGGAGTGAGAAAAGATTTTAATCCTGCAAAAAATGACATATTAACCACCCAATCCCATAATAGATCTATTCATTCTCCTAGTTGGATTAGTACTAATTGGTAAATCAGGAACCTGCTCCTTTGGAGAAGGAAGTGATGAACTAGATGCACCTGAAGATTGATTAATAGCAGGAAGAGTAATTGCTCTACTACTAGAACCTCCTCTTTTTTTAACTCTGGGTTCAGGAATAGTTACTTTCATTCTCTTTGATCCCTGTGTAAGATTACTCTTTGTAATAGGACCTTTATTCATATTACCTTCTGCAGAATTTCTTAACGCCTGTATCTGCTTATATCTCAAAGAATTAGGATCTTGAGAAGGTCTTATATTACCAGAACTTTGTGTTCTCGGTGTTTTATCTCTACTACCACCAAACAATCCACCAACAGCACTAGCAGTTTTCCTTAAAAGACCACCACCACTTCTTTTATCGAAATCAAACAAATTGCCCGTCATCATATCTGCAGTTCCTCCCGCAACACGAGAACCAGCCTTAACAGTTTTCCTTAAAAGACCACCACCACTTCTTTTATCAAAATCAAACAGATTACCTGTCAACATATCTGCAGTTCCACCAGCAACACGAGCACCAGCCTTAACAGTTTTCCTTAAGAGTCCACCACCACTCCGTTTATCAAAGTCAAATAAATTACCTGTAAGTTGATCAGCAGCACCACCAATCATACGTTTCAATCCAAATCCACCACCTCTCTTATTTTTACTACCAGAAATGGTAGTTTTACCACCATATGTTGAATACCCTCTCGTTTTAAGATTACCTTTTTTATCTGTATAGATGGCTTCTTCTGGAGTTCCACCCAATACCATTATTTTTTTCTGTATTTCATTAGCCTCAGGTGAATTATAACCATGTATACTTCTCTGAATTCTTAGGTTCTTCTCTAAGTCTAGTCTCTGTGTTAATTTCTCAGCATTTGACTGATTCATATTACCAGATACTACTTGACCTCTTTGCATAGTAGCATTCTGACTAGTTCTCATAACCTCTCCACCATTATTTAAAAACTGAACATCAACTCTCAATTTCCCATCAAAATAAGAATAAGGTTTTACAGACCCATCAGGTTTTATTAAATTATTATCTTGCATAAATTTAATATCTGCTGCTCTTTTCTTTGCACTTGTTGCCTTTGCTGCATCACTAGCATTAAGAATAGGATAAAGTGTTTCCTCTGGTATACCTACAAGTCTCCCCTGCTTATCAGGATATTGTACAACATCCATAAAATTAATATTTTCATATCCAGGAACCTTACGTATCTCTTCAACTAATTGAGTCTGATGTTCTATCAAATCAGGCATACCAACAGAACCACCAATATCAGTCATACTATCCTCAGTTTTATGATCTATTACTTCTCCATTTCTTGTTTTTGTAGTTGACTTACTTTTAAATTCTGTCTTATTGAAAACAAATTGATCTGGCATTATTTGTCCAGGTCCATAACCCATGACCATACCACCACCAGAATATCTACCAAATGATGGTATATTAGTTCCACCACCAGCAGCATTCATACCCTCTAGAGTATTCACACCCCATTTTTGAACTGCATCTTTACTCATCACAAACTCACCAGGAGTTAACATTGCAGGAACTGTATCTGTATTACCACTTCCAGGAACCGTTCCACCTTTATTAAATCCTTGACGACTCTCTGTCATCATATCTTTTAATTGAATAGCCTGTTTTTGATTTTCTGTAGGATTTTTAGAATCAAATCTCTCACCAGCAACCTTTGTATACTGTTCTGAGGTGGTAGATGATGTCTCATCAATAGTTGATGTATCATCAAGATCCCGACCACCTCTATTAGGATTTTTATCTATAGATTTATTACCCTGACCAACTTGATCCTTTTTATCTTTTTTACCTAAAGCATTAGCAGCAAAAATTAAACCCGTAACACCAGCAATCGTTAATGCAGCGATAGGATGTGCCTTAATAAATCCCAAAACTGCTACTGATGCTGCTGCCATTTTTGTAATCATAGCCCCAACAGCTATAACAAATCCCTTAATCATCGGAACTAAAGGTGTAGCAAATAATAAGAATCCAGTTAAAAATACAGGTGCCCAATCAACTAAGAATTCAACCAAATTATCCAATTTCTTTCTATTTCCTGGTTTCTGCATCCACTCAAAAAGAGAAAAAACTGTCTTCGCAAGAAGAAACTTAGTTAAGAAAGATCCTATTTTTTCTAGAAAACTCTTAACAGGTTTTGCTGCTTTTTCCAAAGCACCACCATCCGTATCTTTGTCACCCTTCGCTTCTAAATCTTCTTCTTCCTTTTGTCTTTCTGCATTTTCTGCTGCTATTCTCTCTTTTTCTGCTGCATCTCGAAGTGCATCTTGTTTAGTTTCCAATAAACCTAGAATACCTTGAACCGATTCCCGAATATCAGTTAAAAGACCTAATTTATTAGTTGGTTTGGGTGCTTCTGGAGGAATATAAGAATCTTCCCAAGGATCTGGTATTAACTTCTGTTGAGGAACAGAACTAGTTTTAG
>LULN01000531.1_pt1 | contig 20741 bp, 21 predicted proteins | sample 728131 | NCBI WGS metagenome assembly LULN01 (sample SAMN03860288, study PRJNA289734) | marine metagenome | biome: seawater column; feature: ocean; material: water; isolation source: Red Sea water column Station 149 - depth 100m | place: Saudi Arabia: Red Sea | collected 2011-10-15 | depth 100 m
TCTCCCGACCGTCGAACTCGACGATCAGCCGGTGCTCGGGCCAGGCGAAGTCCACGATGCCGAGGAGGCGGCCGCCAGGCTCGTGAACCTCGAACTGGAGGACGGGCGCCGGAAGTCCGTGGTCGCCGAACAAGAGCCGGCTGCGGGTCTCGCCCACGCTCTGCGAGCCGGCGGCGGCGAGCGACAGCTTGTAGGTCAGGTCGAGGTGGTCCCGCCAGGCGTCGCGCGCGTCAAGGGTCGAGCGAAGCTCAGGCAGGCTGGTTGACCCCTGCTCGATGAACCAGTCGAGCACGCAGACGGCGGCGTCCCTCGTCTGGATCGACGCGGCGTCGAGGGCCGTGCGCGTGGGCGTCGTGATCCAGTGGGCCTTCGACCGGGTCACGTCGAGGACACCCAGCTCCCCGCGGTGATGGCGGACCCGGGCGCGGTTGCGCTCCCCGATGCGGTGGAGAGACGTCAGGTGCGCCTCGCCGAGTGGGACCCGCCAGTCGGGAGCGCCGTACGTGATGGCTGCGCTCACATGTGACAGCGCGACGTCCTCCCGGAAGAGTCCGAGCACCGCTTCGGACAGCATGAGGTGGCGAGTACGTCCATCGGCTGTCTGTCAGGCGGTCGCCAGTGCGTAGGCGCCATGTCGCAGCGACACGATCTGCCCTGCGCGCTTGCGGTGCAGGATGGCGCGGTCGTCCAGGCCGGCCGCGACCATGTCGCGGCGCAGCAGCACGCCGAGAGGGCTGGCCAGGTGTTCGAGCATGCCTGGCAGCGTGACTGATCTCCAGCCGCGGCGCGGCACCCTCTCCACAGGCTGGGGGAGCTGCGGATGTCAGACCTTCGGGTTCGCGGTTGAATCTTCGACCGCGACGTGCAAGGTCTGACTGACATCAGTCAGACCTTGCAGACCCCAGAACTAGAACGCGTTACAGTCCGGCGCATGAGTCGCACGTACGTCGTCAGCGGGGCCGCGTCGGGGATCGGGGCCGCCACGGCGGCGATGCTGCGCGGGCAGGGGCACCGGGTGATCGGGATCGACCTGCACCCTGGCGAGGGCGTGGACGTCGCCGCCGACCTGGGTACGCCGGAGGGCCGGTCGGCCGCGGTCACCGGTGTGCAGGGGCTGACCGACGTGGTCCACGGGCTCGTGCCGGCCGCGGGGCTGGCCGGGCGGACCGGCGTACCCGGTGACCTGGTCGTCTCCGTGAACTTCTTCGGCGCCGTGGCGCTGGCCCGGGGCCTGCACCCGCAGCTCACCGCGGCGGCCGAGCGCGACGGCGACGCGGGCGTGGTCTTCCTGGCCAGCAACTCCATCACCGGGATGCCGGGGTGGAACGTGCCGACGGTCGAGGCGTGCCTGCGCGACGACGAGGGGGCCGCGCGGGCGGAGGCGGCGAAGGTCGACTCCGTCATGGTCTACCCGTCCTCGAAGGCCGGGCTGGCGTGGTGGGCGCGGCGCGAAGGCGTGAAGCCGGAGTGGGCCGGCGCCGGCATCCGCCTGAACTCGGTCGCCCCCGGCGCGACCGAGACCGCGATGGTCGAGCAGATGCGCGCGGACCCGCTGCTGGGCAGCGCGATCGACGCCTACCCGACCGCGATCGGGCGCACCGGCCGACCCGAGGAGGTCGCGGCGCCCGTCTGCTTCCTGCTCTCGGAGGGCGCCACCAACATCGTCGGGGCGTGCCTGTTCGTCGACGGCGGCACCGACGCGATGCTGCACCCGATGGCGCCCCAGGGCTGGGAGGTCGGGCCGGTCGACCTGGGCTGAGCCCCTCGAGGGCTGTTCAGGTGCAGGAGACGGTCGGGACCACCAGGATCAGGCGGTAGTGGAGGACCCGGTCGCTGGACACCGTCCACGACGTGCCGGGCAGGCTGGCAGTCACCCGCACCGTGACCGTCGACCCGAGCAGGCCTGACGGTCACCGAGCTCGAGGTGATGCTCAGCGGCGAGCTGGGGGACAGCAGCTGCGCGGTGTAGGTGAGCGCGGTGGGGACCGTCGACGGCGTCCAGCTCACCTTCGACCCCAGGCCGCTCGGCTCGCAGCCCAGCACAGGCGCTTCCAGCATGCCGGCGGTCACGCTCTTGCCGGTCACCGTCGCGCTGTCACTCCAGGTTCCTGCCGCCGGTGAGGTGCCTGCCAGCATCACCGTCGCGATGACTCCCACCGTCACCGCGCGCCTCATGGCGTCACCTGCGTGGCGGTGAGAGTGAACGTCGGGGTGTAGGTGTCGGACTGCGTCTCGTTGGCAGCTGAGAGGTCGAGCTGGAGTCGCACGCAGATCGTCAGCGACCCCCACGGGTCGACGGTCACGCTCTGGCTCAGCACGGTGGTCGCAGAACTGGTCAGGGCTGCCGGGCCAAACGATGCCGTGCCCGTGCAGCTCTGCGCGCGCGGGTAGACCGCGCTGGTCTGGTTGACGGTCCCTGCCGGCACCACCGTGACCCGCATGGCATCGCGGAGGGCCACATCGGAGGCCGTCGCGGAAGCGGTGATGGAGACCGTGAAGGGAGTCGTGCCGGCGTTGTTGAGGGTGAGCACCTTGGCCGTGCTCTCCCCCGGCGCGATGTTGGCCAGGTCGAGCGCCGTCCAGGTGTAGCTCTGCTGCCCCTCCACCAGCAGGTCCAGCGACCCCGACGTGACGGTGGCCCCCGACACGGTCTCGACGTCGTTCCAGTACGCCTGCGTCCCGAGGCCACCCACCAGCCCCAGCGCCCCGACGAGGGCGACGACGACCGGCGTCCACGGTCGCGTCGGCCGAGGTGCGGTACGGGACGCAGCGCGTCGGCGGGCGGGCCGCCGCGGCTCAACACGTCGCGGCGCCGCGTGCCGGCCGCTCATGCCGACACCTCTTCCGACGCCGCGGCCGCTGCCGGGGCCGTGTCACTCTCGTCGTGCTGCGACCCGGCGTGACGGCCAGGCGGCGTGACCAGCACGCCCCGAGCCCGGCGCGACGACACGAGCGGCATCCCGTGCTCGGCCGCGTGCCGTGCCGGCATGTGCCCTCGGTCCGACCGCCACCCGCGCAGCAGCAGCACCGCGGCGTACAGGAAGAGCGCCCCTGCGGCGAGCTGCACCAGCAACTGGTGCTGTTCAGGCGAAAGCAGGACGTTGAGCCGGCCCACCCAGGGCACGGAGTACCAGACCTCGCCCCGCAGCTGCACCTCGCGCACCGGTGCGGCGTCGACCGCGGCGTTGGCGTCGCCGCGGGTGGTCAGGACCTTCTCGCCGTCGGCGGTCCATCCGACCCCGACGACGCGGTGGGTAGCGACGGCCGGCTCGCCGCTGCGCAGCTGGTAGGTCACCACGTCCCCGACCCGCACGTCGGCGAGGTCGACGGGTCGCACCACCACCAGGGTGCCGGCCGGGTAGGCAGGGCTCATCGAGCCGGTGAGCACCGTGTACGGCGTGGCGCCGGCCACCCGCGGCACGACCACCGCGACTGTCACCAGCGCCGTCGCCCCCAGCAGCACCACCCAGGAGACGGCGCGCACGAGGTGGCGCGCCATCGGTTCAGGGAGTGGCGTTCGTCTGGGTCACGGTGATCGTGATGTCCTCGAGCGCGGCCTGGAGCGGCGCCGCGTTGTACTCCACGCCGCTGTTGCTCGCGTTCGTCGCGCTGGCGAAGTCGAAGTCCACGATGAGCGAGGCGATCAGCTCCTTGCCGTCGTCGGCCTCGGTGATCTGCGCCGTCGGCGTGAAGCCTGCCGGCGCGGGGTCCCCCACGGCGTCGAGCGTGAAGCTGCTGCTGAAGTCCAGCTCGGCAGTGAGTGCCGTGACAGCGCCGAAGTCGGGGGCGCTCGCCGCTACGTCGGCCTGCAGGTTGTCGCCCGTGGCGTCGAGGACGTAGCGGCAGGTCTTGGTCAGGACGTCGCCCGGCACCAGAGGGCGGGAGAAGTTGAAGGTCACATCCTCGCCGTTGAGCTCCCAGCCCACGCCGCAGTCGCCAGACGTGAGGTCCAAGGACCCGCCGTTGATGGTCCCGCCAGGAATGACCTCCTCGTCGGACCAGTACGCCAGCGACCCGGCACCCCCGAGCAGCAGTGCGGCGCCGGTGGTCGCCGCGAGCGCGGCCTTGATCGAGTTGCGCATGGTGTCCTCCCTCGGGGGCCGCCCCGGCACGGGCAGGCCCCTCCGGTGTCCCATCGGCGACCTGCGGAGGTGGAGGAACACGTCTGGACGAGCGGTCCAGACCTGCGGAGTGAGTCGTGCCCCTGAGCGGGCGCCATGGCGCCCGCTCAGGGGCACGACCCCGGTCGGGACCTCAGCTCAGAACAGCAGCGCGGAGGCGGGGTCCTCCAGGATCGCGGCGACGTCGGCCAGGAAGCGCGAGCCCTTCTCACCGTCGACGTGGCGGTGGTCGAAGGAGAGCGCCAGCGTCGTGACGTGGCGCGGCACGATGCGCTCCTCGCCGTCCTCGACGACCACCCACGGCTTGCGGGTGATCGAGCCGAAGCACAGGATCGCCGACTCGCCGGGGTTGATGATCGGCGTGCCGGCGTCGACGCCGAAGACGCCCACGTTGGTGATCGTGAACGACCCACCGCTCATGTCGGCCGGCTGCGTCTTCCCCTCGCGCGCAGTGGCGGTGAGGTCGCCCAGCGCCTCGGCCAGCTCGCGCAGGGTCATCGCGTCGGCGTCCTTGACGTTGGGCACCACCAGGCCACGCGGGGTCGCCGCGGCGATCCCGAGGTTGACGTAGTGCTTGTAGACGACCTCCTGGGCCGCCTCGTCCCAGAAGGAGTTGATCTCCGGCGTACGCCGGATGGCCAGCAGGCACGCCTTGGCCAGCACCAGCAGCGGGCTGACCTTGACGTCGCGGAACTCCCGGTGAGACTTCAGCCGCTCCACCAGCTCCATCGTGCGGGTCGCGTCGAGGGTGACCCACTCGGTCACGTGCGGGGCGGTGAAGGCCGAGTCGACCATCGCCTGGCCCATCATCTTGCGCACGCCCTTGATCGGCTCGCGGGTCTCGCGGGCGCCGGTGGCCAGTGGTCTCGACGCCCGCGGCTCGCTGGGGCTCGCCGCTGCTCGACCACCCTCCGGCGCGGAGGCTGCCGCGGCCTGGACCTGCTCGCGGGTCACCGAGCCCTGGGGGCCCTCGCCGGTCAGCGTGGTGAGGTCGACGCCGAGGTCCTTGGCCAGCTTGCGGACCGGCGGCTTGGCCAGCACGCGCACGTCGGCCGGCGCGGGGTCTCGAGACGGGTGCTGCGCAACCTCCTCGACCGCCGAGTAGGACGGCGGGGCGTGCTCGGGCAGCTCCTCGAGCTCGGGGGCCGGGCTGGTGCCGGGGTCGAAGGCCGACCGCCGAGTCGGCGCCGATGCGGATGATCGGGGTGCCGACGGCGACGGTCTCGCCCTCGGGGACCAGCAGCGCGGTGACCTCGCCGGCGTACGGCGAGGGCAGCTCCACGATCGACTTCGCGGTCTCGATGTCGACGACGATGTCGTTGACCTCGATGACGTCGCCCACCTTGACCCGCCAGGCGACGATCTCGGCCTCGGTCAGGCCCTCGCCGACGTCGGGAAGCTTGTACTCAGGCATCAGGTTTCCTCTCAGGTCACCGGGTCTCGAGGCTCGGGCGTGGCCGCCCTCGCACCTCGACCAGCGGCGGGCATCAGAACGCGAAGGTGCGGTCGACGGCGTCGAGCAGGCGGTCCAGGTCGGGGAGGAAGTCCTCCTCGATGCGGGAGGCGGGGTACGGCGTGTCGAACCCGCCCACGCGCAGCACCGGCGCCTCCAGGGAGTAGAAGCACTCCTCGGTCACCCGGGCGGCCAGCTCGGCGCCCATGCCGAGGTTGACGTGCGCCTCGTGCACGACCACGCAGCGACCGGTGCGGCGCACGGAGTCCAGGACCGGACCCATGTCGAGCGGGCTGAGCGTGCGCAGGTCGATCACTTCGATCGAGCGGCCCTCGCCCGCGGCGGCCTCGGCGGCCGTCAACGCGGTGCGCACCGTCGGGCCGTAGGCCAGCACCGTCACGTCGGTGCCGGGGCGCGCGACGCGGGAGGTGAACAGCGGCGGCGGGGTGATCGCGGTGTCGAGCTCCATCTTGTCGGCGTGGTACTGCCGCTTGGGCTCGAGGAAGATCACCGGGTCGTCGGAGGCGATCACCTGCTGGATCATCCAGTAGCCGTCGACGGGGTTGGAGCAGGCGACGACCTTCAGGCCCGGGGTGTGCGCGAACTGCGCCTCGGGCGACTCGCTGTGGTGCTCGACCGCGCCGATGCCGCCGCCGAAGGGGATGCGGATGACCATCGGCATCGGGCTGTGGCCCTTGGAGCGGTAGCGCATCTTCGCCACCTGGCACACGATCTGGTCGTAGGCGGGGTAGACGAACCCGTCGAACTGGATCTCCACCACCGGGCGGAAGCCGCGCAGCGCCAGGCCCACCGCGGTGCCGACGATGCCGGACTCCGCGAGCGGGGAGTCGATGACGCGGTCCTCGCCGAAGTCCTTCTGCAGGCCGTCGGTGATGCGGAAGACTCCGCCGAGCTTGCCGACGTCCTCGCCCATGAGCAGGACCTTGGGGTCGCCCTCCATGGCCTTGCGCAGGCCCATGTTGAGACCCTTGGCCAGGGTGATCTTCTGGCTAGTCTTCTGCTCGCTCATCAGTGGCTCCCCTCGAACGACGCGAGGTAGTCGGCGAAGCCGTCGCGCTGGGCCGCGAGCTCCTCGGGCACCTCGGCGTAGACGTGGTCGAACATGTCCATCGGCCGCGGGTCGGGCATCGCCTTGCAGCCCTCGCGCAGGTGGGCGCCGAGCTCGTCGGCCTCGGCCTTCACGTCCTCCACCAGGCCGTCGTCGACCAGGCCGTTGCGGCGCAGGTAGACCTCCAGGCGGGCGATCGGGTCCTTGAGCTTCCACGACTCCACGTCGGCCGACAGCCGGTAGCGGGTCGGGTCGTCGGTGGTCGTGTGGGCACCCATCCGGTAGGTGTAGGCCTCCACGAACGTCGGGCCCTGGCCGTCCCGGGCCCGCTGCAGGGCGGCCTGCGTGACGGCGTACGTCGCCAGCACGTCGTTGCCGTCGACGCGGATGCCCGGGAAGCCGAAGCCCAGCGCGCGCTGGTAGAGCGGGATGCGGGTCTGGCGCTCGATCGGCTCGGAGATCGCCCACTGGTTGTTCTGGCAGAAGAACACGACCGGGGCGTTGTAGGAGGCGGCGAAGATGAAGGACTCGTTGACGTCGCCCTGGCTCGAGGCACCGTCACCGAAGTGCGCGATGACCGCGGCGTCGCGGTCGGGGTCGCCGGTGCCGACGACACCGTCGCGCTGCATGCCCATGGCGTAGCCGGTCGCGTGCAGGCACTGGGCGCCGATGACGATCGTGTAGAGACCGAAGTTGAACTCGTGCGGGTCCCACGAGCCGTGGTCGACGCCGCGGAAGAGCCCGAGCAGCTTGAGCGGGTCGATGCCCTTGCACCAGGCGACGCCGTGCTCGCGGTAGGTCGGGAAGACGTAGTCCTGCGGGCGCAGCGCGCGGCCGGCGCCGATCTGGGCGGCCTCCTGGCCCAGCAGCTGGGCCCAGATGCCGAGCTCGCCGTGGCGCTGGAGCGCGGTGGCCTCGGTGTCGATGCGCCGGGTCAGCACCATGTCGCGGTAGAAGCCGCGGATCTGCTCGGCGGAGAAGTCCAGGTCGAACTCGGGGTGGTGGACCCGCTCGCCCTCGGGCGTCAGGAGCTGCACCAGCTCGGGACCGCCGTCGGAGTGGGCCGGGCCGAAGACCTCGGCGAGGTCCGGGCCGAATCCGGGACTCGGGTTGCTGTCGGGCACGCGCGCGCTCCTTTGCGGTCACGAGACGGTGCGGGGTCTCCGCTCGTCTGCTGCCTGTGGTGCCGGGTCGTGGTCACGGGGTGGTGTGGCCTGTGACCCGGGACACACTGTGTCGACACCGTACCGGGACGCACCGGACGTCCGCCAACCGGGCACCGCTGTCCGCCCGGCGGTCGAGGTGCGAGCGCAGCCGGCCCTTCCTCCGGTCGAGGTGCGAGCGGAGCGAGCCTCGAGACCCAGGGCGGTCAGGAAGCCTGTCGGGTGAGCGGACGCGGCCCCGCGCGTGCCTACCGTCGAGGGCATGAGCATCCGCAAGGGCACCGAGGTCAGCTGGTCGTGGGGCAACGGGTCGGCGAGCGGCACCGTCACCGAGGTGCACCACGACACCGTCGAGCGTCAGGTCAAGGGCGAGAAGATCAAGCGCAAGGGCAGCAAGGACGACCCGGCGTACGTCATCGAGCAGTCCGACGGCACGACGGTCCTGAAGCTGAAGAGCGAGGTCGAGCGGGCCTGAGCCCGCTCGACGGTGCGCCCGGCGGCCTGCGCGTCAGAGCCGCTCGCGCCCGTGCGGCGTGTGCCAGAGAGTCTCGTCGGGCCCCTTGGGGACGATCCCGGTCGGATTGATGTCCTTGTGGACCACGTAGTAGTGCGCCTTGATCTGGTCGAAGGCGATGGTGTCGCCGAAGCCGGGCGTCTGGAACAGGTCGCGCGCGTAGCCCCAGAGGTTGGGCATCTCGGCCAGCTTGTTGCGGTTGCACTTGAAGTGGCCGTGGTAGACGGCGTCGAAGCGCACGAGGGTCGTGAAGAGGCGGACGTCGGCCTCGGTGATCGAGTCCCCCATCAGGTAGCGCCGGTCCTCCAGCCGTGACTCGAGCCAGTCCAGCGCGTCGAAGAGCCGGTCGTACGCCGCCTCGTAGCTGTCCTGGTCGCCGGCGAAGCCGCAGCGGTAGACACCATTGTTGACCTCGGTGAAGACCCGCTGCATGACCTCCTCCATCTCCTCGCGGAGGTCGTCGGGCCACAGGTCGGGCGCGTCGGGCTTGTGGTGGTCGCGCCACTCGAAGAAGAAGTCGTGGGTGATCCACGGGAAGTCGTTGGTGACGATCTCCCCGGTCGGGACGTCTACGATCGCCGGCACGGTGATGCCGCGCGGGTAGTCGGGGAAGCGCTTGTCGTAGGCCTCGCGCAGCCAGTGGATGCCGAGCACCGGGTCCTTGTCGCCCTCGTCGAGGTCGAAGGTCCACGAGCGCTTGTCGTGGGTGGGCCCGGGCGTCCCGAGCGAGATGACGTCCTGCAGGCCGAGCAGCTCGCGCACGATGATCGCGCGGTTGGCCCAGGGGCAGGCGCGGGCCGCGACGAGGCGGTAGCGCCCCGGCTCGACCGGCCACAGCTCCCCGTTGACCGGGCCGTGCTCGGGCTTCTCCCCACCGCGGGTGATCCGGTCCAGGACGTAGTTCATGTCCCGCTCGAAGCCGCCCTTCTCGACGTACGACGGGGTCTGGTCGTCACTCATGGCTCGAGACTAGGTGAGGCTTCAACCAGTCCGTTCACCCCGGTGGCTACTGCGGCAGCGAGGCGACGAAGTCGAGCTTGTCGAGGACCGGGTCTGGGATGACGAACGGGTAGAGGTCGTCCTTGCCCATCGAGCGGTTGATCATGTTCAGCGCGACCGACAGCGGCACCCAGATCCCGCTGACGACGTCGCGGAAGCTCGAGAACGCCGAGACCGGCGCGACCGAGGTCAGGCCGTACTCACCGGCGGTCTCGATGGTGTCGCAGATGTGCAGGTAGTGCGCGAAGGTCTCGGCGAAGTCCTCGAAGGGGTGCATCGTGGCGTACGTCGAGATGAACCGCTGCTCCCAGCCGGCCGGCGGGCCCTCGGAGTAGTGCCGGTCGATCTCGGCCTGGTAGTCGATCGACTCGTCGCCGAACAGCTCGCGACAGCGCGCCATCCGCTCCTCGCCGCGGACCAGCTGCCACTCGTAGTAGTGGCCGACCTCGTGCCGGAAGTGCCCGAGCATGGTGCGGTAGGGCTCGTCGAGCTGGGCGCGGACCTTCTCGCGGTACGCCGCGTCGGACTCGGCCAGGTCGATGGTGATGACGCCGTCCTCGTGGCCGATGACGACGTTCTCCTCCACCGAGGAGAGGAGGTCGAAGGCCAGGCCCTCGTCGGGGTCCCCGCCCTGGGCCGGATCCTTGCCGACGACCCGGAAGCCGAGGGTGTCGAGCTCGGCGACGAGGTGTCGCTTGGCCTTCTCCGCCGCGGGGTAGTTGGTCAGCCCGACCTCGTCGTCGTCAGCGGGGCGGGTGCGGGTCAGGTCACAGGCCGAGCACTGCCCGCCCTCGGTGGTGGCCAGCCAGGTGCAGCCGGACAGGTTGAGGTTGCAGCAGACGTGCCAGACCAACCCCTCGGCGTCGACGTAGCGCCCCTGCTCGTCGACGGGGACGATCGCGCGCTCGGCGCGGGAGTAGCCCAGGGCCGTCCCGCAGGAGACGCACACCGAGTTCTCGAAGTAGAGCGGGTTGTCGCACACCCGGCAGCGGTAGGACTTCACGTCGAGATGGTGTCAGAGGGGTGCGACGTCGACCTCCACCCGCAGGGTGGATCTTTTGGCCTCGGTGAAGATCACACCCTTGACCGGCGGCACGTCCCCGTAGTCGCGGCCCCAGGCGACGGTGACGTAGCGGTCGCCGGCCCACTGGTCGTTCGGTGGCGAGGTAGCCCGAGACGTAGCGGGCGGCCAGGCCGTGGCCGCGCAGGCAGGCCAGCGTGAGGTGGGCGAAGTCCTGGCAGACGCCCGCGCGCTTGCCGAAGATGTCGTCGATCGTGGACGTCACGGTCGTCGCGGTCTTGTCGTAGGCGAAGTCGCGGTGGATGCGGGTCATCAGGTCCGATGCCGCCTCGCCGATCGGGCGACCGCGGGTCAGCGACTCCGCGGCGTACTCCTTGGCCTCGGCGGTCTGCTCTGCCGAGCCGGACGCGAGCGCGAAGTCGGTGGCCTGCCAGGCCCCGGGGAGCGTCGGGTCGAGCAGCGGCCGGGCCCGCTCCCACGCGCCGCCGAGTGCGGCGTCGGAGTGGATGGGCGTGGTGACGGTGACCTCGGAGAGCGCGTCGACGATCAGCGTCGTGTGCCGCTCGGTCACCTGGAAGTACGTCGCCAGGTTGCCGTAGTAGTCGGTCTCCTGCGCCAGGTCGGACGCCTCCGGGTCGACCGCGACCTCGTGGCTGGCGACCTCCTGCCACGGCAGCGACCTGGGGGTCAGATAGGCCAGGCCGAAGGAGTCGGTGACCGGCTCGTCGTAGGAGTAGACGGTGCGGTGGGAGACGCGGTACCTCACGCGCCCTCCCGCGTGCCCGGGGCGTCGTCGGCCAGCGGCTCGGTGATGGCCGGGATGGTGCCGGTGGCCGGCTCGGCCGGCAGCGAGTCGACGATCGCGAGCGCGCCGAAGGAGCGCGGCGGCGGGCCGGAGCGCAGGTGCAGCTCCTCGACCGACTCCCCGAGCCGGACCAGCCGCTCGGTCAGCACCTCGAGGAAGGCCTCGAGGTTGGGGCGGGTGGCGCCGCCGATGGCGACCAGCTCGGCGACCGACTGCTCCTGCACCTCGGCCAGCAGGTCGACGTCGATGCCGCGCCGCACCGTGGTCGAGGAACGCAGCAGGTGGACCAGCTGCAGGGAACGCTCCAGCGAGCGGCCCGCGCCGATCATGTGCCAGCCGTCGTCGCGCATCATGCTCGCGAAGACGCCCTGCAGGGACAGCACGCCGGTGAGGATGCGACCGGCGGTGTCGGCGACCTGGTGGCTGTGCGGGTTCGCGGCCAACGCCTCGTGCGCGCGCTCGACGACGCCGAACGCACGCCAGGTGTCGGCGGAGAGCTGGTCGCGGACGTCGGTGAGGGCGGTGCGGAGGTTCTCGATCGAGTGGGCGACCGAGCCGACGCGGTCGGCATCGGTGAGCAGCGAGCGGAACTCCGCGTCGAGGTCGTCGAACTGCCGGCCCGCGAGACGCCCGATGGTGCCCAGCAGGACCGCCAGGCTGGCGCCACCCACCGAGCCGGGGCTGGTGCGGAAGTCCTCGGAGATGGTGTGGGTGACGATGAGCAGCCGCAGCATGTCCTCGGCGCGCTCGGCGTACCGGCCGACCCAGAAGAGGTCCTCGAGGACACGGGGGACGGTGACCGCGACGGCGCGCGCGGCGGTCATCGACATCACCTCGGCCAGGCCCTGGTCGGCGTCGGCCGGGTCGGCCTTGAGCACCCAGACGTCCTTGCTGGCCGAGGAGCGGAAGCCGCCGTCGTCGTAGACGTTGGCCAGCCCGCCGACCAGCGGGCGGTAGGAGCCGCCGTAGCGCAGCGCGAAGGTCCGCAGCGTCACCGGCCGCGGCCGCGCCGCGCCGCTGCGCCAGGTCGGCACCTGGGAGAACGGCAGTCGCTCCTGGCCGACGTAGCGGTGCGGCTCGTCGAGGATCCGCTCGATGACCTTGGCCGTGGGCAGGCGCTCCAGCTCCGCCGAGGGGCCGTCGATGGGTCGCACGTGCAGGGGACGGCTGGGCTGCTCCAGGGAGTCGAGCACCGCGCGCAGGCCGTCGGGCGCGCCGCACCAGTGGGTGGTGAGGCCCGGCAGCAGCAGCGGCTCACCGAGCAGCGTCTCGCAGGCGGCAGGGAGGTACGGCGCCAGGCCGGGGTTCTCGAGCACGCCGGACCCGAGCCCGTTGACGACCCGGACGCGCCCGCGACGCACCGCCTCCACGAGCCCGGCGACGCCCAGCTGGGACTCCCCGCGCAGCTCCAGCGGGTCGGACCACGCGGCGTCGACGCGCCGCAGGATCACGTCGACCCGCTCCATGCGGCCCCGCCCCTGGCGGAGGTACACCCACCCGTCGCGGATCAGCAGGTCGCTGCCCTGGACCAACGGGAAGCCGAGCGTGGAGGCGACGAAGGCCTGGTCGTAGGCGGTCTCGGAGTGCGTGCCCGGCGAGAGCACCACGACCCGGGGGTCGGCGAGGTCGCCGTTGGCGGACTGGATCAGCGCCGAGCGCAGCGCCCAGAAGTAGGGCTCCATCCGGTGCAGGCCGGCCTGGCGGTAGAGCTCGGGGACGACGCGGGAGATGACGCGGCGGTTCTCCATCGCGTAGCCCAGGCCCGACGGGGCCTGGGCCCGGTCGCCGATGACCCGCCACTCGCCCGCGGCGTCGCGCGCCAGGTCGGTGGCGGAGAAGACCAGCGGCCGCGGGTCGATCGGCTGCTCGCCCAGCGAGCGCCGCGCGACCGCACGGGTGAAGCCACCGTGGCCGAGCACGACCGCGGGCGGGACGACGCCCTCGGCGAGCAGCCGCTGGTCGCCGTACAGGTCGACGAGCAGGGCGTTGAAGAGCTCCGCGCGCTGGGCGAGGCCCTTCTCCAGGGGCGCCCAGGTGCGGGCGTCGATCACGAGCGGGACCGGGTCGAGGCGCCACGGTCCCTGCCGGTCACCGGGACGCGCGTAGGTGACGCCGTCGTCGGCGAGGAAGCGGGCGATGTCGCTGTCGGCGCGGTACATGTCCCCGGGGGTCAGCGAGACCGCCAGCTCGGCCAGGCCCTTCCACGCCGGTCGCAGCGACCCGTCGGGGCCGACCACCTCGTCGAAGCGACCGGGGCCGTCGGGGTCGCCCAGCGTGGGCTGGGACGTGGCGGCGGCGTAGTCGCGGAGGACCGTCATCCGGCCCTCCCTCGCACCGCGCTCACGTCAGGAGCCGCCCCGGGACGCGACGCAGGTCGAGGGTGTGCGGGGTCTCCGGCGCGGTGGCGCGGGCCGCGGCCTCGCGCATCCCGCCGACGTCGAGCGTGCCGGCGGTGTGCCCGCGCGGCTCGAAGCGCACCGCACGGCGGGCCTCGGCCTCCTGGGCGTTGACCGGCGGGGTGGCGTAGTTGCGACCGCCCGGGTGGGACACGTGGTAGGTCGCGCCGCCCAGGCTGACCTCGGCGGCGGTGTCGACGACCTCGACGTGCAGCGGGGCGTGCACCGCGATCGAGGGGTGCAGGGCCGACCACGGCTGCCAGGCGCGGTAGCGCACACCGGCGTACAGCTCGCCGGGGCGTCCTGTCGGGGTCAGGGGCACCGGGACACCCTGACACGTCACGAGGTGGCGGCGGGGGTCGATGCCCCGAACCGTGACCTGGAGCCGCTCTACCGAGGAGTCGACGTAGCGGGCGGTGCCGCCGCTGGTGGCCTCCTCGCCCAGCACCATCCACGGCTCGATCGCCTGGCGCAGCTCGAGCTCTGCCGGCGGCCGGCCGGCGCCCAGCGGCACCTCGGTCTGCCCGATCCGCGGGAAGCGGAACTCGGTGAACGGGTCGAGCCAGGACTCCTCGAAACCGATGCCCGCTGCCCTCAGGTCGGCCGCGACGGCGGCGATGTCGCGGATGCAGCCCTGCGGGAGCAGGAAGTCCTCGTGCAGCGCGGCGCCCCAGCGGATCAGCGGGTCGGTGCACGGCTCGTCCCAGAACATCGCGACCAGGCTGCGCACCAGCAGCGCCTGCACCAGCGCCATCTGCGGGTGCGGCGGCATCTCGAAGCCGCGCAGCTCCAGCAGCCCGAGGCGTCCCCGCGAGGAGTCGGGGCTGTAGAGCTTGTCGATGCAGAACTCCGCGCGGTGGGTGTTGCCGGTCAGGTCGGTCAGCAGGTGTCGCAGGGCGCGGTCGACCAGCCACGGGCGCGGCTCGAGCGGCTCGCCGTCCTCGTCGGTCTCGGTCGCCAGGTGCTCGACGATCCGGCCGATCTCCTGGATCGCGATCTCCATCTCGTAGACCGCCTCGGGCCGGCCCTCGTCGAAGCGCGGCGCCTGGCTGGTCGGGCCGATGAAGCGCCCGGAGAAGAGGTAGGACAGCGAGGGGTGCCGCTGCCAGTAGGTCAGCAGGCTGACCAGCAGGTCGGGGCGCCGCAGCAGCGGGCTGTCGACGGGCTGGTGGCCGCCGAGGGTGAGGTGGTTGCCGCCGCCGGTGCCGGTGTGCAGCCCGTCGAGGTCGAACTTCTCGGTCGTCAGCCGCGCCTGCCGGGCGTGCTCGTAGAGCGTCTCGGTCAGGTCGCGCTGCTCGGCCCAGGACCGGGTCGGCTGCACGTTGACCTCGATGACGCCGGGGTCGGGGGTGACGGTGAGGCTGGTCAGGCGCGGGTCCGGCGGCGGGCCGTAGCCCTCGAGCACCACCGGTCGGCCCACCTTGCGGGCAGACACCTCGACCAGCCGCAGCAGGTCGGCGTAGTCCTCCAGCCGCTCGGTCGGCGGCAGGAAGACGTGCACGTGCCCGTCCCGGGCCTCGAAGGCCAGCGCCGTGGTGGGCGCGCCCTCGGGGTCGACGACCTCCACGCTCGGCACCTTCGGCTCCAGCGGCGGGGGTCCACTCCTCGCCGGTGGCCAGCGGCAGCACCCAGCCGGTGGGCTCGGTGACGTCGGCGTCGAGCCGGGCGACCAGGTCCAGCGCCTGCTGGTCCAGCCCCTCGAGGCCCTCCTCCTCGCTCGGGCGCTCGCCGTGCGGCTGGCGCACGTGGTCGGCCAGCGCCGCGAACGGGTCCTCGTACGCCGCCCGCAGCTGCTCCGCGGGCAGGCCCAGCACGGCGGTGACCCGCTCGGCCAGTGCGCGAGCGTCCTCGTCGGTGGCGCTCTGCCCGTCGGGGGCCTCCACCCAGGGCTCGGCGAACAGCGCGGGGTCCTGCCACAGCGGCACCCCGTCGGTGCGCCACTGGAGACCGATGTTCCAGCGGGGCAGCGGCTCGCCCGGGTACCACTTGCCCTGGCCCCGGTGCACGACCCCTCCACCGGCGTACACCTGCCGGAGGCGGTCGGCGAGGTCGCGGGCCAGCGCTCGCTTCTCGGGGCCGTCGGCGTCGGTGTTCCACTGCGGCGTGGTGGCGTCGTCGAGGGAGACGAACGTGGGCTCACCACCCATCGTCAGGCGCACGTCGCCCTTCTGGAGGCGCTCGTCGACGGCCTCGCCGAGCGCGTCGATGCGGGCCCACTGGGCATCGGTGTAGGGCTTGGTGACCCGGGGGTCCTCGTGGACGCGGGTGACCTGGTTGTGGAAGGAGAAGGTGACCTCGACCGGGTCGGTGGCGCCCTCGATGGGCGCGGCGCTGCTGGGGTGCGGGGTCGCCGAGAGCGGGATGTGGCCCTCGCCGGCGAAGAGCGCGGAGGTGGGGTCCATGCCGACCCAGCCGGCGCCCGGGACGAACACCTCGGTCCAGGCGTGCAGGTCGGTGAAGTCCTCGGCCGGGCCGCTGGGGCCGTCGAGGCTCTCCTGGTCGGCGGCGAGCTGGACGAGGTAGCCGGAGACGAAGCGGGCGGCCAGGCCGTACATCCGCAGCAGGCTGACCAGCAGCCACGCGGAGTCGCGGCAGGACCCGATGCCCAGGCGCAGCGTCTCGTCGGGGTCCTGCACGCCCGGCTCCATGCGCACGCTGTAGGCGACGTCGCGGTGGACCGCGGAGTTGAGCTCGGCGAGGAACGTGACCGTGGGGACGCCGTCCTCGGGCAGGTCGGGCAGCCTCTCCCGCCAGGCGGCCAGGTCGTCGCTGGCGTCGACGGGGCGCAGGTACGGCGCGAGGTCGGCGGCGAGCGAGTCTTCGTAGGTGAAGGGGAACCGCTCGGCGTACTCCTCGATGAAGAAGTCGAACGGGTTGATCGTCATCAGGTCCGCGACCAGCCCGACGGTGATGTCGAGGGTCTCGACCTTCTCGGGGAAGACCAGACGGGCCAGCCAGTTGCCGAAGGGATCCTGCTGCCAGTTCACGAAGTGGTTGGCCGGCTTCACGTCCAGGCTGTAGGCCTCGATCGGCGTGCGGCAGTGCGGCGCCGGCCGCAGCCGCACCACGTGCGGTGCCACCGACACGGGCTCGGCGAAGTCGTAGGTGGTGCGGTGCTCCAGCGCGACCTTGATCGACATGGCGCAAGCCTGCCGGACGAGGGTTGCGCCGCGGTAACGCCCGAGGGGGGACCACCGGGGTCGCTGCCGGGAACGGCCCGTGAGGTTCAGCGGGGGGCCGCTGAACCTCTCGGTACGCCGATGCAGCTGCGTCGGGGGGTCCGTGAGGTCCATCGGGGCGCCGATGAACCTCACAGCACCCCGACCAGCCTCACGCGGCCCGACTCACGCGGCCGACTCACGCGAACCGGGCTGCGACCTCCACCAGCCGGTCGTTCGCCTCGGGCTCGCCGACCGAGACCCGGCAGCCCTCGCCGGCGAAGGGACGGACCACGATGCCGGCCTGGTCGCAGGCGGCGGCGAAGTCGGCGGTGCGCTCGCCGAGGGCGAACCAGAAGAAGTTCCCCTGGCTGTCGGGGATTCGGGCCTCGGGCACGTCCCAACCGACCTCACGCAGGGCCGCGCCGACCCGGTCGCGCTCGGCGACCAGCGCGTCGACCCGCTCGAGCAGCGCCGACTCTGCCTCCAGCGAGGCGACCGCGGCCACCTGGGCGACGGCCGAGACGCCGAAGGGCAGCGAGACCGCGCGCAGCGCGGCGGCGATCTCGGAGTGCGCGACGGCGTAGCCGACGCGGAATCCCGCCAGGCCGTAGGCCTTGGAGAAGGTGCGGAAGAGCACCACGTTGGGGTGCGCGCGGTAGGTCGCGAGGCCGTCGACGGCGTCGGGCATCCGGACGAACTCAAGGTAGGCCTCGTCGACGACGACCACGACGTGCGACGGCACCTTCGCGAGGAACGCGTCGAGCTCGGTCTGGGTCACCGACGGGCCGGTGGGGTTGTTGGGGGTGCAGACGATGACGACCTTGGTGCGGTCGGTGATCGCCGCGGCCATCGCGTCGAGGTCGTGGCGGGCCTCGTCGGTCAGCGGCACCTGCACCGAGACGGCCCCCGCGGACGTCACGGCGATGGGGTAGGCCTCGAAGGAGCGCCACGCGTAGACGACCTCGTCGCCGGGGTCGCAGAAGGCGGCCAGCAGCTGGTAGATCAGCGCCACCGAGCCGGTGCCGGCGGCAAGGTCCTCGACCGGCACGCCGAGGCGCGCGGCCAGGCCGGCGTACAACGTCGCGTTGCCCATGTCGGGGTAGCGGTTCATCAGGTCCACCGCGCCACGGGCTGCCTCGATGACGCCGGGCAGCGGCGGGTAGGGGTTCTCGTTGCTGGAGAGCTTGTAGGTCACCAGGTCCGGCCGCGGGGTGGGCGGCTTCCCGGGGACGTAGGCCGGGATCTCGCGGATGTGCGAGCGCGGCTGCGGGGTCGACGGGGTGGTCATGACGACCACCCTAGGCGTCGACGTCCCGACGCCACGGACGGACGAGCGGCAGCAGCGCCAGCCCGACCAGGACCCCGATCGCGGCGCCGGTGAGGTTGTCGACGACGTCGGTGACGTCGCAGGAGCGGTCCAGGCGCGAGAGCACCTGCTGGGTGGCCTCGATCCCCACCGAGACCAGGCCCAGGCCGAGCAGCCCGACCGGGATCGTCCACCGGGCGCTGCGCCACCGGGCGAGCACCAGCACGAGCAGGGCGCCCGACGGCACGAAGATCACGGCGTTGAGCAGCCGTTGCCGTCGGCGTAGACCACGCCTGGCGCACCGTCGGTGGGGATCAGCGTGAGCACGCCGATCGTGGCCAGCGACCAGAGCAGCAGGCCCAGGGACCACGCCCACGCAGCGCCCGTACGACGACGCAGCACCGCGACCAGGGCCAGGCACGGCACGCCGGCCACCGCGATGCCGAGCAGCATCACGCCCACACCACCGACCGGGAACACCGCCCCGAGGGTAGTGGCGCAACCCCGGCCGGGTGTGGACCCGCGCCCCTGCGGGGACCTGCGTCCACCTGCCATGATCGAGGGGTGCGCATCGTGACCTGGCTCTTCACCAACGCCGTCGCGCTGGCTGCCGCCGCGTGGCTGATCGACGGCATCACGTTCACCCCCGGCAACGCGCCGACCTCGGAGAAGATCGTGCCGCTGCTGCTGGTGGCGCTGATCCTCGGTGCGGTCACCGCGTTCGTGAAGCCGGTGCTGAAGGTGCTGTCCTTCCCGCTGATCCTGCTCACGCTGGGGCTGTTCCTGCTGGTCATCAATGCCGGCATGCTGCTGCTGACCGACGCGATCGCCGAGGCGGCCGACATCGGGTTCGAGGTGACCGGGTTCTGGCCCGCGGTCGGCGGCGCGATCGTGATCACCGTCGTCACCTGGATCGTCGACGGCGTCCTCGGCACCGACGACTGACCACCGCCACAGAGCTCTCGGGACACCTCGTGACCACCCCTGCGCTGCCCGCGCCGCGCGAACCCGGCCGCTACCGCGTCGGGCTGGTCTGCCTGGGCAACATCTGCCGCTCCCCGATGGCCGACGTCGTGCTGCGCACCCGCGTCGACGAGGCCGGCCTGGCCGCCTCGGTCGCCGTCGACTCCTGCGGCACCGGCGGCTGGCACACCGGGCGCAGCAGTTCGCCCCCACCTGGCTCGAGGACCACGACCTGCTGCTGGCCATGGACGGCTCCAACCTCGCCGACATCGGGGGCCGGTCCGACCGGGTCCGGCTCTTCCGCGACTTCGACCCCGTCGGCACCGGTGGCGAGGTACCGGACCCCTACTACGGTGGGGACTCCGGCTTCGAGGAGGTGCTGTCGATGGTGGAGCGCACGTGCGCGGCGCTGGTGGCCGCGCTGCCCGCCGCCCTGTCCGAGTGGTCCCGACCCGACCGATCGGACCGGGAGCAGGCGTGACCCGCGCCCCTCGGGTGGCCCAGCGCGCCGAGCGGCTGCTCGGCGCGGCCGTCGTCGCGACCGCGGAGGTCGCCGGCGGCGACACCTGCCGCGCCACCAAGCTGCGTCTCTCCGACGGCACGACCGCGCTGATGAAGACCGCGCCCCGCGTCCCGGACGGCTTCTTCGAGGCCGAGGCCGCCGGGCTGCGCTGGCTGGGCTCCGCCCCCGGCGACGCCGCCCCCGTCCCCGACGTGCTGGCCGTCGACGAGGAGTGCCTGGTCGTGCGCTGGGTCGAGCCGGCGCGTCCCTCCCTCGAGGCCGCGACGGCCTTCGGGCGCGCGCTGGCGCACACCCACCTCGCCGGCGCCGAGGCGTTCGGTGCCGAGCGGGACGGCTTCATCGGCCGCCTCCCCCTGCCCCAGCGCACCGCCCCCACGTGGGCGGAGTTCTACGCCGTACGCCGCGTGCTGCCCTACCTCAAGCTCGCCCGCGACCGGGGCCACCTCGAGGAGCGGCACGCCACCGCCATCGAGTCCGTCGTCGGCCGGCTGCCCGGGCTGCTGCCCGAGGAGCCGCCGGCCCGGCTGCACGGCGACCTGTGGAACGGCAACGTCGTGTGGGGCGCCGGGTCCCCCGGGGAGCCTGCGCAGGGCTGGCTGGTCGACCCGGCGGCGTACGGCGGGCACCGCGAGGTGGACCTCGCCATGCTCGCCCTCTTCGGGCTGCCGCACCTGCCGCAGGTCCTGGAGGCCTACGAGTCGGTGCACCCGTTGGCCGAGGGCTGGCAGGACCGCCTCGCGCTGCACCAGCTCTTCCCGCTGCTGGTGCACGCGTGCCTCTTCGGTGGCGGCTACGGCCCGCGGGCCGCCGACCTGGCCGCGCGCTACCTGTGAGCGCGCGCCCCACGACCGGACCCCATGACACCGCGGGCACTCTCAGCCACCGCTCAGCCGTGCCTGGCACAGTGATCGGGTGAGCACCTCCGCCGACACCCGACAGCGCGTCCTCGTCGTCGACGACGACAAGGCCGTGCGGGAGTCGCTGCGCCGCAGCCTGGAGTACAACGGCTACGACGTCGTGCTGGCCAGCGACGGTGCCGAGGCCCTGGCCTCGATCGGCACCGCGCGGCCCGACGTGGTCGTGATGGACGTGATGATGCCGCGCCTGGGCGGGCTGGAGACGACCCGTGCGCTGCGGGCCGCCGGCCACGACCTGCCGGTGCTGGTGCTGACCGCGCGCGACGTCCGCGCGCTCGAAGCGGTCGAAGACGCCATCCACGAAGCCGGCGGCGCCTCCACCATCGCCCC
>LULN01000066.1_pt1 | contig 20658 bp, 13 predicted proteins | sample 728131 | NCBI WGS metagenome assembly LULN01 (sample SAMN03860288, study PRJNA289734) | marine metagenome | biome: seawater column; feature: ocean; material: water; isolation source: Red Sea water column Station 149 - depth 100m | place: Saudi Arabia: Red Sea | collected 2011-10-15 | depth 100 m
GCTAGGGCAAATTATTGAGCCTATTTTATGCGCTTGACTCACAGCGCATTTTTCTTTTGCAGCAATCTGCTGCGACTCGTCAAACGGTTTGTGAAAAAAAATGACGGCAGCCGGTCTGCCTGTGGACGCAACCAGCAGGGGCGCAACTAATGACGGTGGCGAGGCAATAGAATACCACCGCCATCCACAGCCCCGTATTACCGCCAAAACTTATTTACCGAGCGCCACGGATACCTAAATCTCGCAGCTCTCCCATAACCTTGTCGCTAAACGAGCTACTTCGCACGGTGTTTACCTCTCCCCCAGAGGAAGCCCCAGATGCATCTGGCTCTGCGCCCTTAAGCTTGTTAATCTCTGCTTGCAGACGCCTGTTGTGCTCGACTAGCCCAGCGTTTTGCTCAACTAAAGCCCCTCCGCTAGCAGCCCAAAGTGCCGCAGTGGCAGCATCTTCAAAGCTGTTTTGCTCCATAAGGATTCGTCTAGCGAGATTTACTCGCTCTTGAACTCCGGCGTTCCACTCGTCGTCACCCTCTCGTGATTGGTAGATTGGGATATTATCCTGCGCCTGTTTCAGCATTGCGCTAAACGAACTTTCAAGTGCTTTATTTCTTTTGGCCTGCTCAGCTTCAGTGCCAGCTTGCTCTTCTGCTATCATTTGCTGGTAGCTATTTTTGCTATTTTCTATTTGCGCGTCCCTTTCGTGCGCAATTTCGTCAATGCGGTTAACTGCGCTTTGTATGTACGCTTGCCGGGATGCAGGTAGGTCGCTTGTTAGCTCGTCAAGCGCGTCAGCTCTTTTGGGGGTTGCTGCCATTTTTAATATTCTTGTTAACTCTTGTCGGCTTTCCTCCGGCACATAAGTAGCAGCTCTTTCGATTTGAGAATTAATTGGCTCGACGAATTGCTTTTTAAACTTAGGGTGGCGCTCCAGATTGGACACACTAACCAGCTCGCTTAGCTCTTCGTGCTCAGCCTTTAATCGATCAAATTCCTCAATGTTTAATGATTTTTCTTCTAGCTCAGATATTCGAGCTGACATCTCTTCATTACGCTTCCTTGCCTCATCTCGCTCTTGCTTGATAAGCTTGAAGTCCTTTGATGATCGAGACTCCTTTTTCTCCTCCACAGCTGCTTCCTCAGCTGGCGAAGATGTGGTTTTTTCTGGTTCAGCTAATGTTTCCTCCTCTGTTGGAAGCACTGGGTCGTTGCCCATTGCCTGCTTAAAGGCATCTGCCATACTGCTGATATTCTTATTAGTCTCAGGCAGTAAACTCGGATTACCCGAGGATGCTGCCGGACTTGCCTCTACTGTTGTAGCTTCTTCACTCATTGTTATTGCTCCTGCTAAATGTCGCTTCCGGCTCTTCTGGCAGCTGGGGAGTAGCTTCGCCCATTGCTTTTAGCACCTTTAGCGCAAATTCGTATCCTTTTTGCATTCCGTGAGCATATGCAAAATCTGTAGCTGAAGAACCAAATGGCAAAGGAACACGAACTAAAGGAGATTCGTCTTTTAGCACCTCTTCCATTGCCTTAAAAGTTGCCCCAGTCATCAGCTTCCGCGCTTTATCAACGGATGCGGCTGATGCCGTCCAGTCTGTTAATGTCATTTTGTTGCTAAACTAAATCGATGCTGCTGCTCTCGCGTCCGCTAATGCCATCTCTTGGCGCATCTTTGCCTCACTTCTTTGGATTTCTGCCTGCAATGCAGCATCTTTCCTTGCTTCGTCTCGCTCCATAGCAGCTATTTTAATTTGCTCCTCTGGGGCAGGGCCGATTGCAGATTGTGCTTGAAGCTCAGCTTCAGCTTGCTGGGCTTGCTCCATCTGCTGAGCCACTTGATTAGACATTTCATTAGCAAATCCAGCTAATTCTTTAAGGGCATCTGACAGCTGTTTGACCTCATCTTTTCTGCCTCCGTCTGCGCTAAGCATTGCCAAATGCTCTTCTATATGCGGCATTAAAATACTAAAAAATTGAACGGCGGAGGCAGGGTCGCCACCCTGCTGCACAGCTTGCGCTATTTCTGATCCTTTTGCTAGGTGGGTTTGTGCGTGGAGAGAATGATTGTGAGAGTCTGTGATAACTACTGGATTGCCCATTTGCATTACAGCATTCTCAATGTTTGCCTCCGCTATCTGGTCTTTAGCGTAAATATCTTGCTCTGGTTGCACCATATATCTTCCCACCTGTTGCTGCCCAGCAAGCGCAGCAATATAATCTCGCAACAATGCATCTCTCCCAGACTCTGGCAGCTGACCAGCCACTTGCATTAAGCCGGAAAGAGTTTGCATTCGCAAAAAGGCCGAGCCTTGACCGTAATTGCGGGACGCTTCGATATAGTCAAGATTGACCAACGCCTCTTTCGGCACACCTCGCGACACACACCGCTTCTGAAACTCAATTGCCTCAAGATCGGTCACGTTTGGATTGGAGGCGCGTCGATAGCGTTCTGCAAAAAAGTGATCTAATTGCTGGTAATATCGGGCAATTTGAGTTTTCCCTAACACGCTTGCCTGCTGAACAATGGCTTGCACTTCAGTTGCTGTCTTAGGGTTGCCTTGAGGCTTGTCGAGCCTTTGTCGATATTGCGAAAGGTTGGACTGCATCACTCCTTCCAGCTCTCGGTCAACCGCCATCGGAGCATCAACGATGCCGCTAAATTGTCGCTGCACCACTCTGTACCCAGCTGGCAAAATGCTATACGGCCCCATTTGAACTACGCTTGCTTTTTGCATTGCCTCCGGCGTTTCGGCTTGCAACTGCATTGCGGAAGCTGTTGAAGCTACGTCAACCATATGGCACTTTTGACGGTTTTTTAGCTCTATAACAGGGTACATTTTAACACCAAGACCTTTTACACTGTGGTGCTGGCCATCCCCTTTATCGTAATACATTGGGTGCAGCACTTGATCCCAGTTTTCGTACTTCCCAATGTGTTTATATAAAAAATCAGTTCCGTCTTCTGCAACGATATAGCAACTAATTTTGCCTTCTGATTCGCCGTTTTGCGGGTACTCCCTTACATAAACGTGGGAAGCGTTAATAAGTCTGCATTGGGCGGAGTAGTGAAGATCGTTGTTTCTAATTTTCTGTTGATGCCATTCCCAGTTTTCGTGTTTTCTGTAGCTTTCTGGCCCAGATTCGATAATGGCGTTTCGAGTGGCTTCCACGTCCCAGCCCACTGAGGTGGCTGCTTTTGGGTCACGAATGTATGCATAAAGCTCGTGAGCTTGGTATCGCCTTCGCACTGCTGCAACCTCCCAATCATTAGGGTTACTGCGTGCGTTTTCCGGTATAAGCAAATCACCAGACTTAATAGCTCTTGCACGCCAGCTTGTGGGGTTTTCAAACGTAAGCGGCCCCGAGCCAAATAGCACCATCTCGTGCTGAGATAGCTGCATTGTGTAATCGAACTCACGGTCTTTCTTCTGGAGTCGATCAAACTCTTCGGTAATAACTCGTGAATAACTTACTCTTTCTGCGTCAGTTCCGACATTAGTCTTAACTGTAGCATAAGTAGGTGTTTCACTAAATATATCGTAAAAAGCGGTTAATGCAATTGAAAAGAACGCTTCAGCTTCTCGAAAGTTGACATTAGTGCGGTAAGCTTGGCCTGTTCTTTTAAGTTGAGCAGTGCTGTATGGCGGGTTTCCATCAACAATTCCCTTTACTTTTGCGCGAATTCGGTTGCGTTCCTCATCAGCCCGAGAAAGCATCTTTACCAAATCATTTACAGCATCAGCTGAAGAAAGTCGGGCTTTTGGCGGAGATCCGTTTTCGTCAATGTTCTCCAGCGGCAGCGTATTACTATTCATTTTCGTTTCCAGCAAAAGTCAGGCAATGATGCGCTTTCCTCGTCGCTCATTGCTTTTTGCAGCGCATCTAGCGGCAACCAAATCTGCGCCGCATTAAAGCAACCGCAATGCTTGCACGATTTTAAGAGGCTGTCATACGGAGTTTCTTTTGATCCTACAATAAATTCTACAGCCTTTTTAATAAGTCCGCTCTTACAGCCCGTGCAACCAGTCGGCTCAATATTGTCTGGGCACATTGAGCAAATTGCTGCGCGTTGGTCGGCTTCAGCTTGAATTTCTACCCTTTTCCCTCCGGCTGCAACCAATGTTCGCGTAAGCCTAACCGCCAAATCTAGTGAGATTTTTTTGTTTTTAGGGGGCGCTGGCCTATACCCTTCGCACAATTCTTCTCGCCGCTTGCATACATCCTCCTCAACAATGTCGGCAATATTAAATGGCACAGGAAGATTGTTTGCTTTTCTATGCGCTACAACCCTAGCAACTAGCTGGTGCATACTAATCGTATCCCCCCGGCGGGACAATGCTTGTTTGAATTAGCTTCTTCACTCAATTATGCGAACGTATCGTGGTAGATGCTGTCACAATCCCGAACCAGCTGATCCCAGCTGCTCAAGCCATTTTTTAAAGGGGTAGCAGTAGCGTACCCACCCAGCCTCCGCGCCATCTCCACTACCAATGTTATTGCATCTGCAAAATCCGGCGACTTGCCGGTACGAGCCTTCATATCAACCTTTCTTTCTATAATTGTCATACGTTTTTCGTCATCAAACATCCTAGAACAAAACTCAATTACGGCCTCGTGATGCATTCCTCTTAGCTGCTCATTGATAACCCACTGACGGACACTAAACCAAAGCTCAGTTACTTTATTGGCGTACACATCGTTACTTTTTCGGTGGTCTTCTGGGCTAACTGGGCGCTCACTAGCCTTGCCGCCAAACTCAACACGCTGAATAGACGGACTCCAAGTTTTTGCCATAATATCGCACAGCCCCCCACCCTCGCCTGTGGCATCTATTGCTAGATGGTTTGGTAAGATTTTGTATTCTTCGCAAATCGAACGAACTCGGTTAGCAATCTGAAAGTGAACCGGCTCGCTGCTTTGGGCGTCAATTTCTATTATATCGCTTCTTTCTAATGAAATCCCCATCTTGCCGTTATTCAGATCTCCGTATCTAGCCAGCTGCAAGACACACCGATCACCGCCGTTAAATGCTGGGTCAAGGCCAGCAATCATATAGCTAGTCTTGACAAACACAGCAGGAAGCATTATTTTATATTTCTCCACCAAATTCTCGCTTAATACCGTTTTGCAAACCCCCTCCGGCGACCACATTCCTCTTGTGTATTTCCAGAATTTTGGGCTGTCTTCGCCGTCGTATTTTTGAGCTTGCCTTACTTGGTCTTCAGAAATAAGGAACTCATACTTAGTTTTCCCAGCTTGCATATTGGGCGATTTCATCCCGTCAAACCGAACACAAACACCTCTTTCAGTGTCCCACTCTTCGTCTTGAATGCTAACGCTAGACCAGCCTTTAACTGGTGTAGCGAAGCGCCCGTGCTGGTCAAATTTGCTATGAGGGTTTCCTATGGCTAAAAACTTAAATTCCCTAGTACCTTTCTGTAGATTTGAGCACGCCTCAAAAGCCGCCTCTGGTGTGTCAGTAGCTTCGTCCACAATCACCATTGTGCGGGGAGATCGTATTCCTTGAATGTTTGCGACTGCTTTTGAAGTTGCCCCGTCGAGCACTGGGATAGCGAAAATAGCGTGCTTATCGTCACCGCGTATTGCTTGTAGCGTGGTTTTGCTGTCCACCATATGGGCCGGATAGCCCCCTTGACACGTTCTATAAAGGTCTTGAATCACGGGCCAAGCCCTTTTTCGTATCATTTTTGCAGTGGTGGAGGTAAGAATAATTGAGGTTTGCAGCGGAGCTGCCAAGAAATAGACCATTGAATAAAGGCTTGCAGCGTAGGTTTTTCCGCTAGCCCCACATCCGGCCCAGCATACCCACTGGTTGTCACACAGACTTTCAATCTGTTTCTCAAGCCACGGGTTCCAAATCATTTTCGGCCAAAGAAACTGAACGACATTTTTAAAATGACCAAATGCCCCCAGTCCGCCTCTATCTGGTGAGTGGTTAATGCGAAAGGCGTACAGCTCTAACTCAATTTCATTTAGCTGCACGTCAAACGCCAAGCCGTATTTGTGCTTAATCAAACCGTTTGACAGCAAGAGAGTATGTTGCAGTTATACTCTCCAACGAGGGAATATCCCTCACAAATTTTTCAAACTGTCAAACGATGGCTGTCACATTAAATCAAAATACAGATTGCTGCGAAACAACTTGCACATCTACAACCGTCAATGTTGCAGGGCCAGCTGGAGCGGCTGGAGCAGCTGGGGCTGCTGGGGCTGCTGGCAAAAACGCATACACCACAACTACGGCTCAATTTACAATGCCAGCTGTAGATGCAACAGTTGAGGTAAGCCTAACCAGCTCAGACTGGCTATCAGTGGGCCAAACGATTTATGTTCAAGGAGGAGGGTATTTTGAGGTCACTGCGAAAGCCGCAGGAGGCACTGCTGCAACTTTAAAGAATCTTTATGCTGCGCCAACAAATTCAGCGCCAACAACTGTTGTTGCTACAGCCAAAACAGTAAGCGCAGCTGGCGCAAGAGGAGCTACTGGGGCCACTGGGTCTGCCGGATCGTCAGTGCCAACGCTAGCAAAAGGCTCAATTATCACAAAAGACTCAAGCGCAAATGTAGCCTTAGCTGTCGGAGCAAACGGGAAATTTTTGGGCGCTGATAGCACAGCTGCAACAGGTCTTGCTTGGGACACTGTTAACTACAGCGACATTGGTGGCAATCTTGCGCTTAACACAGTAAGCACAACTGGGGAGCTTTCTTTGGGGAAAATTGCAAATGCAGGAGGGTCTGCTGGAGACGTTACCTACTTTGACGGATCAAACTGGGTAAGGCTTGGAAAAGGAACAGAAGGTCAAATTTTAGAGCAAGGCGCATCGGCCCCCCAATGGGGCACGGTTTCCAGCACTATTGGCGTTATCGCAAAAGCAAACATTACTTATACTGTCTCTGGGGCTAGTATACAAATATTCGGCGGGCTTAATGTTGGGAGTGGCACGGCAAGCGGAAGCAGCCCGAGGGAAATAGCAATAGCTTTTTCGGAAGATTTGCCTACGGCACAACCAACTCTTCTTATGAGCTTTCGGTCTACTAGTTGCCACACCGCAAAGCTGCATTGCCCGTCAATAGTTCCAACTGGAGGCTCGCGACAAATTCTTTTTCGGACGGACTCAGATGTTGATGTTCAGTTCGACTTTGCGCTTTTAGATAGTTAATGCCCGTACTTGACCAACAGCGCATTAGCGACGGGTTCCTGACACTGGAGCGCGGTGTGGACGCAGGTCGCTCACCAAATCTTCTCGCTCGCAACCAAGCATCTTTTGCTGGAAACATAACAACAAGAGGAGGCTATGCAAAAACTCGACCGTCTTTTGCAAATATAAAACTTGATTTTGATACTTCGTTTAAAAAAATAACCAGCGGAACTGTTGTTGTTGGGAAAAAATATAAAATTACCTCTGTTGAAGGGGGCGCAAGTTTTACTTCAATTGGGGCATCAGGCAATACGGTAGGCGTAGAATTTACCGCAACCGGCACAAGCCCAACTTGGGGGAGTGGTTCGCTTGTTACGACAATGTACGAAGGCGTAACATCGGAAACAGCAGTCAAAGAAGCATTTGAATCTAAACGATTCCAAGGTGCTTACAATTATCATTACGGCCCAAACAGCTTTTTAGTGGTTGCTGTAGGTGGTCATATTTACAAGCTAGAAACAAAAACCGGAATGGTGCAGGATGTTACCCCGACAAAAGGGGTTAACGCTTACGATGAAATCATTTACGATCCAAACGCATCTGACATTGAAATAGTTTTTTTTCAGCAGGCAGAGCAGTATCTTGTAATACAAGACGGCAGCTCTGCTGCAATAATATTTGATGGCGCTGCATCAAGAAGAAGCGACTTAAACGGCAATGAAGTTCCAACAGGAACAGCTATGGCTTACGGAAACGGAAGGCTGTGGGTTGCAAAAGGTAGAGAATTTGCGGCTGGGGATATTGTTGGGGGGCCAACTTCTGTAATTAAATTTACAGAAAACACTTACATTGCTGAAGGGGGCGCATTTGCTGTGCCTCTCGATACCGGCGACATAACGGCAATGAAGTTTATGAATCAGCCCGACTCAAGTTTAGGTCAGGGCGAGTTGCTGGTTCACACAACAAACGCTGTATTTGCAGTAAATGTTCCGACTAGTCGCGACAGCTGGAAAAACCTTCAATACCCAACTGTTAGAATTGTTGCTATTAACTATGGCGCGGTCAGCGACCGCAGCTGTGCGCTTGTAAATGGAGATATGTTTTATCGCGCACCAGATGGAATTCGTAGCTATATATCAAGCCGACGGGAATGGCAAGAGTACGGTCAGATTCCGGTAAGTAGGGAAATCGGGCCAATTCTCCGCGACGAAAAAGACCACGAAATATTGCATACCACAAGCGCGGTGTTATTTGACAACCGACTTCTTACCACTGTAACGCCGCAAAAAAGCACTCAAGGCACTTATTTTATGGGCATTGCCCCGCTTGATTTTGATACTGTTGGCGGAACAGGACAAAAAATGCCGCCAGCGTGGGAAGGGCTGTGGACGGGTTTAAATTTCTTTCAAATCTTAACAGCTAACATAGACGGAGAAGAAAGGTGCTTTGTGTTTCACCTTAACAGCAGCTGCAACATACAGCTGTGGGAGCTGACAAAGGACGGCAAAAAAGACGCAGGCGGCTCTCGGATAGGATGCTACATCGAAACACCGAGTTACAATTTTCAAAACCCGCTTGAGCTAAAACAGCTTGAGTACGGGGAAATGTGGGCAGATGAATTGCAGGGCGAAGTTGACTTTACCGTTCGCTACAAACCGAACCAATACCCAGCGTGGGTAGACTGGAGCAACTGGACAGAGTGTGCAAAAACAGAATCCTGCAACCCGGCTGCTGGCTCTTGCCTAACGTTGAAAAACTACAAACCGCAATACCGTTCTCGTATGAGAATGCCGCAGCCAGAAGATACCTGCGAAACAACAAACGGCGCTCCTATGAGAAACGGATATGAGTTTTCATCGCGAATCGAATGGGTTGGCTACGCCCGAATAAAAGCTTTCAGAATGCACGCATATCCTGTGGTCGAGGAGCCATACGGAGAATGCGGCACAAGTGGTAATTGCGTTTAATTTATGAACTATGTCGAACTAACAATCAGCTGCTCATCGGCAACGGTGAACACTAGGTACACTTACTCTATTACAGGCAACTGTAATGACACATCATCGGAGGCGTAACATATGGCATCCAATCAGCAAGTAATACTACAAGCAGGAACAGTTCCTACTGAGACGTGCTTTGAGAGTGTTCAACAGCTTTACAACACCTTTGTCGCAAACACGACAGCGTATGTCTCTGGCAGCTACAGTCTTTTTAACTACGGAGACACAACCCCGTCTGTAGACGACCAAGACAGACCGTGGATTAGAACAATTAGCGGCTTACCAGACAAAGTATACACTTGGGTTAGCGGCCAATGGGCATCCAAGCATCCCGTGCCAGCTGGCAGCGGAATTAGAATGATATGGGCTGGGCTACTTGCGGATCTTGATACTTATGACGGAGGCTCATCTGGCACTGCAAGCTCGTTCTCCGGCCCGTTTTGGGAAAGGGATACTGAATTCAATGCTAGATTTCCTGTTGGCGTTGGAAATTTTACAAGCGGAACGTCTGTGGAAGAAACAGGAAGCGCCAGAACTGGCGGCGAAGAGAAGCACACACTGATTGAGGGCGAAATGCCAAAGCACACGCACAGCATAACAGAACAGGCATTTTCCCCAGACACAGATCCCGGCGCAGACACTGCATTTGGCACTATTGGTGGAGGAGAGAAAACCCACTACACAAACGAGGCCGGAAACAACGAGGGGCACAATAACCTTCCGCCCTACTACGGAGTTTATTTCATCAAACGCACCGCCAGAGAATACTACACAGTGTAATGAAAGTTACTCTTGGAACAGCAAAAACCCGAATCGCAAAGCACCTTAATCTTTGTGATACAGATGCTCGCGTGCCCGAGTATATTAACGAGGCGCAGCGTCGCTTAATTGAAAGCGGAAAATGGAAAGGAACTTATGGGAAGTTTACCCTATGTGCGACAGATGGGTGCATTGCTTGGCCTAGACAAATAGAAACAATTGAGTCGGTGGCTGTTTGTGAAAATGCTGGAATAGTAAGAAACGGTTGGTTTGAGTTTGTTGAAAGCGGGTACGGCCTGTTGGATAATAAAGACAACATAGGATACCAGCTGCTTGATAGAGGAGAGTCGCCAACTCATAAGGATATGAGTGGCGCTGGTAAAAAGATTCGCGTTTATGCTTTTCTTGAAGCGGATGCCGGAAAGACCATTACGATCCAAGGGTACGACAGCAACAACAATTGGGTTCGCACGATAAAAAGCGGAAGCGGAGCTACGGCGGTTTATCAAGATGGAGAGGTTGTTACGCTAACTAATGGATATGTAGATACAACTACAGTATTCAACAGTGTTTCAGGCGTATTAAAAGATGTTACTCAGGGAAATGTTCAGCTGTACGAGCTAAAGGACGAATCTGCACCAACATTGGTGGACATCGCAACTTACGAGCCAGATGAAACTTTACCCAGCTACCGACGATCGCTAATACCCAGCTTAGGTGGAGCAGAGGGGTGTGAAAGCGGAACAGATAAAAAAGTTCCGGTTACGGTAATTGCCAAGCTACGGTTTATTGACGCAGTTAATGACACAGATGTCTTAATGGTAAGCGATCTTTATGCTATAAAAAATATGGCAACCGCTATAAAGCTGGAAGAAAACAGAGACTTTGGAGCAGCTGCTGAATACCGAAACTTAGCCACTGAATCGCTACAAAACCAGCTGGCTAATCATATGGGTGACGGTGTTGTTCCTGTTTTACAAATGACAAACCTAAACACCCACGGCGGTGGGGGAATTGAAAGCATAATCTAATGGGACTAGGAATAGGACTGGCACTAGGAGCGGCGGGAAGCCTTTTAAACAAAGGGCCAAAAATACCCGCTTACGAAAAGATCGACCAAGGAGAAGAGCAAAAAGCTGCCATCTCCAGCAACTTGGCGAGCTTTGGGCAGGCAAGTGAATTAGCTGCTAAAACAAGCGCAGCTGACCAAGAAATGCTAATGGCAAATCTTGAGCGAGCCTTACCGGGGTACGGCAATCTTGTGACTAAGGGAAGTGGCGTTATTGGCGATATGCTGGCCGGACGTGTGCCAATGGGCGACCAAGGGCTAATGATGCGACGATCTGCGGAAGGTAGCGTTACCGGCGGAATTAGCGGCAGTCAGGCTGGGCGAAATCTTGTAGCGCGTGATTTTGGGCTTACTCAAATGGGGTTGCGACAAGCTGGGCTTGGTGCGCTTAATCCGTTCTTATCTACTGTGCGCAACACGGCAGTGGCCACACCGATGAGTGTTAGCTCATCGTATATTACACCGCAGCAATGGACACAGAACGCAATGCGGGAAAACCAATTCCAGTACCAAGCCAGAGTTAGAAAAGCGCAATCGGACGCGGCAAGCGACCCAATGAACCAATTGGCAAAACTTGCCTCAGGAGTTGGGGGAGCAGCGGTTGGTGCTCATTTTAATCCCCTCAGCCAGTTAATGGAGGGTGGCGGTGGCGGCGGACTTCTGTCCGGCGTGCGCTCTGGTATTTCCGGTATCGGTTCTCGCATTGGGAGTTTGTTTGGTATGACAGGCTCGACAAGCCCAACGTCTCCAAGCCGTTCTGGGGGCTATTATAATATGCCAAGAAATTAAGGAATAGAACAATGGCAGACCCAGTAGATTATTTTATGCAGGGAGTGGGGCTGGGGCAGCGTTCCCGCTCAATGGCGATTCAGCAAACCAACCTTGCCGAACGCGCAACTCAAACAAACCGAGAGCTAGACATAAGAGAAAGGCAAGCAGATGCAAACCTGTCGCGCCTCAATCTTCTGAACAAGCAGATGGACTATGACATTACCCGTCAAAAAGATGACGATAATGAAAAAACAGTACAGCTTGATTTGTTGAAACAATACACAACCGACTTAACGGAAGCTGCTAATGGCTTAGACTTTGGTAAAAGTCTACCTATGCCTCCATCTGGTTTGCACGGAGTCTACCACGAGCAAGCAATTAAAACTCATTCTGCGTATTTAAAATCGCGCCAAGAAGACAGAAACTACAAACGGTATGTTTCTTCAATTGAGGATGAAAATGATCTTGTAGACAATTGGGGTCTTCCGTTTGATTACAGGACAGCAGAGCCGGAAGCGCAAAAAAGTATGTGGGCAACTGCGCAAGAAAACAGGGCATTCAGCAAAGCAACAGATATTGCTCGCTCGATGGGTGTAGATATATATGAAGTAAGAGCAATGGGAATAGAGATCCCCCTAAATCCATACACTGGAAAACTAGAAGAAAATGTATTTAAGACATTAATACAAAAGATGTCGCCGCAAATTTTACAAAGCAAAACAACTTACCCTTCTGGGCAGGAGTCGGAAACATTTACAACCAAAGAGGCACAAGCGCAAAAAGAAGCAGTTAGAAATGCAAGCGAGGCAATTGCTCACGGGAGAAGAATGCAGTCTGAGATAAGGAGAAGAAGCAATGAGTTAAAAGATTTAGGTTTTAGCGAAGCTGACGTACAAGCAAAACTGATAACCGAATTTCCACCAGACGGCGAAGTGTTTAACGATGAGGGAGAAGTAACCGAAAGGCTATGGATTGGCGACATCAATGAAGACGAAAGCACTGGGGAGCAATTTATCTACAGGGGCGGAAATCCGTCCAGCAAAAGCAGTTGGGTAAGAAGACCGTAAAAATGTCAGCACCGTGGGAAAAAAATTGGAACCAAAGCAAAACATCTTCCGGCAAGCCGTGGGAGAAAAATTGGAGAAGCCCGTCATCTGCGTTAGAGTTTAAACAAGCTGGTGAGCCTCTTATTGAGCCTTTGCCGGAGCCTAAAGAAAAGGAATCTGAGCACGGCTTTTTTGAGGATTTCGGAAAATCGTTCCTTGCTGGCGCTGTTTACGATACAGGTACAGCCGCATACTCAATACTTGAGACAATCTCAAAGCCATTCAGCGATGAATGGACAAAAACATTTAGGGAGCTTGCTGATGAATCTGCAAAAATGGGACGCAGTCTTCGGGAGGAAGGAAAGCTTTGGAAAGGGTTGGGGGAGTCTGGTTTTGATCGTGGCGTAGACCAAGACAGCTGGGGTTCCGCAATCGGCAGCGGCGCTGGCAGTTTAACTCCACTGCTCGCAGGCGGCGCTGCGCTTGCGGCAGCTAATGTTGGCAGAAAAGTTGCAACAAAAGCTGTTCTCGGTTTAGTAGGCTTGCAATCTTACGGAAACACCTACCAGCGTGCTCGAAAGGGGTTTGAAGAACAGGGAATGTCTGAAGAGGAGGCAGCTCAAAAGGCAATGCTTCCAGCCTTGCAGCAAGGTGGGCTTGATATTGCGCTTACTGCTGTTGGAGGCAAAGTGGCAGACAAGCTTGGCGCATTTAATATTGAAAAATTAGCAGCCAACCTTGGAAGCAAAAACACAAAGGAGGCAATGGACATACTTATCCGAGGCTCGGGCGCTCGGGAGATGGCTGCAAAAACAGGCGGAAGACTTGGCGAAGTTTTAAAGGGAGGATTAATTGAGGGTGGAATTGAAGAAGCACCATCTGCTTTTATCGGTGAATACATTATCGCTCGTGGAAGCTACGACCCTAACGTAACGCTTGAGCAGGCAAGCAAGGAAGCTTGGACTTCGTTTGTTGTTGGGGGTGCGCTAGGGGTGGGAATGGGCGCAGGCAGCCCAAGGGGTCGCAAGTCTCCAGAGGAAGCAGCAAAGCGCGAAACAATTAGAAGTGTAGCGCCTGTTACTGCGGCCAAGCTAGATGAAAGAGATGCGGCTTCTTTAGTTTTACCAGACGGAGAAAAGGCAGCGCCTACAGCCGTTGACCCCGAGGCTGAAGAAATAGGAACACTTGAGCCTTATATTATTCCTCTAAGAGAAAAAGTCATCGGAGAAGCATTTGATACCTTTAAAACAGACAAGCGAGGGAGGCGCATAAAAGATGAAGCTGGGAACGATGTTGTCGATAAGAAAGGGGCAAGAAAACCAGCTTGGTGGAATAGGTACGAAGGAGTTACTGGGCCAGAGGGTTCCACTGTGCCGTCAGGTTTGCGATACGCAGACCAAGAAACTGTTAATAGATTTATCGAAGACCAAGAAGCTTACGAGCAGTTGTCGGAAATGTCCGTCAAGCAAGACGAAGAAGGCAACTGGGAGGTAAGTCGAAAAGATGAGCAGGTTGACGTTTTTGAAACGGAGCAAGAAGCTAGAAAAGCGGCGAGAGAGTCGGCCATCAAAGCCGCACCAAAACAAACGCAAGCTAGAATAAAACGATACCAAGAGCTGACCCAGAAATTAGCTGAGCTAGAGGCGCTTGATAAATCCTACCAGCAGCAACTGGAAATCTCCCAGCAGCAAACAGCTGAAACAGAAGCAGTAACAGCGCCGGAAAACATTAGCGTTGAAGATCAGTCTTTTGTTGCCGAGAAGCTTGGCATCTCTGTTGATGATTTAAAATACAGCGGCCTTAACATTACGCAGGAAATGGTTGACCAGCTGCGCTTTGCTCCAGAGGGAGCGGGGATAAGGCAGTTCTTAAACGCAGCCGAAAAGATTCGGAAGGAGTCGCCAGAGACACCGTTTTCCCCCTTGGGTGAAGTCAGAAGAGTGCAAGACGAAGCTGCCAAGCGTGCAGAAGAAATCAACGCAGAAAGAAATGAAAAGGCACTTGAGGCAGAGCTAGTTGCCGCAAGCATAGCAGCTGATAGAATTAAAGCTGACATAGAGATGCGCACAGAGCTTGAGGATGAGGCGGAAATTTCACCCGCGCTCCGCAAGCCTACCCGGCCAACAGAACCAAGAACATCGCAAAGATTTGGTCAATTTGTTGAAGAGGAGCTAGAAAGCCCAAGCACCGACGCGATCAACCCAACAACCCGCCCCATCTTAAACAGGCTTCTCGACAGAAAAGCCAACTTGGTTGCTGACAGCTACGGCATTAAGGACGAGCAGCAAATTGATAATTTTATTCAATCGATTAATCAAATCGACCAACAGATTGCATCAATACTTGAAGAGCCGCCCCCTTCCCCTGTTACACCATCCGAGCTTTCATCAATGCAAAGTCTTTATGGTGACATTGACGTAAATGTTTCGGTAGAAGAGGAGGCGGCCGCTATGGAAGGCCCAGAGCCTATCACCACTTTAAAGGTTGGCGATGTAGACATTAAGGTTACAGACAGAACCGGAGGGGTAGACGGAGTAGCAAATGCAGCAGCGCCTTCTGTTACTGGGGCGCAAATGCAGCCAACCATTTTAAAGAACATTAACGTAGCTCTTGAAAGAATTTCAAAGCGGTTTGGCACGTTGCTTGATCTTTCAGAAATACGACTTGTGAGGCTTAAGGGGGGAGCAGGTGTCGCAAGCATTGCTCGCACAGGCGTTACGGACGCAATTTTGGTGGACGTTGACCGAATAGCCAAAAGTATGTCCAACAAAAAGTTCTCACTAGAGAAGGCGCTTGAAGAGGAGTTAATTCACAACTTGGATGGTCAGGCGTTATTTGCTGAGTATGCACGATTAATCACAAGCGGACAATTAAGCCCAGCTGTAGACATTCGCTCATTTATAGAACAGCGATATACCGACATTTACAACAATATGACAGCTGCTGAACGAGCAGCTGCCAGAGAGCTTTACGGAAACGACTTCATAGATAATGTGCACTTGGCACAAGAGTTTGTTCGCCAACTCGTGCAAAAGCGGCACACAAGGTCTACAACAGAAGAGGCATATCGAAGCAGGCCAATCAAAAAGTTATTGGAAATGCTGCGCAGTATGTTTAGCAGGAAAGGCTTGTCAGAGCCTCTTCGCAAACATATTGCCAATATTGAATCTTTTCTGGAAAGAACTTACAAGCTGGAGTCCAAAGAAGCTTCTGATGCGGAAACTAAAAAGCAACTAAAGGAGGAAAGAGCTGAGCGCAAAAAGCTAATCGGCAAAAAAGCAGCAGATCAAGAGGTTGCTTATTTAAGGACAGCGAAGGCGGTACTTTCTCTTTCCCAGACAGAGGGCGGAAAGTGGCTTTCATCCGAGCGAGGTCAGGACTATGGCGCAAAAATTGTTGACGAAGTATATGATGCTTGGAGGAAAAGGTACAAATCTGATGAAGTTTTCAGAAAGTCAGATGTTCCTAGCGAAGCTTGGTTTAAGGCAATTGCAAAAAGAAGAGCCGCCAATCTTGCTCAAGCAGAATTTGGGACAAAAAAGCGAGGGGCTGAAATTGAGTTTTCCTCATTTGAGGCAGCAAGGGAAACATACGGACTTGACCCAGCAGACAGCCGTCCGGCAACAGAAATAGGAGAGCGTTTTATTTCTGTTGTTAAGGAAATGAATTACGCAATCAACCTTAACCAAACACAACTTGTTACCTTTGAGGCACGCTTGCGTAACTACAGCAACCCAGAAGTTGCAAAGATGCTCGGCATTGCCGAAACGTCAGCATCATCATCATTCACAAAGGCAATCGAATCTATTGCTGAAGCGGCAAGGGGTAATAGTAATATAAAAAATGCCTTTGTTGATGCCGCGCAAGACCCAAACTTTTTTATAGACGCGACATCAGTCGCATACGCAGCTGACCCAACAATAAGAAAGGAACGAATCGCAGGGCTGGTCGAAGCCCAAAGAAAATATCAAAACAGCAAAAAGACAAGAGCTGAATGGAATGAGCTAAACAATGCGGTTGAAAAATTTAAAGCCATTGCAAGAGACTATCCCCAGCCTACGCAGGAGTCGCTGCTTTCACGAGAGCAGATAATAGCCGCCCTTAAAGAAGACAGTGCAAAAAAAGCAGCAGACTACTTCAGTAGAAAAGACAAGGGCCAAACGCTGGATGGTAATGTGATTGATGTCCGAATTGACATTCCGGCCTACTTGAAGACTTTAAAGGAAAAAGGCAAGGGCGATTATGTGGTTACATTTCACCCTCAAAACAAAGGAACCGTCATAGGATACGATTCGTTTGTTCACCTTGCCGGTTTTGGTGATACGGGGCTTGTTGAGTTTGTCGAAGGAAAAGACAAGAAAAAGATTAATATTGCCACAGATGTTGAAGGACAGCAGGGAAGGAAAACATCTTTTGCCCGAGTTCGCGGATCTGTTGCGTCCACTACTGACATTCCTGATGTTACCGGCCCTGAGTGGACTCAAGTAGGGTTTGATCCAGAGCGCCACAGTTATTTCTACAATCGCGCCAATCCGACAATGCGAGTCACTAGCGGGACTGAAGCAGTCAGTATTGGCAATACAGTGTTCGTTCGCAATGCGGAAATGGAGGACGCTTTTGAAGCTGGCGTAGCTTACTCAGCTGAGCCGCATATGGCGTCAGACCCAGACAAGAAATTTGCTTCCCGCATACTTGATAAGTTGGGTGATTTTAAGAAACGCCTTTTTCGCGCCTTTTCCAGTGATGGCGGTCTTATAATGCCATCTGCTATCAATGGCGACAAACAGCTCAATTTCTTTCAGCCAAAAATTAATAAAGATGCCTACATCAACAGTGTGCTTGGCGAGGTTCGCGGAGAGAACCGACGACTTAAAAAGGCAGTAGAAAAAGAGCTTGGCGAGCCAACCGAAAAAGATGTTGCCACTATGAACAGCGCCCTTAACGGGAACCTTGAGGCGCTTGAGCAATTAACACCGGAAGTGCGCGAAACCATCCTTACGATGCGCACGCAGATTGATGCACTGTCCGGCTACATTGTTAAAAAGGGTTGGGTAACGGGATCGCTAAAAGGAACTATCGACAAAAACATTGGCACTTACCTCGCCAGAAGCTACAGAATTTTTGATGAAAAAGGATATGCGGAAAACATAGAACCGGAGATCTTCAATCAAGCAATTAACTTTGTTGAGCAACAGCTGATCAAACAGGGAAAAGCCCCAAGCGAAGCGCAGCAGGAGGCAATAGCGCGAGTGAATGAGATGCTTCAAAAATACAGCCAAGACAATGCGCGAGATATGTTTGATCGGGGCAAGCTGGGCGAAAAAGATTTGTCATTGTTTATGAAGCGCAAGGATATTGCGCCTGAGATACGCGCCCTGTTGGGTGAGTACACTGACCCAGTTATTAATTACAGCCGCTCCATTAACCGTTTGGCGCATTTTGTTGGGAATCATCAGTTCCTTACCGATTTAAAAAAGATTGGAATGAATGAGGTGTTTTTTGACGCTAAAGATTTTGAAGGCAGAAACAACGCTGAAGCCAACACGCTTATACCGGGGATGGTTGCCGGGGTTAAAGTTAAGGAAGGCGAAGAAGATGCATCTCGTGGTTCCTACAGCCCACTGGCTGGCCTTTACACAACCAAAGAGGTTGCCTCTCTTCTGGAAAATTACGACAGCATCAGCAAAGTCACAGAGGTTTTTGGAGTAGGATTTCTCATTAGGCTTAACGTTTTCACCAAATCAATGAAGACAGTTGCTAGCGTAATGACCCACGTTCGCAACCTTCTTGGCCAGCCTTACTTCTTGCTGATGAACGGTCACAACCCGTTTGCCTACAAAAAGGCTAAAACCGCAATAAAGGCTATCTGGGCAGATGCCGCCGGAAACAGTCAGTCAGCACAAGCTTACTTTAATAAAATGACGCGGCTGGGGTTAGTCGGGGAAGAGATGACCACAGCAGAGCTGGCTCGCGTACTAGGTAAGCACGTCGGGGAAATCGACAGCGCCGATTCTGCGCAGGGGCTTTTAGATAAAGGGCTTGGAAAAATGGCAACAGCTTGGGGCGCGATGGTTCGCACTTACAGAGCTTCTGATGAAATCGGAAAGATAATGAATTTCGAGATGGAGAAAGAAGCTTTGCGTCCAATTCGCCCTGATGCAACAGAGGCTCAGCTTGAGGCAGAGGCAGCCGAGCGAACACGAGGCGGCATTCCCACATACTCAATGCTTCCCCCCACTGTGCAAACCTTGCGAATGCAGCCCTTTGTTGGCCCGTTTATGAGCTTCTTTTACGAAGCTGGCCGCACACAGGTAATGAATATCAAATACGCAATGCAAGAGTTGAAAGGCGGCACAGCAGCGCACAGGGCATACGCAAGTCGAAGAATTGTCGGGCACTTTGCCTCAACAATAGGCTTAGGTGTTTTGCTGCAAGCTGCCTCCAAATTAAGTTTTGGCATTAGTGACGAGGAGGAGGAAGGCTTTAGAGAGTTTTTGCCTGAGTGGGAAAAAGATTCACAGTTTATTATGTGGAGAGATGATAACGGACAGCTGCAATATATAAACATTAGCTACAACAATCCGTACTCCTCCACAACAGACAAGCTGCTGGCAATGGCGTTTCTTTCCGGCAAGCCAGAAGAAACTGTCGCTAAGAACATTACCAGCAAAACGATTGAAATGTTGAGGCCGTTTACGTCTGAAACAATTGCCGCGCAAGCTGCGCTTAATCTCCTAAGAAATAAAGACCAATACGGGAATAAGATTAGGAACGAGCAAGCAGATTGGGGCGACCAGTTTGCCGACGCATTTGAGCACGGAGCAAAGGCGCTTACCCCTGCGACAATTGAACGCGCTTGGAACAAGTGGCGACCTGCATATTTAGGCAAGCATTTACCGAAATCAGCAAGAGTGCCAAAACTTGGCGATGAACTCCTTGCAGAAGTTACCGGATTTCGTATTCGGACATTAGACTACGAAGACGCAATCCTGCAAAGCTCATTTGCCTCCGCAGCAAATATATCAGAAGCAAATTACATTTTTAACAGAACGGCTGGTCGAGGCGGTGTTGTCACCAAAGCAGAAATGCTGGATGATTACAAAAAGGCTAACGAAGCAAGGTACCGCAATTTTCAGCAAATGGCTAAGAAGGTGCAAGCTGCTTTAAGGGGAGGGCTAAAGCGCAGCCAGATTATTAACGCAATGAAGGTTGCAAAAATGTCTTCAAAGGACTCTGGTCATATTCTTAATCTAAATTTTCGCCCAATGACACCTTCCCCTCAAATCATTAGGAAAGCTAAAGACAAAGGCCACCCAATTCCGATTCGCGAGATCAACGAGATTCGTCGAGCGTGGATTCAAAAACCACTATTTGAAAATGGCGAATGAAGCAGCAGAACAGCTTTCAAATGAAATTACTGCTGTAATTGATCGGTTTCGCGAAGAGTCGGATCTGGACTTTTTAGACATTATTGGCGCTTTGGAGATCAATAAGCTGGAAATCACAATGGAAATGATGGGCCTCGACGGAGGAGACGAGGACGAAGACAGCGAGGGCGAGGAATGGAAACCCCCTAATTATAAGCCATTGTAGTGCAGGTTGCGCCCATATTGGAAAGCTTGATTCGCATAGCCTGCAAAGTTTTATAGCTTTCAACTATAATATTTCGGTTGCATTCATCAAGGTCAGTTGCCCTATCAAGCAAAAGCCGCAAACAAAGTTCCGCCTGTTCAATTGCATCCTCCTCATCGCAGTCTACTTGGTAATGCTTATACCGGCGCATTTCCGGCACAATAGGCTTACTTCTTTCCTTTAGCGGCCTCCGCGTCGTCAGGTTCATCACTCCAGTAGGC
>LULN01000558.1_pt3 | contig 20603 bp, 24 predicted proteins | sample 728131 | NCBI WGS metagenome assembly LULN01 (sample SAMN03860288, study PRJNA289734) | marine metagenome | biome: seawater column; feature: ocean; material: water; isolation source: Red Sea water column Station 149 - depth 100m | place: Saudi Arabia: Red Sea | collected 2011-10-15 | depth 100 m
CGACGCCGCCTCCTCGGTGGTGGACCACCTGATCCGTGTCTGGAACGCCCGCATCGTCGGTGCCGTGGACCCCGAGGACTTCTACGACTTCCAGGTCAACCGACCGGTGGTCGGCAGCGACGAGCGCGGGCACCGCCGGATCACCTGGCCGACCACGCAGATCGCCGTCGCCTCTCCCCCGGACCTCGAGCGCGACGTGATCCTCATCCGCGGCATCGAGCCGAACATGCGCTGGCGCCAGTTCTGCGCCGAGCTGCTGGCTGCGACCGACGAGCTGGGTGGGGAGCTGGTCGTCACCCTCGGCGCTCTGCTCGCCGACACCCCGCACACGCGCCCGATCCCGGTGACCGGCACCGCCACCGAGCCCGAGCTGGTCGATCGGCTCAAGCTCGAGCAGTCGACCTACGAGGGACCCACCGGCATCGTCGGGGTCTTCCAGGACGCCTGCGTCCGGGTCGACATGCCCGCGGTGTCGTACTGGGCGGCGGTCCCCCACTACGTCGCGCAGCCGCCGTGCCCGAAGGCCACGCTGGCGCTCATCGGGCAGATCGAGGACCTGCTGGAGATCTCGATCCCGCTCGGCGACCTCCCCGAGGACGCCCGCGCCTGGGAGCGCGGCGTCGACGAGCTGGCCGAGGAGGACGAGGACGTCGCCGACTACGTGCGCTCCCTGGAGGAGACCCGCGACACGACCGACCTCCCCGAGGCCTCGGGCGAGGCCATCGCGCGGGAGTTCGAGCGCTACCTCAAGCGGCGCGGCGAGGACGACTGAGCCCGCTCGCCCCTACAGGGAGAGGCCGAGCGCGGCGTCGAGGAGCGCGTGGACGCGCACCGCAGCGTCGGGGTCGGAGGTGTCGGCCAGCCCGTGGGTGCCCAGGGTAGCGTCGACCCAGGCGTCCACGGCCGCGACCGCGCGGGGAGCGTCGAGGTCGTCGGCCAGGGCCGCCAGCACCTCGGTCACGACGGTCTCCGCCGGGGCGCCGGCCCCCAGCGCCAGCGCACGGCGCCAGCGGTCCAGGGTGTCGACCTGGTCGAAGAGCTCGGCGTCGGTCCACTCCCAGTCGGCCCGGTAGTGGTGGCGCAGCAGGGTGAGCCGGATCGCCATCGGGTCGACGTCGGAGTTCCGCAGTGCGGAGACGAAGACCAGGTTGCCCCGCGACTTCGACATCTTCTCGCCGTCGTAGCCGACCATGCCGGCGTGGGCGTAGGCCCTGGCGAACGGCGTGCCCGTCGCGACGTGTGCGTGCCCGGCGCACATCTCGTGGTGCGGGAAGACCAGGTCGGACCCACCGCCCTGGACGTCGAGGGTGCCACCGAGGTGCTCCCACGCGATGGCGGTGCACTCCACGTGCCACCCCGGGCGGCCGGGCCCGAAGGGGCTGGGCCACGACGGCTCGCCCTCGCGCTCGGCACGCCACACGAGGCAGTCCAGCGGGTCCTTCTTGCCGGGACGGTCCGGGTCGCCGCCGCGCTCGGGGAAGATCTCGAGCATCGCGGCCCGGTCGAGCCCGGACTCCTGCCCGAACGCGGGGTCGGCGGTGACGGAGAAGTAGAGGTCGTCGTCGACGCGGTAGACCGCGCCGGCGGCGTCCATGCGCTGGATCAGGTCGATCACCAGCGGGATGGACTCCACGGCACCGGTGTAGTGCGCGGGGGGCAGCACCCGCAGGGCCGTCATGTCCTGGCGGAACAGCTCGGTCTCGCGCTCGGCGAGCTCCTCCCAGGCCACGTTGACCTTGGTGGCGCGCTCCAGCAGCGGGTCGTCGACGTCGGTGACGTTCTGGACGTAGGTGACCTCGTGCCCGGCGTTGCGCCACGCACGGTTGAGGAGGTCGAAGCCGACGTACGTCGCGGCGTGGCCCATGTGGGTGGCGTCGTAGGGCGTGATGCCGCAGACGTAGAGGCGGGCCGGGCCCTCGGGCTCCAGCACCAGACGGCCGCCGGTGGCGGTGTCGTGCAGGGAGACCGGCGGGGCGACGACCCTCAGGTCAGGGAGGTCGGGAGCAGGCCAGGCGCGCATGGACCCGAGCCTAGACGGGCGCCCGCGCGACGTGGTCAGAAGGGCGGCCAGGGGATGGCCGGGCCCTCGCCACCGGGTCCGGGCAGGGCACCGCGCGCCAGCAGGCGCTCGCAACGACGCACGAGCGCGGCGACCTCGCGGTCGTCGAGCAGCTCCGCCAGCGTGCCCGCCAGCTCGCCCTGCGCCACGTCTCGGACGCGCGTGACGGCGGCGCACTCCTGGGCCGTCAACGGCTGCCCGGTCCAGCCCCACAGCACCGTGCGGAGCTTGGGCTCGGCGTGGAACGCGATGCCGTGGTCGATCGCCCACCGGTGGCCGTCGGCGGCCTCCAGCACGTGGCCGCCCTTGCGGTCGGCGTTGTTGAGGACGACGTCGAGCACGGCGATGCGCCGCAGGGCCGCGGTGTCCTCGTGGACCAGCGAGATGGGACGGTCGGCGCCGTCGTACCCGTCGAAGACGTGCAGGTCCCCCGGCGGGACCGAGCCCTCCGGGACCAGCGTCACCGCCTCCTGGTCCCCCGCCGGCTCCTGCCAGGCCTGGAGCATGCCCGGGCCGTGCGGGCCGTCGCCTACCCAGGTCGGCGGCACGGGGTTGCGGAAGTCGCTGCCCGCGAAGGCCCGGCCCACGAGGTACGCCGCCACCTCGCGGTGCGCGAGCACCGCCCCGGGGAAGTCCCACAGCGGCCGCTCCCCCGCGACCGGCTTGTAGACGACCTGGACCTCGCCGTCGCCCGTGCCGATGCTCCCGACGAAGGTGGCGTTGGAGGCCGGCATGACGCGCCCGTCGAGGACCAGCTCGCCCTGCGGCACACCGTCGTGCGCGCTGGAGGTCATCCCGTGCACGTCGCCCCCGATCGTCACGTCGCGTCAGACCGGGTCGCGCCGACGGAAGCCGTTGGCCCGGACGCACAGGTGGCCGTCGGGGTCGATCGGATTGCCGCAGAAGGGGCAGTTCGGGCGCCCGGCGCCCAGGACGCTCTCGCTGCGCGCCACGAAGGCACGGGCCAGGCCCGGTGGCATCCGGACCAGCAGCACCTCCTCGGGCTCGGGCTCCTCGAAGTCCTCGTCGAGCTGGTCGGGGCTCACCACGGCCGCCTCGGTGAAGGGGAACACCTCCACCACGACGCGCTCGTCGTCGGGGTCCCACGACAGCGTCATGGTGCCGGCGCGGAACTCCTCCTCGATGGGCTGCTCCAGCGGCGCGTTGTCCTGCAGCGCGACGGGCGCGACCGCGGGCACCACGGACGCGGCCGCCTCGCTGTCCATCACCTCGTCGAGGAGCTCGTCGATGCGCTCGGCGAGGGCGGCGACCTGCTGCTTCTCCAGGGAGACGCTGACGAGGCGGGTTCCGCTGCGTGCCTGCAGGAAGAACGTGCGCGAGCCCGGGGGGCCGACGGTGCCCGCGACGAAGCGCTCCGGCGGGTCGAATCCGTGGACGAGAGGCATGTGATCCACCCTAGGGGTGCGCCCCAGTCCGCTGCTCCCCCGGACCGGCTCCCCCGCCGACGGCGGCGTCCGTGGTCGCAGCGCGCCGCGACCGGCGCCCCCTGCCCTTCGCGGGCGGGGCCAGCCACGACAGGTCGCCCTCGTGGGTGTTGCTGGCCAGCACGTAGGGGCGCTGCTCGGAGTAGCGCACGATCGACAGCGACGCCGGGTCGACCGAGATGCGCTGGAAGAGGTCGAGGTGCATGCCGAGCGCGTCGGCGAGCACCGACTTGATGATGTCGCCGTGGCTGACGGCCACCCAGACCGCGCCCGGACCGTGCTCGGACTCGACCTCGGCGTCGTGACGGCGTACGGCCTCCACGGCGCGCGCCTGCATGGCCGACATCGACTCACCGCCCGGGAAGGCCGCGGCCGAGGGCTGGGCCTGGACGGTGCGCCACAGCTTCTCCTTGGCCAGCTCCTTGAGCGTGCGCCCCTGCCACTCGCCGTAGTCGCACTCGGTGATCCCGCGCTCGGTCAGCAGCGGCGGCTCGGTGGGCTGGGCGGCCAGCACGGCGCGGGTGGTCTGCTTGCAGCGCTCCAGCGGGCTGCTGACGACCCGGGCCAGCGGGACCCCGGCGAGACGGGCGCCGGCGCGCTCGGCCTGCCCCCGCCCGAGGTCGTCGAGACGGACGCCCGGGGTGCGCCCGGCCAGGACGCCGGTGGCGTTGGCGGTCGTGCGGCCGTGGCGCAGGAGGACGACGGTGGCCATGGGGGCGACTGTAGCCAGCGCCCTGGGACCGTAGCCTCGGCACGTGATCGTCGACAGCGCGTTGTACCGGCACGGGAACCGTGTCGCCCCCGACGGGGATCCGCACGACTTCGCGGCACTGAAAGCGACCGCCGCGCAGGAGCCGGGGTTCGTCTGGGTGGGGCTCCACGAGCCCACCGAGGACGAGCTGAGCGAGGTGGCGCGCGTCTTCGGCCTGCACGAGCTCGCCATCGAGGACGCCGTGAAGGCGCACCAGCGGCCCAAGCTCGAGCGCTACGACGACAACCTGTTCCTCGTGCTCAAGACGCTCTGGTACGTCGACGAGGAGGACGCCGTCGAGACCGGCGAGATCAGCATCTTCCTCGGCCACGACTTCGTGGTCACCGTGCGGCACGGGCGGGGCAGCGGGCTGGCCGCCGCGCGCGAGGGGCTCGAGGGCGACACCCGGGTCCTGGAGCACGGACCCGCCGCCGTGGTCTACGCCTCAAGCGCGAGATCGCCGGGGTACGCCGAGCGGTGCTCCCCCTGCGCGAGCCGATGTCTCGGTTCGCCGCCGGACAGGTCCCGGAGGTCGACGCCGCGGCCGCGCCCTTCTTCCGCGACGTGCTCGACCACCTCGCCCGCACCGCCGAGGACGTCGACACCCTCGACGCGCTCCTCTCGACCGCCTTCGAGGCGCACGTGGCCCGGATCTCGATGCAGCAGAACGACGACATGCGCAAGATCTCCGCCGGCGCCGCGCTCGTGGTGGTGCCGACGCTCATCGCCGGCGTCTACGGCATGAACTTCACCCACATGCCCGAGCTGGACTGGACGCTCGGCTACCCGTTCGCGCTGCTGCTGATGGGCGGGGTCTCGGGGTTGCTGTGGTGGTTCTTCCGGCGCTCGGGCTGGTTGTAGCCCCGGGGCGCGCAGCCGGACGGACCGAACCGCTGCTCGGGGGCGGGGAGCCCCCTCCCAGCGCTCAGGCGGTCAGGACGCCCGCCGACAGCAGCGCCAGCACGGCGCCACCCAGGATCACCCGGTAGACCACGAACGGCGTGTAGGTGCGGGTCGTGACCCACTTCAGGAGCCAGGCGATGACGGCGTACCCGACGACGAAGGAGACGATCGTCGCGACCAGCGTCGGTCCCCAGCCGTAGGAGTTGTAGCCGTTCGGGATCTCCTTGAGCTCGAAGAGACCGGCGCCCACGACCGCGGGGATCGCGAGCAGGAACGCGTAGCGGGTGGCGGCGGCCCGCTCGTAGCCGAGGAGACGGCCCATCGAGAGGGTGGCGCCGGAGCGGGAGACGCCCGGCACGAGGGCGCAGGCCTGGGCGACGCCCATCAGCACCGCGTCGCGCAGCGTGAGCTTGCGGATCTCCTTCTCGTTGCGGCCGAAGCGGTCGGCCAGGCCGAGCAGGATGCCGAACACGATCAGCGTGCAGCCGACGATCCACAGGCTGCGGAAGTCCTGCTCGATGACGTCCTTCAAGGCGATGCCCAGCACCACGATCGGCAGCGAGCCGACGATGATGAACCAGCCCATCCGGGCGTCGAGGTGGCCGCGGTACTCCGCCTGGAACAGGGAGCGCACCCAGGTGCTGCCGATGCGCCAGATGTCCTCGCGGAAGTAGATGAGCACCGCGAGCTCGGTGCCGATCTGGACGACGGCGGTGAACGCAGCGCCCGGATCGCCCCACCCGAACAGCTCGGGGTAGATGCGCAGGTGGGCGCTGCTGGAGATCGGCAAGAACTCGGTGAGCCCCTGCAGGGTCCCGAGGACGACGGCCTTGAGGAGGTCCAGCACGGGCACCAAGCGTAGGGGTAGGGCTCGGCGAGCCGTCGGCGGCACGGCGGGGCGGGGCCGATAGGTTTCGCTCCATGCAGCAGCGATCCGTGGGCAGCACGGGACTCCGGGTCTCCCGACTGGGGCTCGGCACCATGACCTGGGGCCGCGACACCGACGAGCACGAGGCACGCGACCAGCTGGTCGCGTTCGTGGAGGCGGGCGGCACCCTGGTCGACTCGGCCGCGGCGTACGCGGAGGGCCGCTCGGAGCAGCTGCTCGGCTCGCTCCTCGGCGACGTGGTCCACCGCGACGAGCTCGTCATCGCCACCAAGGCGGCGATCAGCGCCCGCGACGGCCGCACCCAGGTGAACGCCTCGCGCGGCTCGCTGCTCTCGACCCTCGACGCCTCGCTGCGCCGTCTCGGCGTGGACCACGTGGACCTGTGGCAGGTGCACACCTGGGACCCCCGCACCCCCCTGGAGGAGACGCTCAGCGCGCTCGACCTCGCGGTGAGCAGCGGACGCGCGGCGCACGTCGGCATCTCCAACTACACCGGCTGGCAGACCGCCCAGGCCGCCACGTGGCAGCGGGCGGTGCCCGGCCGGGTCGCGCTGGCCTCCACCCAGGTGGAGTACTCCCTCGTCAACCGTGCCGTGGAGCACGAGGTCCTGCCGGCCGCCGCTGCCATGGGCCTCGGCGTTCTCCCCTGGTCCCCGCTGGGACGCGGTGTGCTGACCGGGAAGTACCGCACCGGCACGCCCGCCGACTCCCGCGCGGCCACCAGCCAGTTCTCCCGCTTCGTGCAGCCCTACCTCGACGACGACCGCACGATGGCGGTCGTCGAGGCCGTCTGCCGGGCCGCCGAGGGGCTCGACCTCTCACCGGTCCAGGTGGCGCTCGCGTGGGTCCGGGACCGGCCCGGGGTGACGGCGCCTATCGTGGGGGCACGGACCGCGGCCCAGCTGCGGACCGCCCTCAGCGTGGAGGACCTCACCCTGCCGTCCGAGATCGTGGCGGCGCTCGACGACGTGAGCGCGGACTGACGCTCCCCGCTCGGAGGGAGGACCGATGAGGATCGACCGCCGACCACCCCGTGCCGGGGTGGAGTGGGAGTTCGAGCAGGTCGCGTTCTCCCGCGAGCTGAGCCGCAACGTGGTCACCAAGCTGCTCGTGGACCGCGCGGAGCACGGTGGCTGGGAGCTCGACCGCGTCCGGATCGGGGCCGACGGCATCCGACGGGTGATCCTGCGGCGCAAGATCATCAGGGCCGTGCGGACCGCCTGAGGACCCGCTCAGACCTGGTCGAGGAACCGGTCGAAGACCCGGGCGCCGAACTCCAGTGCGTCCACGGGCACCCGTTCGTCGACGCCGTGGAACAGCGCGGTGAAGTCCAGGTCGGCGGGCAGCCGCAGCGGCGCGAAGCCGTAGGAGCGCATCCCGAGCTTGCGGAAGTGCTTGGCGTCGGTGCCGCCGGACATGAGGTAGGGCGCGACGATGCCGTCGGGGTCCTCGGCGAGGATCGAGCGGTTCATCGCGGCGACCAGGTCCCCGTCGTACGGCGTCTCCCACGGCTGCTGGTGGGACACGAAGTCGATGTCGATCCCCTCGCCGGTCAGCTCGGCCAGCGTGGCGAAGAACTCGTCCTCGAAGCCGGGCAGGAAGCGGCCGTCGACGTGGGCGGTGGCCTCGGTGGGGATGACGTTCACCTTGTAGCCGGCGTCGAGCATGGTGGGGTTGGTGGTGTTGGAGATGACCGCGCCGAGCATCCGGGCCGCGCCGCCGAACTCCTCGATGAGGTCGCGGGCGTTCTCCGGGGTCGCCTCGGTGCCGGCGAGGTCGGCGACGGTCGCGAGGAGCACCTCCATCGTCGGCGTGAGGCGCACCGGCCACTCGTGGGCGCCGATGCGAGCCACCGCGGCGGTGAGCCGGGAGACGGCGTTGTCGGTGTTGATCATCGACCCGTGGCCCGCGCGCCCTCGGGCGGTGAGCTTCATCCAGGCCATGCCCTTCTCGGCGGCCTCGACGAGGTAGACGCGCCGCCCGCGCACGGTGGTGGAGAACCCGCCGACCTCACCGACGGCCTCGGTGCAGCCCTCGAGCAGGTCGGGGTGGTCCTCCACGATCACCTGGGCGCCGTGGTGCCCGCCGGCCTCCTCGTCGGCGGTGAAGCAGAGGACGATCGGGCGGTCCGGCACCTGGCCCGCGCGCGTGCGGGCCCGGACGACGCTGAGCAGCATCGCGTCGAAGTCCTTCATGTCGACCGCGCCACGACCCCAGACGTAGCCGTCCTGGACCTCCCCGGAGAACGGATCGACCTGCCAGTCCTCCGCCGCGGCCGGTACGACGTCGAGGTGGCCGTGCAGCAGCAGGGCGTCACGGTCGCTGAACGTGTCGCCCCAGCGCGCGACGAGGCTCGTGCGGCCGGGTGTCCGCTCCACGACGGTCGACTCGATGCCGACCTCGTCGAGGAGCGTCGCGACGTGCTCAGCGGCCTTGCGCTCCCCCGGTCCCTCGGCCTCGCCGTAGTTGGAGGTGTCGATGCGGATGAGGTCGCGACACAGCTCCACGACCTCCGACGCGGGGTCGTAGTCGCGCTGTCCTGGGGCGTCCGAGTGGGGCGTCGACATGCCCTCCAGCATGGCATCACCGGGGAAGCGGTCCCGATGCGGTGGTCCGGTCGACCCGCTGCTACTGTTGCGCCCGCACTCGTCCGGGTGGCGGAATTGGCAGACGCGCTAGCTTGAGGTGCTAGTGCCCGTATTAGGGCGTGGGGGTTCAAGTCCCCCCTCGGACACCAGAAGCACGAAAGGCCCAGGTCACAGCACCTGGGCCTTTCGCTTTCCCCTCCCGGCGGCCACCTGGCGTGACGGCTCCGCAGGGGGCGTCGGAGGGGACCCACGGGGGTGACCTGCGGCCCGCGCGACCGGTTACGGTCGAAAGAGTCCTTCGTACCTGCTCGTCCCCCGGCGCGCCGTCCCCGGCGTGCTGGTCCGAGCCCGCCGGCAACCAGGACCAGGGGGTCCCGTGCTGCAGAGCCTCGCGCTCGGACCGTCCATCGTGCTCTTCGTGGCGTGCACGCTCGTCATCGCCATCACCGGGACGCGCCTGGCCGGCGTCGTCGACCGGTTGGCGGACCGCACCGGTCTGGGCGAGGCGATCATGGGGGCGGTCCTGATGGGACTGGCCACCTCCCTCAGCGGCAGCGTGCTGTCCACCTCGGCCGCCGCGAGCGGCCACCCCGAGCTGGCGATGTCCAACGCCGTGGGCGGCATCGCCGTGCAGACGCTGTTCCTCGCCGTCGCCGATCTCGCCTACCGGCGGGCGAACCTCGAGCACGCGGCTGCCTCCCTCGGGAACCTGCTGCAGGGGGCGTTGCTGCTGACCCAGCTGTCCTGGCTCCTGCTGGCGTTCGCGATGCCGCAGTGGACGATCGGCCCGGTGCACGTGGTGACGCCCCTGCTGCTGGTGTCCTACGTCTACGGACTGCGGCTGGCACGCGATGCGCGGGCCGAGCCGATGTGGGTGCCGCAGAGGACGCGCGAGACCCGCGAGGACGAGCCGGACCCCTCGGGCGAGGAGCGCTCCCTGGCCGGCCTCCTCGGCGTCACCGCGGTCCTGGTGGCGTTCATGGGCGTCGCGGGCTTCCTGATGCAGCGCTCGGCCACCGGCATCGTGGACGCGACCGGGCTCGACGAGGCGCTCATGGGCGTGCTGTTCACCGCGGTCGCCACCTCCCTCCCTGAGCTGGTGACGACGCTGGCGGCCGTCCGCCGCGGTGCCCTCACCCTGGCGGTGGCCGGCATCATCGGCGGCAACGCCTTCGACACGCTCTTCGCCGCGTTCTCCGACGTGGCCTACACCGAGGGCTCGATCTACCACGCCGTCTCCGACCGGGTCGTGACGTGGACGGCGCTGGGTGCGGTGATGAGCGCGGTGCTCATGCTCGGGCTGATCCGCCGTGAGCCGCGTGGTCCTGGCGGCATCGGCTTCGAGAGCGTCGGGCTGATCGGCCTCTACGGCCTGGGCGTCCTCACCGTCCTGCTGGCGTGAGGACGACGGCCTTAGGCGTCAGCGCATGACGCCGAGCCGCCGGCGGTAGCCCGCCTGCGGGAAGACCCGATGCGCGTCCACGCCGGGGAAGCGTGCCTGCACGATCTCCATGAGCAGGTGCCGGTAGTCGGTGGTGACGGTGAGGTCACCGGACTCCAGTCGTCCGTCGCGCAGCGTCGGCCACCGAGAGTGGTAGCGCCCGCCGCGCACCCCGGCCAGGCGCGCGTTGACTCCGTAGCTGAACCGCTCGGCGAGGGCAGCGGGGAGCACCGTGGGCGGTTACCGGTAGCACCCGCCGGTCTGGACCAGTCGGCGATCCCCGGATGTGAAAGCCTCAGGAGGGCATCCTGGAGGTCGATCAGCCCGCTGAGGACCCGTTCCGGTGCAGACCCCCGCTGCACCTCCCCCACCCCCACCTGAGAGCCGTCGCCATGACAGCGCTTCCGTCCCCCAACCCCTCCTTCGACGAGGACCCCTTCGCCACGGCCACGCGCGCGCCCCAGCCGGCGCCCAGGCTGGGGGTGGCCCCCGAGCTCGACGTCGCCGCCGCGACCACGACGGCGTTCGTGATGGCCGACCACCAGGTCGGCTGGCACGACATCGAGGACGCCGTCACCGTCTACCACTGGATCCTCTCCGGCACCTCCGGCCTCCCCGCCGGGCTGCAGATCTACCCGACCGCCGGGCAGGCGGCCGCGTTCCTGCACGGCCACCGCGCCCGCCAGGCCCGCGACGTCGAGTGCGGCTGGTGCATCAGCGACCTGCGTCCCCCGCGTGAGCTCGTCGAGATCGACGAGTGCGCCGTCGCCACGACGCGCTACGTGTTCGCGGGCCACTCGCCCAAGGGCGGCGAGACCCTGGAGATGCTGCTGGTCTACCTGTGGGTCGTCGCGACGTCGCGGCCGTCCTACTCCGGCGACGGGACCCGGGTCTACGACCAGGGCGAGGGCGCGGTCCGGTTCCTGCACGCCTGGCGTCTCGAGCAGGGGCTCGAGGACGAGGACTCCTGCCCCATCTGCCCCTGACGCGTCCTGCGCCCGACCCGGGACCTCTAGGCTCTCCGCGTGAGCGCACCCTTCAGACTCGGCTTCGTGACCGGTGCGACCCCGGACAAGTGGGCACGCATCTTCGAGCAGCGCGCCGGCGCGATCGAGCTCGTCCCGGTGACCGAGGACGAGCAGGAGCAGGGCGTCCGCGAACGCACGCTCGACATGGTGCTGGCCCGGCTGCCCGTGGACCGCGAGGACCTGCACTGCATCCCGCTCTACGAGGAGCGGCCGGTCGCGGTGATGGGTGTCGAGCACGTCGCGACGGTGGTGGAGGAGCTGACCACCGAGGACCTCGCCGACGAGCAGCTGGTCCACCCCGAGCGATCGGGGTGGCGACCGGCCGCGGAGCAGCTGGACTGGCCCGCGATGAGCGTCAAGGACGCCGTCGAGACGGTCGCCGCCGGCACCGGAGTGCTCGTGGTGCCGATGTCGGTCGCGCGCCTGCACCATCGCAAGGACGTCACCTTCCGCCCCGTCACCGACCTGCCGACCACCACCGTCGGCCTGGTCTGGCGCACCGACCACGACGACGAGCGGGTGCAGACCTTCATCGGCGTCGTGCGCGGCCGCACGGCCAACAGCTCGCGGCGCTGAGCCGGGCGACCGGCGCGGACCTCACCAGGGCTCACCAGGGCTCACCAGGGCTCACCAGGGCTCACCAGGAGGTCGCGAGCGGCCGCCCCTCGGCGTACCCGGCCGCGGACTGCACGCCGACCACCGCCCGCTCGTGCAGCTCGGCCAGCGACGAGGCGCCCGCGTAGGTGCACGCGGAGCGCACGCCCGAGCAGATCTGGTCGATGAGGTCCTCCACCCCGGGGCGGGCGGGGTCGAGGTACATCCGCGAGGCGGAGATCCCCTCCTCGTAGAGACCCTTGCGGGCGCGGTCGTACGCCGACTCGCCGGCCGTCCGGTGCGCGACGGCGCGCGCGGAGGCCATCCCGAAGGAGACCTTGTAGGACCGGCCGCCGTCCTCGACCAGGTCGCCGGGCGACTCGTGCGTCCCGGCGAACCACGACCCGATCATCACGCTCGACGCACCGGCCGCCAGGGCCAACGCCACGTCGCGCGGGTGGCGCACTCCCCCGTCGGCCCAGACGTGGCCGCCGAGGTCGCGCACCGCGGCGGCGCACTCCAGCACCGCGGAGAACTGCGGTCGCCCGACGCCGGTCATCATCCGGGTCGTGCACATGGCCCCCGGCCCGACCCCCACCTTGACGATGTCGGCCCCGGCCTCGACGAGCGCACGGGCGCCGTCGGCGGAGACGACGTTGCCCGCGGCGACGGGCACCTCCGGGTCCAGCGCCCGCACGGCCCGCAGGGCCTCGAGCATCCGGTCCTGGTGACCGTGGGCGGTGTCGACCACGAGGCAGTCCACCCCGGCCCCCAGCAGGGAGGCCGCCTTGGCCGCGACGTCGCCGTTGACCCCGACCGCCGCGGCGACCCGCAGCCCGCCGTCGGAGTCGACCGCGGGGGTGTAGAGCGTCGCGCGCAGGGCCCCCGCCCGCGTCAGCACCCCGACCAGCCGGCCGTCACCGTCGACGGCCACGGCGAGGGCCGCCCGCGCCCGGTCGATCGCGTCGAACGCCTCACGGGGATCGGTGTCGGCCGAGATCGTCACGCTCGCCGGCCGCATCACCTGGTGCACCTGCGCGAACCGGTCGACCTCCTCGCAGTCGTGCACCCCGACGACCCCGACGGGGCGGCCGTCGTCGACGACCACGGCGGCCCGGTGCGCCCGCTTGGGGATCAGCGACATCGCCTCGGCGACGGTCTGGTGGGGCGCCAGCTCGATCGGGGTGTCGAGGACCAGGTGCCGCGACTTCACGAACCGCACCACGTCGCGCACGACCGGCTCGGGGATGTCCTGCGGGATGACGGTGAGGCCACCTCGCCGGGCCACCGTCTCGGCCATCCGCTTCCCCGCGCTCGCGGTCATGTTCGCGACCACGAGCGGCACCGTCGCGCCGGTGCCGTCGGTGGTGGCCAGGTCGACGTCGTACCTGCTGGCGACCGCGGAGTGGGCCGGCACCATGAACACGTCGTCGTAGGTGAGGTCGTGCGGTGGGATGACGTCGTTGAGGAAGCGCACGTCGCGAGCCTACGAGGGGCGAGCACACCGACTACAACGCCGGGCTCGTCCTGCCGGTCGCGCTGCCCCACGGCACGCGAGCCGCTGCCCGTGCCCGCGACGACGGCCGAGTCCGGCTGCTCAGCCTCCAGCAGGACGACGCGTTCGTCGGTGACCTGGCCGACCGCGGCCCCGGCGGCCCCACCGGCTGGACCGGGTACGCCGCCGGCGTGCTGTGGGCCCTGTCCCGCGAGGGCCTGCCCGTGCCCGGCGTCGACCTGGTCGTCGACTCCACCGTGCCGCTCGGCGCGGGGCTGTCCAGCTCCGCGGCGCTCGAGTGCGCGGTGGGTGCGGCGGTCCTGGGGCTGCTCGAGCGACCGGTGGTGGGTGCCACCGCCGAGCTCCTGGTCCGTGCGGGGATCACCGCCGAGCGCGAGGTCGTCGGCGCCCCCACGGGCGGCATGGACCAGGCCGTGTCCGTCCACGGCACCGCCGACCACGCCCTGCTCATCGACTTCGAGGACGAGCGCCGTCGGTCGGTGCCGCTGCAGCTCACCGAGCGCGGCCTGGCACTGCTCGTCACGGACACCCGGGTCAGCCACGCCCTCGTCGACGGCGGCTACGGGTCGCGACGCGACGACTGCGAGGAGGCGGCCCGGCTGCTCGGCGTCCCGAGCCTGCGGAAGGCCACGCTCGAGCAGGTCGAGGGACTCGACGACGACCGCCTGCGACGACGGGCCCGCCACGTCGTCACCGAGATCGACCGGGTCACCGCCACGGTGGCCGCTCTCGAGACCGACGACCGGGAGGCGCTCGCCCGGCTCACGGCCGACAGCCACGCCTCGATGCGCCAGGACTTCGAGATCTCCTGCCCGGAGCTGGACGCCGCCGTGGCCGCGGCGGTCGGGGCGGGGGCGCTCGGGGCCCGGATGACCGGCGGCGGCTTCGGCGGTTCCGCGGTGGCGTGGGTCCCGACCGAGAGGGTGGACCGGGTCGTCACCGCCATCGACGACAGCTTCGCCGAGGCCGGTTTCCGCAGCCCGCAGCACCTGCTCGCCACCCCCTCCGCCGGTGCCGCGTGGACTCCGGTCGTCGGCTGAGCCCACGTACTCACCCGGATCCGGGTACGCCGGCGGGCGCGAGGACCCGGCCACCCCGCCGAGGCTGGGGGCATGACGAACAACACCGCCCCTGCGTCCCGCACCACCGCCGCCTTCCAGGCCCAGGCCTGGATCTCCTTCGCCATCGCGCTGCTCTCGATGGTCTTCGCCGTGCTCTACCTGCCCGTGGACCCCTGGGTCCGGGCCTTCCTCGGTCTCGGCACGCTCTACCTGACCACCTCGGCGTTCACGCTCGCCAAGATCATCCGCGACCAGCAGGAGTCCTCCTCGGTCACGATGCGCCTGGACCAGGCGCGCGTCGACAAGATCCTGGCCGAGCACGACCCGTTCCGCGCCGTCTCCTGACGCGCGCGGCGCCCCATCCGCGGCGACGCCCCACCCACCCCGCTCGACCGGGTGATGGGTGGGGCGTCGTCGCTTGCTTGACTCGAGGTGTCCGACGAGAGGAGACACCCCTTGAGCGCCCTGATGACCGTCGCCCGCCAGCTGACCTCGTCCGCCACCACGGTGGCCGGCGCGGGAGTGCGCACCGGCCTGTCGGTCGCCACCCACCTCACGATGGGCGCACGCCGCCTGGTGCGGCCCGACGCGACCGCCCCGCCCGTGGAGCCCGAGCCCGTCGTGCCGGGGCCGCCTCCCACCCCCGAGCGAGCGAGCCGACCCCGGCCTCCGCCCTCCCGCCGGAGCCCGAGGGCCCTGACGCCCCGGCCGAGGAGCTCGGCACCGACGGTGCCACCGGCCTCGCCGAGGCGGAGCCGCTGCTCGACGAGGCGACCGTCAAGCAGGTCGCCGCCGAGACCGAGACCCTGCGGCGCGCCGCCGAGTAGAACGACTCGTGCCCCTCAGCGGGCGCCATGGCGCCCGCTGAGGGGCACGACTGCGTCTACCCGGTCCGAGGACTACTTCAGCTCGGCGCTGGAGAGGCCCAGGATGCGGCGGGCGATGATCAGCTGCTGGATCTGCTGGGTGCCCTCGAAGATGTCGAGGATCTTGGAGTCGCGGGCCCACTTCTCGAGCAGCTCGCCCTCGGAGTAGCCCACCGAGCCGCACAGCTCGACGCAGGACAGCGTGATGTCGGAGCCGACGCGACCGGCCTTGGCCTTGGCCATCGACGCCTCGAGGCTGTTCGGCTGGCGGTTGTCGGCCATCCACGCGGCCTGCATCATCAGCAGCCGGGCACCCTCCCAGTCGGCCTCCATCTGGAGGTACTTCGCCGCGGCGGCGGACTGGACGTGGGCCGGCCGGTCGTAGTCGATCTCTACGCCGGCCCGCTCCAGCAGGTCGCGGGTGAGGTCGAGCGCGGCCTTGGCGCAGCCGATCGCCATCGACGCCACCAGCGGACGGGTGTTGTCGAAGGTGGCCATCGCGCAACGACTTGATCGCGGCGCGACCGAGCTCGCGGTCCAGCGTCGCCCACACCACGATGTGGTCGGCCCGGTCACCGGAGGTCACGTAGATCTTCTCGCCGTTGATGACGTACTCGTCACCGTCGAGGACCGCCGTGGTCTTGATGTTGGCCGAGTCCGACCCCACGCCCGGCTCGGTGATCGCCATGCCGGCCCACACCCCGGCGAAGCGCTCGGACTGCTCGTCGTTCGCGACCGAGGCGATGGCGGAGTTGCCGAGGCCCTGGCGCGGCATCGAGAGCAGCAGGCCCACGTCGCCCCAGCACATCTCGGCGATGGACATCACCGAGGCGAGGTTGGCGCCGTTCTTGGTGCCCTCCTGCTTCTCCTCGGGCTTCTCGTCGCGGCGTACGCCGGCGGCACCCGCACCCTCGGACGCGCCGGACTCCGAGAGCCCGTCGATCATCGACGCGAGCATGTCCAGCTCGGTGGGGTAGGCGTGCTCGGCGCGGTCGTACTTGCGCGAGATGGGACGCAGCATGTTCATCGCGACCTGGTGGGCCTGCGAGGCCAGCGGCTTGAGCTTCTTGGGGTCATCCAGAGAAATGGGCACTGTCTTCGGGTTCCCTTCCGGGTTTTCGAGGAGGAGCGAAGCGGGGGATCGAAAAGCTGGAAGGGCTTAGACGAGCACCGCACCTTCCATGACACCGACGGCACGCAGGTCGCGGTACCACCGCTCGACCGGGTGCTCCTTGACGAATCCGTGACCACCGAGCAGCTGGACGCCGTCGTTGCCGATGGCCATCCCCTTCTCGGCGCACAGCTTGCGGGCCAGCGCGACCTCGCGGGTGAACTCCTGGCCGGCGGCGGCGCGGCCGGCGGCCTTGTAGGTGAGCAGACGCATCGCCTGCAGCTCGATCGCGATGTTCGCGACCATGAACGCCACCGACTGGCGGTGGGCGATCGGCTCGCCGAACGCCTCACGGGTCTTGACGTACGGCGTGACGTAGTCGAGCACGGCCTGGCCGGTGCCGACCGCGAGGGCGCACCAGGCGAGGCGGGAGAGCCGGACGCACTCGGTGTAGGTCGACCCGTCGGTCGCGCCGAGCACGGCGTCGGTCGGGACGGTGACGCCCTCGAGGCGCAGCGTGGCCAGCGAGGCCGCGCGCACACCCATGGACGGCTCGGCCTCGACGGTCAGGCCGGCGGTCGAGGACTCGACCAGGAACAGCACGGGCTTGCCCTCGAGCGCGGCACCCACGACGAAGAGCTCGGCCTCGGCGCCGCGCACGACGCCGGCCTTGGTGCCGTCGAGGACGTAGCCCTCGGCGGTCTTCCGGGCAGTGGTCGACGGCTTCAGCACGTCGAAGAGGACCGTGGGCTCCTGCAGCGCGAGGGCGGCGGCAGGAGCGGCATCCTCGGTGAAGGCCGGCAGGTAGGTCTGCTGCTGGGCCTCGGTGCCCCACAGGCCGAGCGCGGTCGCGACCGAGCCGGGGCCGAGCGCGGCCAGCGCGATGCCCATGTCGCCCCTCGACAGCGCCTCGGCCACCAGGGTGCCGGCCATCGCCGAACGCTCCTCGGAGATGCCGCCGAGCGCCTCGGGCACGCCGAGGATCGGCAGGCCGATCTCCAGGCCGGCCTTCAGGACGCCCTCCGGGGTCTCACAGGCCTCGTTCGCCTCGGCGGCGGCGGGGCGGACGACCTCCTCGGCGTACTCCGAGACCACGTCGACGAGCATCTGCTCGTCCTCGGTGGGCGTGAGGTCGAAGACGCCCTTGCGCGGCGCCGCGGGAGCGCGGGTGCCCGCGCCCTTGCCGCCGGCCTTCTTGAACTGGCGGCTCGCGGCCGTCACCGTCCTGAAGCCCTCGCGGGTGCTGGTGAAGACGACCTGCTCGGCCTGCTTGCGCAGGCCGACGCGGTCGAGGAGGTCGCTCTGGGCCAGCTTGTTCAGCGCCGCGACGGCGTACCCGATGGGGTCACGCTGCTCGGAGCTGGCCAGCCCGTGCCTGCCGCCGGGCGACAGGCGCGTCATGAGGCTCTTGCCGATGTCCATGCCAGAAATGTAACTGTGAGTTACACATAGCGCTACAGGTCGTCTCGTGGAGCCGGTCACAGCGCCATGCGTCCGTCTTCCTAGGATCGCCCGCATGTCCGAGATCCCGCCGCCCGAGCACGCGCCGTACGGTCAGCTCCCCACCGGGGGCACCGTGCGACCCATCACCCGCTGGGGCACGCCGGTGATGCACCGCCCGCAGCAACCGGTCACGGTCTTCGACGAGGAGCTGCGCTCCCTGGTCGCCGACATGGTCGCCACGATGTACGCCGCCGACGGGGTCGGGCTCGCCGCCTGCCAGATCGGCGTCGACGCCGCGGTGTTCGTCTTCGACTGCCCCGACGAGTCCGGCGAGCGCACCGTGGGCGTCGTGTGCAACCCCGAGCTCACCCTGCCCGAGGGCCGCGACCGGCACCTCGACGACGCCGACGAGGGCTGCCTGTCCTTCCCCGGCGCGTTCGTGGAGTGCGCCCGTCCCGACCGGGCCTCGGTCACCGGTCAGGGGCTCGACGGCTCCCCCGTCTCCTTCGAGGGCGACGGGCTCCTCGCCCGCTGCCTGCAGCACGAGACCGACCACACCCGCGGCACGGTCTTCGGCGACCGGCTCTCGACCAAGGCCCGCAAGAAGCTCACCAAGGAGCACGACAAGCAGGTCGAGGACTTCCCGCCGGGCTGGCCCGCCGAGGGCTGAGCCGGACGCCTCGTCGGCGGCGACCTCAGCGGCGCGCGGTGACGTAGCAGGCGACCGCTGCGGCGGCGGCGACGTTGAGCGAGTCGATGCCGGCCGCCATCGGGATGATGGCCCGCCGGTCGGCCGACTGCTCCCAGCGCGAGGTCAGCCCGTGCCCCTCCGAGCCCAGCACCAGGGCGACCCGGTCGAGGCCGGCCACCGCCTCCTCCAGGGGTACGGCGTCGGGCGCGAGGGTCAGCGCCACGCTGGTGAACCCGTGGCCGGCCAAGGTCGGCAGCGCGTCGTACCAGTCCGGCACCCGGGTCCAGGGCAGCGAGAACACCGCCCCCATGCCCACCTTGACGGCCCTGCGGTAGAGCGGGTCGGCGCACCGGGGGCTGAGCAGTACGGCGTCCACGCCCAGGGCGGCACCGGAGCGGAAGGCGGCACCGACGTTGGTGTGGTCGACGAGGTCCTCGAGGACCAGCACGAAGCGGGCCCCGTCGATCACCGACTCCAGCGAGGGGTCGGGGCGCCGGTGCAGCGAGGCCAGCGCCCCACGGTGCACGTGGAAGCCGGTCACCCTCTCGGCGAGCGCCTCGGACAGCACGTAGCAGGGCGCGTCGGAGGCGTCGAGGACGTCGGCGAGGCCGTCGAGCCACCGCGGCGCCATCAGGAACGACCGCGCCTCGAAGCCGCCCTCGACCGCACGGCGGACGACCTTCTCGCCCTCGGCGAGGAAGAGCCCGTGCTCGGCCTCCAGGGCACGTCGCAGCTGGACGTCGCGCAGGTCGCGGTAGTCGGCCAGCCTGGGGTCGGCCGGGTCGTCGATCTCGATCAGTCGTGCCACGTCACGAACGGTAGTGACCGGGGCGCGCGACGCCGACGACGTCCCCCACGACGATGATCGCCGGCGGCCGCACAGCGTGCTCGGCCAGGTCGGTGGCCAGCATGGCGAGCGTGGAGAGCACGGTGCGCTCCCCCGGCATCGTCCCCTCCTGGATGACCGCCACCGGTGTGGTCGGCTCGCGTCCTCCGTCGAGCAGCGCCTCGGCGATGGCCGGGGCGTTCTCGACCGCCATGAGCAGCACGACGGTGCCGCGCATCCGGGCGACGGCGTCCCAGGCGACGAGCGAGTCGGGGTGACCCGGCGGCAGGTGCCCGGAGATGACGGTGAACTCGTGCGCCACGCCCCGGTGGGTGACGGGGATGCCCACCGACGCAGGCACGGCGATCGAGGAGGTGAGGCCGGGCACGACCGTGACGGGCACCCCGGCGGCCTGGCAGGCCAGCACCTCCTCGTAGCCGCGACCGAAGACGAAGCCGTCGCCGCCCTTGAAGCGCACGACCCGCTTGCCCTCCCGGGCACGCGCGACGATGACCTCGTTGATGGCCTCCTGGGTGGCCGAGCGTCCACGGGGCAGCTTGGCCACGTCCACGAGCTCGACGTGGGCGGGCAGCTCGTCGAGCAGCTCGCGGGGCGCCAGCCGGTCCGCCACCACGACGTCGGCCGAGGCGAGCGCGTGCCGGGCGGCCACCGTGGCGAGCTCCGGGTCGCCGGGACCACCACCGACCAGGACCACGCCGGCGGTGGTGTCCAGGGTGGTGCGTGCGGTCAGGGTGCCGTCACGGAGCGCCGTCATGATCTCGTCACGGACCCCGGCGGACTTGCGGGGCTCCCGGTTGGCCAGGACCGCGACGGTGAGGCCCCCGTGCCGTCCGACCGCGGGGGTCCAGGCGGTCCCGCCGGTGGCGAGACCAGCGCGTTGGTCTCCGGGTCGTCGGTCGCCGCGACGACGTACCACGCGTCCTCGAGGTCGGCGAGCTCGAAGCGGCGCTCGACCCAGGTGACCTCCCCCGCCAGCCCCTCGAGGGCGGGAGTCACCTCGGGCGAGACCAGCAGGACGTCGGCACCCGCGCCGATCAGGGCGGGGACCCGGCGTTGGGCGACGTGACCGCCGCCCACCACGACGACCCGGCGTCCGGCCAGGCGCAGTCCGACGGGGTACGGCGGGGCGTCCGTGTGGTCTCCGAGCATGCCCCCATCCTCCCGCGGCCGGAGCGACCCGATCGCACTGCCCGGGTGGTGGTCCACGTGTCGGCGCCGGACTAGGTTCGCGCTATGACGTCCCTGGATCGACCTGTCACCCCGAACCCGTACGACCTGCTGCCGAGCGTGCCGTCCTTCTCGGTGCGCAGCGACGACGTGACCGACGGCCAGCCGCTGGCCCCGGCGCAGGTGGCCGCCGAGGGCAACAC
>LULN01000092.1_pt1 | contig 20375 bp, 25 predicted proteins | sample 728131 | NCBI WGS metagenome assembly LULN01 (sample SAMN03860288, study PRJNA289734) | marine metagenome | biome: seawater column; feature: ocean; material: water; isolation source: Red Sea water column Station 149 - depth 100m | place: Saudi Arabia: Red Sea | collected 2011-10-15 | depth 100 m
CTTTTTACTACATTTTCTGCTTCTAGTTCTACCAACCTACCAAGAATAGAAGCAAGAAAAACATCTTGATGCATTTGGTGTCTTACTAAATGTGTACAGTATCTTTTTATATTGTCATAGTCTTTACTTTGCATAATTTCTCTACAACGCATTTCAACAGATAACTGCAACTCTGGAGGTGCTGGTTCGATATCAATGTTTAGAAATTTGGTAATTTTCATTTAAGAGGAAAAAGTTGTTTCTCTAAAATATCTACCGCACGATCATCAAGATTATTTGAGGTTTGCTTACAAATTGCCCTCAACAAGTCAACCACTAATCTCTTACAAGTTGTTGTTGTGAGGAAACGTAATAGTACAGGCTTAAGAATTTTGACCATGATTTATTTGTTTTTTCAAACATAGCAAAAATTACTGGATCTTGCCTTCTAACCTGCTAACGGCTTGTGATAGTTTATTAAGTCTGTTGTATATATCTATTATAGTTTTTTCTCTTCTGTTGCTCATATTGGATAACACCATAACAAGAGCTGTTGCTGCTGCTCCAATCAACGCTGCGTAGATCTCTGGCATGATTTGGCTATAATTATGTTTAGTATGACTAAAATTTTAAGTTATGGCTGAAGAAAAAGAAGAAAAAGAAGGTATTGAGTGGGGTGATCTGTTTGGTCACGCTATAAGATTTTTAATTCTGACTTGGAGTTTATCAATGATGACTTTGGGGTACATGGGGAGGGTAAGAATTGATGGAGCGTTTACCGCAGGTTTAGTTAGCGGTGTCCTCGGAAGCTATGGAATTAGTGTAGGACAGAAGAAAAGTGGCACAGGTAACAATAATGGTCCTAAAATAGTAGATAATAGTAAAAACAAAGTAGGTATTAAATGAAAAAACTTTTTTTATTAAGTTTGTTTCTAAGTGCACCCTGTTTTGCAAACGGAGTGCCAACGTGGACTACAGGTTCAAGTAATAGAACTGAGAATACTACTCAAACTATAACTCGCTCGATAGTTACTGAGAAATATGGCTCGGCTTTAAACTCTTGGGAAGCATCTAATATATCGGTAGCAGCTTCCGCCGGTATCGCTGGTGGTGATGCTGTATTTACTGTTGCTGATACTTCAGCAGATTGGTCGCTCCAAGTTACTACGAGGGCTGCGGGTGCATTGACAGAACAAATTACACAGAATGATACGATTACAACCACAAGCGTTATTACTAGCTTGTCTGTGTTTAGCCAATAATCAAATAAAAGCCGAAACAAACGTACAGGCTCAACCAAATGCGATTGGTAATTCTAGTATTATCAATCAAAATATGAATGTTAATAATGGAATGACAGGTAAATTACAGTTTGGAAATGTGATATGTAGCCAACCAACAATGGCATTTACACCTTTTTATACAGGGAATGACGCAGAAAACCCTAGTAGTGAAACCTATAGTATCAATGAGGGTTGGGGATTTCAGATGTCATTTATGGTTCCTCTTGGATCTAATAATGAAACGTGTTCTGAACTAGCAAAAGTAAAGCTAGACCTAGCCAAAGAAGAACTAGACAAGCAAGTCCATGATAAGCAATTAGTGAGAGTTTTAAAGTGTTCACAACTCCACGCAGCTGGGTATATGATAAATCCTAAATCAGAATTTGCTTACATCTGTAATGACGTAATAAATATTAGGACTTATGTTCGTCAGAATCCTGATCTTTTTTCTTCAAGTTTGAAACCTCCTTTTTCAAAACCTTAGTAAATATTTTCTTAAATATTTGTTTGATTTTATTTACAACTGCTTGCATAATAATTGAACCCCCAACAGTTACAGTAGATGCTACTCCTGCACTTATTACACTTGATGCTATAACTTCAGGAGCAGGGATAGGAAATTCGCCAAAAAATGGTAAATTAAAGGTAGCTACAGTTTCAGATGGTAAAGTTTCTTTGGTTTCTAGCAAGTTGTTCGGTACTTGCAGTTGTTCTCCTGGTAATACTCCCTCCACTGAAGATGTTGTATCTTTTTCAGAGAAAGATTCCTGATCCTCCCCAAGTCCCGACTGTACCTGTTCCAGAGAAGGTAGAAGGATTGGATCTAGATACGGAATATCTGCCACAGGTGGATAAAAAATTGTTTTAGGTGGAGTAATATTAATTATAAGCATTTCTAGGAAGATAAACTTCTACAAAAGAATGGCATTTAGGACAAGATAAATTAGTTATCATGCTGTACTCTCCAGACTTTAATGGATAATCCTCTTCATCTAAACTGTGGTCTCCACCCCAAATTAATTCTGTATTGCAGTGCCAGCAGTCCATAGAATTTAGCTAACTTTGCCGTAAAGTCCTTCAGCGTCTTGTTTTATTTGTTCTTTCTCTTCCTTAGAAATATCTAAAGCTCTATCTGCTATTACTGCCTCAATCTGAATATTTCTTATTTGTAAGTTATTAATCATATTACTTAGTTGCTGTACTTTTTCTTTATTTTCTTTAAGTTCAAGTTCTAGCTTGTCTGTTGTTGGTTTTGTCATAATTTAACCTTTGTTTGCTATTAGTTTAGTTTTGTATGCTGATTTTACAGCATCAGTCCATACAACGCCACAAATGCTTTTTACGTCATCAGGTATTGCAGTAACTCCATCAGGTTCTTTGTCTAATGGATTGTCTACAAAATTATCTGAAGCGTCTAACGATCCACAATCTAAAGTATATCTTTCGTAAGATCTAGAACCAGATATCTCTACTCCATCTCTTTTGATGACCGTTGCTTTACGAACTTGTACAGCTTTATATTCACCGACAACTTCAATTTTGTCGTATTCAATAGATTCAGTTAGTGCCATTAGGATTAATCTCCGATTAAAACAGGTTTAGGCTTAGTTTATAGACGTAGCTCGGTCTAAGTTGCTGTAAAGTATGTAATAGAACCACGAATTGCTGAATCATTATCAAAATCGCTATCTACCATTGCATCTGTATCATCTTCTGCCCCAACGGTATTTCTTAATTCTAATTCACTTGTACCACCTAATGCAGCAAAAACAATATTAGCGGAATCAGTAGCTACATCATTCCAGAAAGAGGAAACACCACTTGCTTCTACACTTGTTGCACTTAAAAGATCTTCAACAGCATATGGCAATCCAGCTATAGTTGCATCACCTGATGCCGAACCTTTACTTGTTAATGTAAAACCAAAGTTAACAGTCACCTGTCTACCAATTTTTACATAAGACCCACCACGCATACTACTGTAAGTAATTCCTGTTGTAGCACCGCCAAACTCTAGTGAAGGCGTAAATACACCCTCTTCATAGTCGTCAAGAGCGTTGGCTGTTGCGGTATCTCCGTTAAAGGTTATACCTCCAGAAGATAATATACGCATACGTTCTGCTGCATTTGCAGTAAAATACATGGCGTCTGAAGCATGACTATATCTAATCTGCCCTGCATTAGCATCATCATCATCTCCAAAGAAAATATAATTATTTCCACTTGTCCCGCCGATTTGAGATCGCAAAACAGTATCATCGCTTGCTCCTGTTCCCGAAGTCATTAATTTTATCTGTGCATCACCAGATGCTGTATGAACTTCTAATGGATAAGTAGGACTTGTTGTACCAATACCTAAATTACCCGATTCAGATATACGCATCGCCTCTGTAGTAGCATTTTTAAATATTATTTGTCCTGTAGTTCCATCTTCGTCATAACTTTCAATAAATAATGCTGCTCCATTTACCTCAAAGTGAGCGTAACCACCAGCAGTATCAGTATCCTCTAATTTAATTGTTGGAATACCTGTTCCAGAAACATGAAGTAAAGAACTAGGACTTGTTGTACCGATACCAACCCGATTGTTAGAAGAGTCAACGTGTAAAGTATTGGTGTCAATGGTCAGATCACCAGTTCCAGTGATAGCTCCTGTAACATCTATTCCAGTTGAGGTTGTCTCAAAACGCTTTGTGTTATCAAAATAGATGTCAACTCCTCCGTTTGCATCAACAACTATTGATTGTTCTCCTGTTTTGCCTTGAATTTTTATGCCACTATTATCGCTTAATAACTGTATTTGACTACCATTAGTGCCAGTATTTCTTAGAAATGTAATACCTGTAGAGTTATCAAGGTATGAATTTGTTCCATCATGGTATAGTTCAAGGTCTTGCGAAGCTCCTAACTGTAGTTTTGTACTATCTGATGGTATTTGGATATCACCGCTAGAGGGAACTTGTAAACGTATTGCTGCATTAGTTATGTCAAAAAGTAAAAAAATACCATCCGCGTTTGTAAGTCTATAATCGCTATCATGGTTCGTATCTATAAATTGTAAATTAGGATAAGTGCCTTGTATATTTATATCACCTGTTGTTCTTAATGCTCCTGTTACAGTAACTCCTGTTGAGGTCGTTTCAAAATGCTTTACATTATTATGGAAGAGTTCTACAGCCCCATCTGCTACACCTCTAAACATATTTTCAGTACTAGAGGTCTTTTGAATAAGTACCTCAGAACCACGAACCCTTAAAACTCCAGTACCAGTATCATCAACGAAACTATTTGAACCATCATGATGTATGGCGAGATCCCCTGAGTTCCCGAAAAGTGCCTTTGCATTATCAGCAAACTCTAGTGCATTATCAGACTTATCAAATATAATATTGGCACTTGCTCCTGTAAAAGTTACGTCACCATCATGGCTTGCACCATCATCAGTTACCGTTCCAGTAACATTTATCCCTGCTGAACTTACATTAACCCTGGTAGTACCACCTGTAGTGATATCTAAATTATCAGCAGCACTTGAAAATATACCTGTATTTGTATCATCTCTAAAACTAATAGCTGGTGCGGAGTTTGACCCATCTTCTAGTGTTAACGTACCATCTAACTGAAATAAAGTAATCCAGGCATCATTAGCAGAATTTCTTATTTTAAGCAGTCCAGCAGAGGTGTCTGCCCACCACATATACGCATATTTTGTTGCAGGTTCACTACTACTTGAGTTATTACTGACAATCGCAGCTAAAGCATTATTAATGTCTGCACGGATTACACTCCCCGTTCCATTTGAAACTATATAATCATGTGTTGCCATTACGTTTCCTGTTTAGTTGTATTTTAAGTTGAAGCTAAGATAAAAGCAAAAAGCTCATTATATCTAACACCATAACTGTCATTCACCTTGGTTTTATTACCCTCTTCATCTGTTGTAAACATCTCGTCATAACAGAACATACCATAACTAGCTGGATCTAAACTTTCTGCTTCAAACGCTGTTTTGATTTCCTGTGCAACTATCCCAAAATGTATTCTTGCACTTTCACCTTTAGAAGTAACAGCATCTTTGAATCTGTATTTTTTTAATTTACCTTTTAAGACTGTTGCCACTCTTTTTTCTGCCTCAGTTATAGTTTCAAAATCTTGTTTCTGTCTTTCATCTGATGTTTGAATAGAACCATTTGTTGCAAAAACATCGTCCCATCTATTACTTGATGATCCTAGATCTTGTGAGTCATCATCAGAAGGTATAAAGTTACCACCAGATGTAAATTCAAATTTTTTACTTACAGTTCCGGCTGTTGTTGTGGTTCCAACTACTAAAGAATAATCATCATCAGTATCACCAGTTTCTTCTTTAAAAGAGCCAAGAAAACAAACTTCTTCTGGTGTGCTATCTCCCAACTCTTGTTTTCGCCATGATATTTTTAAGCCTTCACCTTTACCTGTATCGACCCCATCTCTTTCAAACGAATCAAGACTAATAACAGAAACAGGTGTTGTTTCCGTATTAGATGCGGAGCGCATACTTCTTGATAAGGTAAATGGTGCGGGTTGATTATCATCTGTTGATCCACTACCTCCTCTTACTGGAACATCATAACCTGTTGTTGTATTACCACTTCCGTCTTTTACTCTATTTACACTGCCCTGCCCGACAGAAACATTACTTGCTGTAATTCTTATACCAGCAGCTTTTTGTTCCAGGTTTCTAGGACTACCAGTTGTACCTTTATCACTTTCATTTAAAGTAGTTGGCGTTCCAGAACTTCCCTTTATCAAAAAATTGGTTATAAATCCTTCATAAGTTGCTGAACTTCCTAGGCATCTTATAGGAAATTTTGGCCCCGACACACAATTAAACCCATCTAAAAGAAAATTATTTGAAAAACTGGTACTTATATAAAAACCTTTTTCTAAATCAGAGAAGCCAAAAATTGATAGATTTTGTATTAATACATTAGATGCACCATAAAACAACCTAAATACGCTGTCTGAGCTAACTCCACCACCACTCTTATCACCACTGCCATCAAAAGTAGTAGCTACATAATCTTCAAAATCATCAGCTAAATCTAAACTTCCATCAGAACATACAATATTTGTAAATTGCACATTTTCATAACTTACGCATCTAATACAATAATCAGGGTTATGAGTTGTTGCACTTTCTCCAGTTTGTGTGTTTGTTATTTCTAAAGGAGCAAGTATAGTTACGTTTGAAACAGAAACATTTCGTGCTGTTGGACTTGAACCAGTAAATCTTATAACATTGCCATCGTCATCTGTAATCTGGTCATCTTCATCTTCATTTGCTGTCGCTGTTTTGTAAACAACTATGTTTTTTTCACCAGAAATAGTTGGTGCGGCTGGTATGTTGCCTGATGTAAAGGTAAGTGTCGTTCCAGATACAGTGTAATGTGTAGTTATAGTTTTTAAAGTACCTCCTACATAAACTCTTGGTGTATCTCCAAATCCTGAGGGTAATGTAAAAGCTGCGGTAGATCCATCGCCTGTAAAACCTGTACTATCATTTCCGTGAAACCCACTGTGACGTATATCTAAACCTATATTGCAATTAACAACCCTTAATCCATCGACAACTACGTTATATGGTGCAGGGGCATAGTTATGCCCTTTAATCTGCATACCTTTAATACCTGTTATTGCAGTATTATTTGTTAAGGTTACATTTCTACTGCCATCATCAACTTCAAAACAATTTGAGTTCTGTGGTACAAGATGCCCTGCTGGTCTTTCTGATCTACATCCTGTTATTAAAAGATCTGAGGAATGATGTGTTGTTAAGTTATCATCACCAGCGCCTTTAACAAAACAATTTTCTACGGTTATAAATTTTGAGGGATCAGCATCATAAGTTGCACCATTACTACCTCTTTTATATTTAGGAGCAGTTATATCAAGATTATGTTTATACGCATCTAAACATCTGACATTTTTAATAAGTGCATATTCTGTAAAACAAATACTTAGCGTATCGCCGTTATTATCTTGTAAAGCATCACCATCTGTAAAAGCTACATCAGTAATTGTATCTTCTAATCTTTCACCACCAGATACAGAATGTCTTTGGCTATTAAAATCTAAGGTCATATCTTCAATCGTCACGTATTGAATTTTTCCTCCAATAGTGACAGAAACATTACCACTCGTTGTGACTGAGTTACCAACAGTAAAAGTAAACGTTCCAGCACTTGAATCCACAGCAGTTATTTCATAAGTACCATCTGTGCTGCTACCTGTTGTAAAATCTGCCGTTACTAATCTTTGTACAGCAGGTGCTAACACAGAATAATTTGTTCTGTTAGATCCATCGGCATTAGTAACCGCATTATTTCCAGTGATCGTCACAGTTACAGTAGTTCCTGATTGTGCATATGTTCCTGTAATAGTGACGGCTCTTTTGCCAGTTCTCATCAATGTAGTATCACGGCCTACATCGTCTAACATTTTTATTACAGTTGATTTCCCATCTCCAACAAGATGGCTATTGCTAGGAATTTCGATTGTCTTATTAACTCTATAAGTACCTTTAGGAATATAAACTTTACTAGATCCTCTCGCAGCGTTTATAGCAGCCTGTATCGCTGTTGAGTCATTTGTACTGCCATCACCTGTAGCACCAAAATCTTTAACAGAAAGAATATCCTCACCTTTACTTTGAAATGTTCTTGCACTAGCCCCAGTACCTGTCTGGGTGAAATTGTCCATACTGGCATTTGCAAAACTTGAACCGTTATAAAATTCAACCTTACTTGTAGTGCTGTTATATCTAAAGTCACCAGCAGCAGGGCTGCCTGGTCTTTGTGCTGTAGTGCCTACAGGCAAGCGCATTGCACCGGTATAGCTATGAGTTAACGTTCCAGTTAATGTACCGCCTGTTAAGGGTAATAGGCCAAAATTAGCTTCGTTTACTTTTCCTAATGTTACATATCCATCATTTGCTGCATTTCTTATTTTAAGTTCGCTTGTACTTGTATTTATATGTGGTTGGAAAGCTGTATTTATAGATGGATCGCCTGTACCACTATTTAATGAATTTATAGCAGCAGCAATTTGATTTAGTTTTGTTCTGACATTTAAACCTGTGCCATTATCTATTACATATCCAGAACCACCGACTGCGTCTACTCTAGCCATCTTAATTAAGTAATAATAGGTTCATTCTACCCTTTTTTGCCAAAACCAACAGCAGTGAAGCCAAAATTTCTATCAACTGCACTCCCAGAACTATTTTTAAAGGTAACAGTAAACCCTGCCCCACTAATTGAAGATAGCTCAAAGAAATCGCCACTAGCTAAATTCTGTGCAGTAATTCCAATAGATGGTAAAGAACTGTTAACACCACCTAAAGCTGAAGTTCCAGTGAAAAACTCATTATCAAAAGTAATAGCCTTAGCACCTGCACCAGATGCAATATTTGATGTACTTTGTTCTGTTCTTCTTGGGAAGCTGGCTGTATAACCAAGTTGAGTAACTTTTATATCTTGGTTTACGTTATTACTGGTCAGCTTTGCTCTAAATTTAAAAGATTGCCCTTTAAATCTTCCATTAGCAAAACTTTGAAATGGTGTATAATCTGCCCCACAGGTAACATTACCACTTGTTGATACAGCATTTGTCACTTCTACTTTAAATTGATTTGCATTTACAATAGATGTAATTTCAAATTCACCATCTGTAGCAGTTCCAGAGGTGAAATCACAACTGACAAAATTACCAACTTTAAAATTATGATTCGAAATATCAATAGTAACTTCTGTTCCTCCTGATTGTGTATAAGTACCGGTAGGAGAATATGTTGAAGCATTTGCAGAAGTCTTTACCAGTAAATCAGCAGAGGAATCAAAAGCCTGTACCCCGTCAAAATCTGTCATTACATCAACATCTGTAATAAAATCAAACAGATTGTTAGGAATAAAACCCTCTGCAAAAATATGTCTTTTTAATTCAAGATTATAAACAGCACCTAAATCTAAAGCAGTTCCTCCAGCAGTTCCACCAAAGTCATAAGTGCCTTCTGATGAAATCGCACCAAAATCATCTAAAGATGCAAGAGCATCAAAGTCTGTAATGTCATCAAATAAACCTGTAGATGTTAAATCTATACTTGCTGTATCTGTTCTTACTTCAACAGTATCACTTCTTGTACCTTGAAATATTGGGTCATCTAAATCTTCTCTTCTTGTTAATACTGCTAAAGGTTCTATTTCTTCTGGAATATCTAAAATAACACTTGTTTCGCCTGTGCTAAAATTACCAGAATCATCCCTTGCCTTTAAAATATACTCACCCTCAATCGCTGGAACTACCGCAAGAGTTGAACTACCAGCAAGTGCAGGGACAAGATTCGTGGAGTTTTGAAATGTTGCTGTTCCATCAACAAGCGTATTATGCCTGACATATATTTGTCCTCCGTGGATCACATCTACATCAGGGTGTAAATCCCATCTAAGTCTTACATCTTTATCATTTATAGGTTCTAAAGATAATCCAGTAATGTCTGAAGGTGGTGCTGTTTTACCTTGAGTAGTAATTTCTAAAGTGGTTGCAGTAGAACTTATATCGCCTAAAGTATTGTATGCAAAGACTTCAATCTCATAAGTACCAGCAGAGGAATTGAATATTTCAAAATCATTACTTAAAACCCTTACGCTTGTAAAATTATTGTCATCTAATCTGTAATTGACTTGATATTCATTAACAGCGCTGACTGCTTCCCATGTAATAATAATTTTTGAAACTGCTTTATTGTTTATTGCAACAATTTTTTCCACAGCTTTTAAATTTGTTGGTGGATCAACAGGATTATTCAAAATAGTTATAGACCTATCTTCTATAGTTTCATCTACTTCAATGGCATCATATTTATTGCTCACATAAGATAAGGCCGTAATACTATAAACTGCACCATCACTTTCACTGACACTTATAACTCTAAATAATTGTGATTGGACATCATCATTTTGAAATAGCCAAACTGTATTAGCATTTGGTGTTTGTGAATATGTACCAGAAACTGTAAAAACTGCTCCTTCCAGAGTAGAAACTGCTTTAGTTTCCATTGTTCCATCAGGTAAGATAACAGATAATTTTGGATTTGATCCTAATGTACTTGTCTGTAAATTTACAGAAGTTATATCATCAATAGTAATTTCTGAAGTAGTTGCAGATTTTACTTTTCCTCCTCTTCTCAACCCTGACCTTACAGGATCTGCAATTTCAATAACAGAACCAGGGCGAACGATAACACCACTATCTATTGATGTTGAAAAAGATACAGTTTCAGATTCTCTTTCCTGACTAAACAAAACTGCCCTTGCTAACCTTCTGGCTTGACTGGGGCTTGTACAGGCAAATGCTTTTATATCTTTAACAACAATTCCATATTTTGCCTGTCTATCTATATCATCCTGATTAGCATCATCGCCTGTAACATCATCTCCAACAGTTTCATAATCAATTTCTCTTGTTTCCATATTTAAATATGAAACATTAATAATTGTGCTTCTAGTTTTTAAATCACTACCCGAATAACTGAAACCTTCTTCAGTAACATTAGACAAGTTAAATAAATAGCTAGGGTCTTTTGGTTTGTCCTGAGAAAGAGATATAGAACCAGCAGACCATATAGGCATACATCGCATCACACCAGCTAATTCATTAATTAATTTAAATGCTTCACTTGAACTTTGAATACTCACATTACAACTAAATCTGGCCTCCTCTCCACCTCTTCCATCGTTTACTAATTCGTTAGCAAATTTACTTGCATTAAAGTAAGAAAATAAATCAATATTTTCATATAATTTTGCGTCTGTAGATTGATCTGGTGCGATATGCGTTCCAAATCCATATCTTTTATTTGTCATAAGATCCAGCAATATCATTGCAGGACAAGTTGTCCAAACGGCAGCACCCATAGTGCCATCAAATACATAATTACTTGGGTAATTAATACGACCTGTTGTATTATCAACGCTGCAAAAAGCAGCTAAAGTGCAAGTTGGACTTCCAGCAACAGTCTGAGACACACTTACATCAAATTGAAATTGATCGGCAGTTACTGTGTTAGCTATTACCGTATATGTTCCAGTAGGTGTTGCCCCTGCATTTGGTGTAAAAACAAAAGAGTCTCCAGCAACAAAACCATGACTTGTGCTATCTACAGTGACCCTAAATCCTGATTGATTGTAACTGCCAGAAATACTGCTTGCACCTTGCGAGGAAGGAATCCTTACTTTTATACCCCTTATACGAAAAGCCCTCTGTGGAACTGAACTAAATTGTTTTGAATCTAGTTTTAATGAAGTATATGCACTATCAAGATAAGTAAGATTATCATCTTTTAATTCAATATATGAGTTCCAACTGAATGTGTTTATAGTATTTGTACTTGTACTATCAGCAGTTTCTCTTGTAACTCTTATATCGACAGGAAAATCACCATCTAAATTAATTAAATAACTTCTTTGATACAAGTCTGTAGTTCTACCTTTTACAGTATCTGTTTTTACTGTTGTGAAACCTCCATTATTATATTGAACTTTAATTTTTAACTCTACTTTTGAACCTAACTGATCTCCTTTAGTGTTGAATTTTTGTAGCTGTGGGAAATCTAGTATTACTCTTACCTGGTCGACTGTGGTGTCTGTAATCTGTCTCGTAACACCATTTGCTAAAGATTTTGTAACATCTACACCGACAGCAGTTGAACTACCTGTTGCCCTCACACCTTTAACTTTTGTTTGATTAGAAGTACCAAATCTTACATCAAAGCCTACATCAGCAAAATTAAAATCACTGTCACTGGGGTCGGCAGAATCGGCAGTTGATTCTAAAACTGGAGTATTACTAAGAAAAATATCTTTTAAACAGGCATTATTATAAGCAGTAGTTCCTTGTGTGAGCCCTTCTTTTGAGGGACTAGCAAAACCTTCTATTTCTCCTTCTGATATTAGATCTAAAACCCTAATTTGTTGTCTGGAGTTTAAATTATCTGGGGTAATCTTCGGCTTTCTTGGCCCACCCCCAAATATTCCAAATAATGAACCTCTAATAATATTTTCAGTCATACTTCCACCTCGTCAGTTGTAATGTCTCCACTGATCACCACTGAACCAGTTAAAATTTCACCATAACAAATTGGTACGGGAGTTCCAGCTCTCGAAGTATTTTGCAGCCCACTAAAACTAAACGAGACTCTAGGATCACCTTCAAGATCGGGTTCTGGCAAAGGGAAAAGCATTTCATTAACACCTTGAAGGGCTAAACTAGCACCCACAACACTAACAAAAGTTCCAACACCTGCCATGAATGGAGATGCGGCTGCGGCTGCTTTTGCAGCTGCTGACCCTCCACCAAAAGCTCCAGCACCTGGAAATTAGAATGATGCTCCTATTAATGCCGCACCAAAAATAAATCTTCCGAATCCACGACCAGCACCACTTATTACAGGTACAAATTTAATTTCTTGTGTTCCTGATAAATCATGCAATTCAGTCTCATCAATCTCAACATCATTTACTAATACTGCATAATATCTTTTGTTCATATATGTTTCTGCTTTTGGAAAGTTATTAATTAAAAAACTTACTGCTTTTGCAGGGGTGTTAGCATTGATTTCAAATTCCTTATGACCAATAAACTCTCCTAAATCGCCATAAAGTTTTAATTTAGTCAACATAACGATACTTTGCTCCTGTACATTTTTGCAGCCAAGCAGAATAAGGCTCTCTACAAGATAGTCTATCTGTTAAATGATGTAAAACCTCACCATTTAAGAAAATAGCAACGTGATTTAATTGTTTATTAAAAATACTCATTGCTAATACATCTCCATTTATTAAAGCTTCATCTGGTCTTAATAATCTAAAACCTCTTGCAGGTAAAAGTGTTTCTAATCTTGGATTACTATAAAAATTTTCAGGAGTTATTGGCCTTTCATAATCCTGTAACTCTATATTTTTCTCTTCTTTGTACCAATCTCTTACAAGACTCCAACAATCAGTGACAGCCCATACCCATTGTCTGCCTAATAAAGGTGGTTTATACCCTGTAGGCTCATAATATCCCCACTCTTCGGTTTTAGGGTTAACTATATGCCATACTAAGCCACTCTGCTCACAACTGACCTTATCAGCCTGACTAGGACTTGGTGGAGTTATTGGATGACTATGAATCACTGCAATTATTTCACCTCTGTTATCTGCCTTTACATAATCTTCTGGATCAATAATAAAACACTGATGTTGTGTCATTGAAAGATTACGACAAGGGTGGTAACTTTCTTTACCCTTAATATTTAACAAAAGACCACAGGACTCTTTAGGATCTTGTTCTTTTGCGTGAATAAGAGCAGATTCTTTCCAATTCATCCAACAAACGTTCCAATAGATGGGAAGTCTTTTCTAGTACATATTCTATTAGGACATCTTACATTTGCCATATCAAGAGCAGCAGCTAATTCAAACTGTACAATTTCTCTGCTCTCTGCTGATTTTCTTGCAACTGTGAATACTTGTTGAGCATCTTCAACATTCTCATCAACTGCACCTGAAGGATTGTCGCCATCAAAATTATCATTAGGAAGAAATTTTGCTGCTGTTCTTTTTCTAGTAAATTTTGCACCGATAAGATCATTTCCTACACTAAACTGATTTACTTCAAGTAATACGGCACTCATAAGACCTGTCGCATTGCTGATAGTTAAAGTAGGCCGTGGTAGTTGACCGCCTTTATATTCAAAACCTTCAGCCTGTACAGGAAATCTCTGATAGTCATTACCATTCCATTTTATTTCACCGTTTAAATTAAGACTTGAACCAGCATGAAAATAATATGTCTGATCCCTACCATGAACTGCCTGAGTTAACTCCAACTCAAATAATTCAATAACTGCACTTGGATTGACATTTTGTAATTCGCTTACATATTTTGTTGTACTCATGGCTCAAATACTTCTCTAAAGGTTACTTGTACTCTTGCTCTATTTAAGTAAGGTATTGATTTATTCCATGATTCGCATACAAATTTTGATGAGGTTGCTTCACCCGGAGGAGTGAAATCAAAACTTGCACTATCGTTTGCACGGGCATCAAGAAATGTTTCTATAGTGTCTGCATCCGTTTCGGATACTTCAAAAGTTAGGTTGAAGATTTTAGGATTTTGATGCTCTGCAAGGCCAAACAATAATCTATGTTCATAACCATCAGCAAAACGAACTGTTCTTGTGTTCGGTGCAGATCTTTTCTGCATCCCATACGTAGGTTGTATTGAGGGAAATGTAGCCATTATGCAAGTAAACCTCCAGGGCGTTTTTGTCGTATTAACTCAGATTGTACTGAAGCGGCAATCACACGGCCAAGTTCTCGGCCTTGTTGTTGATCACCTTCAACATTAGAACCGGTAGCATCTACGTTTACCACTACATTTGTAGAACCTCTTCCTATTCTATTATTAGGAATTATTGTACCAGCTGTAGAAGGAACAAAAATCTCAGGTCCTCTTTCTCCAACTATTGATGGCTTGCCAACTGGTGGCCTTCCACCATTAGCAAAACCAGGCAAATCTTTAAAAATTCCAATACTTGTGTTTTTAAGTAGAGTGTTAATTCCAAGTCTTAACAGGTCACTTGCTATGCCTTTTAATATTGACCTTGCAGCATCTCCTAATGACTTTGTTTGCATAACAGCATCATGTAAAGCATCAGAAATACCAGTTGCAATATCATTGCCTATTTTCTTAAATATTTCATCTTGTCTTTTTGCTGCCTCATTAATTTTTTTTATTTTATCTAATTGTTTATCTAAACTATGGTTTGCTTTAGTTAAAGTAATAAGTCTTGCTTCTTCTGTAGGCAAAAGGTTTTGTTCTTTTATTTGTGCAATTTGTTGTTCAAGGTCAAACTCTTTCTTTTTTTCTTCTCCAACTATTTTTTCTCTTTGTAATTTTTCAACTAATTCTTCATTTATTGCTTTAAGGTCTTTATGTTGTAATTCAAATTGCGCTCTGAGGTCTCTTGCTTCTGCATCTGGCAACCCAGATTTTAATTTTACAATTTCCTCTTCAACTTTTTTAATATCCTCTAATACTTTTTGTGTACCGCTAGGTTTTAAACCAAATGGATTAAATAATGCAGATTGGTCTAAAACATTTAACGCTGGATTTACTTCGTCTAGTTTGTCTTTTAATTTATCAAGTTCTTCTGTTTTCGTAGCAATAGCTTGATTAATCATTGCTGTAGTGCCTTGATCTATAAGCTCGTTAAAGTCTTTCTGTGCATTTCTTGCTTCTAATAATTTTGTTATAAAAACTCCAAGGCCAACAATAATGAGACCAATACCAGTTTTAGCCAAAGCAACCTTAAACGCTGTAGCTGCAGCCGTAGCCTTTGCAAATCCACCAGCAGTAGCAAAAGCCATTGTTGTAGTTACACCTAATTGACCACTCGCTGCTGCAGCAGCAATAGACATTGTTGCAAGTTGTGCTTTTGTTGCAGCTATAACTACCGATAAACCTTTAAAAGCTAATGCAGCACCAGTAATAATTGCTACTGCCTGACCACCCTCTCCACTTAAAGCATTCAACAAAGCTGTAAGTGCTTTTACTGCAGGCTCAACAACAGGGATAAGAGACTTGCCTAAGGCTTCACTAAAATCACGAAAAGATTCGCCTAAAGTATCAACAGAACCAGCAAAGCCTACAGCAGCAGCTTGCGCTAACTCTTTTATTACTTTTGTTTGTTGCTTGGTAAAAGCAATACCAGAACGATTTAAGTTTGATAAATTTCTCTCAGGGTCTTGTAATGCTTTTGCAAGTTGCATGAAAGAAGTACTAACATCAACTTGGTTAACCTGTGCAATATCTGCTGCTGCTTGGGCAACTCTTGAATATGAATCAACACCAATATTTCTAAAACTTGTTAACAAGTTGAAACCTCTTGTAAATTCTTCTTGATTGAATAAAGTTGTTTTGCCTAATTCATCTGCTGCTTTTTGTAATTCTCTTAACGAAGCTGAACCTGCACCTAAATTCCTTATACCTTGCTCAAGAATCGCAATATCTCTTTCCCTAGCAAGAAAAGTTCCAATACTATTATTTACAACAGAAAAAGCTGTACCAACAGCAAGGATTGGCGCAATACTATTTCTTAATGCAGTACCTAAACCTTTTGCTGCAGTAGATGTTGCAGCCAAAGATTTTGTTGCACCTTTTGATGCTACTGATAATCTATTTGTTGCTGCAGAAGCATTATTTAAAGAACTGACAGCATTTTTGGTATCAACTCTTAAGGTAACAATACTTTCAGCCACTTAGCTTATAAAATACATTTCTTTTATCTTACCTGTTATTTGCTCTATGGCGCATCTTTTTTTCATTATCAGATTTATTTTCATAATATGCAGCCCAATATATCAATTCCTCTTCTGTCATATTTTGTCTTAACTCAGTTAATGTTTTACCAAGTTCAGATGCGAGAAACAACTCAAAGTTTAGCCAGTTATTTCTCTTTAATCGTTTTTTGCTGTATCAACATCTATTTTCAGTTCAAACAAAAATAGCTCTATATCATTCAAAACTTTCTCTGGTAATAATCTTTGTAGGTCTGGTGCATCAGCCAAAGCAAACATTTTTGACCCATCTTCTTTTTGTGCAATCTGACAAAGTAGTTGTGTAGATACCATTAAAGCATCATCAGTACCAACAGCAGTTTGTGCCTTTTGTCTATCAAATCTTGTTAAGGGTGGAAAGTAAATATCAATTTTTTGACCAGAAGGTAACTCAAATTCATATTTGCGTCTTGCTGACATTACATCACTGAAGCCTTCAGTGATAATGTCAATGGTTCTTTTTGTTGGCATATAAAATTTATTTAATTATCCTAATGTACTATATAGCTGAAGTTATGGTACCACTTGTAATAAAGCTAATATTTATGATTTGTACTTCGCCAAGGGTTGCACCATACTCTGCATTTGTAATAATCCCTGCAAAACTAATTTTCTTTGCTGATTCGCCAGAGTCAGGGAATAATTCAAATAATGCGTCAGCATTATCGCCTGTGGTTAATACATCATCAATAAATGTTGTGTAACCTGCTCCAGTTTCAGTAGGTGCATATAAAAGTTCTGCTGAACCTTCACCAGCAATTAAGCCACCAATATTTGTTTTAAAGGTATCTCCTTGCTTTGATGTCTCCATAGTGTCTTTAGTAATAGACAAAGACCAAGACCTTGTTTGTCCAACGTCAGCTTCAGTACCGCCAGCGTTTTCAAACATGATTTTCCCTACATCACCCTTAATAGCCATAACAAAAGAAAGTATTTATTTTATATTAACCTTTTTTAGGTTTTTTTACATCTTTTTTTAAATTTTCTTGCTTTTCCATATACCGTCTGCAACGACCATCCCAATAAGCAGGGTCACGCCTACCTTTTACTGCCTCTATAGCATCTAACATTTGTTCAGTAATTTCCATTTAAAGATCCTCGTATATTTCAAAAGTAATTCTAATTTGTGTTTGAAACTTACCTTTGGGACTAGATGCTAAAACTTCTGGTCCTACTGGTGAATCAAAAATTACATTTGAAACTGTAAGGTTATTGTAAAGGTCACGCAGTCTTTTGCCAATAACATAGTTTGCCCCTGCTCCAATATTTTCCTCTGTAAAAATATTTAAAAGTATTAAACCAACAACACTATTTGTGGAGTTAGCGGAGCCTCCCATACTTAAATAAGCACCTGTTCCAAAACTTGTTTGACATTGAACAAAAGTATCTTCTGTTGTTGAATCGAAAGACATATTATTAAATACAACAGGAATAACAGGACTGCTTGCTAACTCTGTTGCCAATCTTTCTTCAATAGTAGATCGAACTGTATTTAGATCGGTTGCGGCCATTATTTACTCCTTATAATTCTTTTTAATTCTTTTGGAATATAACCTACTGTAAGTTGCTTTGCTTGTAATTCTGGAAAGCCTTTTATTGTCTGTTGTCTTGTTCTATATCTACCTTTCCAACTAGGTGGTAAGGAAGTTCCATAAATTACTGGTTCAGCATATTCAACATTATTAATAATTGTTCCTTTAAATTTTCTTATATCAGTTTTCCAACCATTTCTTAAATTACCAACCATAATTACCTCAAGACAAGTTCAAAACTTATAGGTGTATTATTTTGCTCATTAACAGAAATACTTATAATTTTAAATTCAACACTACTTATAACAACTCTATCTTTAGTCGTTGGTACAAAGGTAAGATCACCAGCAGATATGGTTAAAACTTTATCTTGTGACTCAATTAAATCATTAACTTGATTTCTTGAAACATTACTTAATGAACCTTTGATAGTTGTATCAGATGTAGATTCTGTAATAGCTCCTGTGGTCGTGTTATAACTGCCAGCCGTTACCTGTCTGATAGTTACATCACCTCCAAGTTTTGCAAGAGTCTTTGATGCTGCCTTTTTTAGTGCGTTGGCAAGACTCATAATGAATAAGCTATTACCTGACCGCTTGCAAGAGTGATACTTGTTATAACACCTTCAATTTCTGAAGATGATTTCATTTCAATTCCATTAATTGTTGAAGAACCATTTTCTGTTAAATTTTCAGCAACAAATGTTACTTCAGCATTTGATAAGCAATGCACTTTACCGAATCTGCCTGTATGGGCAGCCGTATCGGTAATAATGATTGCTGCTGGATAATTGTTGTATCCCATTGGATTAGCTCCTTTTAATTGCGACGTTGCCGGGTCCACTTATTCGTAAACCAGTAAAGTACCGTTCAAATAGTGGTGGTACTCTATCAGCACCAACCGAACCATAAAAATTCGGTGTTGCATCAAAATCTCTCTCTGTCAATCCTTACCGCAGCAGTATATAAGGCTCTGTTTTTGTTATCTGTAGAAGAACCATCCCACGCAGAAACATCATCATCTGCAATAAGACCTTCTACTATTGAATTTGCATCAGACAGTGTTATGTAACTGTTCGCTGATGCCCCTCCTACTGTTGCGTCTATCGAGATTGCCATTTTGTTTTACTTTGGTTTTCTTTTTTTTAGAGGGAGCAGAGACTACCAGTTTGGAAGCCTCTTGTTCTCTCATACGCTTAAAAGCGAACATTCCCATTAGCTTGAAGCACCTTTAAGTGCGACAAAATTAATAACAATAGCTTCACTTAATGAACCAGCAGATGCATTGGTTACTGTTACTTTAAATGATCCAGCAGCAACCGTACTAACACCTAAAAGATAGGCACCAGCAGTTCCAGCAGAACCATGATTAACTACTACAACATCTGTTGCAGCAATTTTGTCATTAGTAACTGTAAATGTAACTTCTGCAGCAGCCGCTAAAGCTGCATTGTTCATGGTAATTTGACCTGACTCTGTATTTAGAGTTACGCCTGTACCTTTATTTGTTGCTTGGGTTACTGTACCTCCTGTTGTTGGTCCAGCTAACTTACCAGCAGTTACCTCAAATGTTGATGGCATGATTAATTACTCCTAGTCTTGAGTTGATACGTTGGTAGCTCTTACGATACCAATGTTCTTTGTTTCATAGACCTTCGACCAGTTGCCTACAGTTGCTAGTTGTGTTCTGTTTGGGTTTGTTGTTGTAACAGCCCACTTTGAACCAACAGGGTGGTATGTATAGTGAAGATCAATAGCCATAGCATCAGACTTAGCCAGAATGTCTCTGTCTGTCTCTGTTGTTAGACCAGCTTGCTCACCACTAGCTACTGCACCCTGTGTAAAGAAATATGTACTGTATTCAGTTGAAGAACCACTACCAGTAGTAGAAACATCATCAGAAACAATAACTCTTAGTCCACAGTATGTTGGAACAGTATCATTTCCACCAGCATATGCAGGGGCAATAGTACCCCCCCTTGCTGTTGCAGAACCGCCGTTTCCATCAGATGCAAGAACATAGTCAACCATTTTCCTCTCAACGAGATCATAGTAAACTTTGCTATGCATACAAACTGCTGTAAGCTTGTCGCCTTGATCACCAAGAATTGATCTTGCTTTTGCAACGTGCTTTGGAGATAAACCAGTTGGTGTATCGCC
>LULN01000053.1_pt1 | contig 20202 bp, 35 predicted proteins | sample 728131 | NCBI WGS metagenome assembly LULN01 (sample SAMN03860288, study PRJNA289734) | marine metagenome | biome: seawater column; feature: ocean; material: water; isolation source: Red Sea water column Station 149 - depth 100m | place: Saudi Arabia: Red Sea | collected 2011-10-15 | depth 100 m
ACATTGGATCTTTTGCGAATGAGCATGGTTCAGGGTCAGATGGAATCTGGATTTGGTACCAGGGCTCCTCGTTCAAAGGAAGGTTGGGATCCATATTCAAACATCTACAACATCGGTGTTCAAGACGATAAGACCACCATGCAATTTCCTGACCGTGCTGCTGGTCTCGATGCTTATTTTGATTTGATGTACAACGATTACACCAATCAAGGACAGATTCCGATTGAACAACTTCTTCAGCCTGGTGGTTTTGTGAATTATCGAGGAGATAGATATGCAAGCAATCAGGAATACGAAGACATGCTCAGGAAACAGCTTAAATTCAACCAACTTAATTTCCCGATGCCTCCGGGTGAGTGGGGTGGTCCGTGAAGGATTACAAGATCGTTAGGGTTGAGTGGATCGATAGCTGCGAACCGGCGGACAATGCGGAGATCGAATCACACGAGATCCCGGAGCTTCAGACCATCATTCAGGTTGGGTACATGATCAAGGAAACAGAGATAAGTGTTTCCATCGCGGGTGCCTGGAAGCCAGAGCTTAGCACCTTTGACTACGTGATTACTATCCCTCGGGTAGCAATCAAGAGTCTAGAGATTTTGGATTAGTTGACGTGAGGGCGAAGCCATGGACCGGGATCGGGAGTCATGTCCTGTTTGTCAGGATAAAGAACTCCAACAACTAAGGCGTGACTTAGCTGAATGCAAGAAACGCAATCAGAACAAAGACAAGAAGATTAAGATTCTCGACAAGAGGGTCTTTATCCTTACCCTGATTGCAATCGGCATTGGTGCAATCGTTGGTAAAGAAGCCTTGGACAAATTTGTCGAGTGGATTGATACGATAAACGGCGTGCGTGGCGGGATGGATGAATTGATCTTCCCCTCCCCGGGGGCACTAGCTTTGTTTGGTATTGCTTTGTTCTCTTCTAGTAGGAAGAGACGAGACTAGACTGAATTTAGAATAATCCCATACGGTGTATCAAAGACGAATCCTTTGTAGACCGTGTGCCTATTCTGTTTCTTTGCCCAGTTGCCGACTATCTTTGCATACATGTTAAAGATCAATTCTACCTGGGGAACATTGTAGTTTTCTGCAATTACATTTAGACCTGCTTGGTAGCCAATGTACTTCTTTGCATTTTTGATTATGTAGACCAAATTAGCTGGACCGGGTTGAACAAAATAATGGTGTGGTATTTGAAGTTCTTTTGCTTTGTTGGCAAATCTCCGGATCATCGGGATGTCGTATTTTGCACCGATAAAGTACACAGGCATTTGAAGCTTGTTGTAACAATCCACCATAAACTCTTCCCATTTATCTGGATGCCAACATCCTGTTTCTTCTCTAGCTTCGGGGTACATAGCAGAACCGGAGCAATAAAAGATAAAGTAGTCTTGGCCTGAAAATGGGTGGGGGCATTCAAGAGGTTTTAGATCGAGGAAATCTAAACACTTAGTTCTTGGATCTATCTCTTCAATTGGTATCCCTGCTTCGAGAGGTCCATTTACTGCGTATTCAAATCGTCTTTCCCCTTCTTCGTAACGTCGATTGATTTCGTCTACGGGGTGGTGTGATTTAGCAATTCGATGATAAGTGGATCCGTGTACAAACTTGAAGCTGATATCACCTATGCCTGGGAAGAGGGGCAACCATTCTTCAGATCGACGTGCGATTCCTTTAGGACCCATCTCCGTGGTTTCCGAGTCCACCAAGATACACACATTGATTTTGTCGTAATAGGGTAGGAGCTTTTGGAAAACCCAATGCAAATCACCCACCCCTTGGACCGTATCAATCGTTATTTCTCTCACCATTCTCTCCTAGATAAATTTGTCGAAGTAGTCCTGCCATTCCTTTTGCACATGCCTGTACATCAGAAAGCAAAGGAAGATAAACAGGAAGCTAATTCCCAACATTATTGCAATGAGAGTCATCATTTTACACCCTTTTGGAAGGCAAATGACATTACGCCTTCTCTCCCTGAATGACATTCATCGTCTGTCATTTCTAAAAGCTTAAAACCCTGCATGAAGTTGCAAATTCCTGCCTTTGAAAAATACCAGCAGTGTTCCAGGGGTCGGTAGTGCTTGCTCTTTTTGATTGCTTCTTCGGTTTGCTCTTCAAAGATCGGGATAGTCATAAAAACGAAACCCCCCATCTTCACTTTCCGAAGCAGCTTATCTGGTTCTGGGATGTGTTCCAATGAATCCCAGAAAGAAAGAGCATTCAATGAACTGTTTTCTTCTTCGTATGGATCAATGTAAAGGGATTGCTTCTTCAACCATTCAATCGAACGGGGGTTGATGTCGTATCCAAGTGTTGGATATTGCCTTCTTTTGATAAAGGTTCCGTAGCCACAACCAATATCTATTACCAAATCTTGTGTGAATTCATTAACAAAATTGCATCTGAATTTATTTAGTTCAGACGTGATTGCGGAATTATGAATACCGTTTTCATACCCTTTGTATTGATTGAAATAGGAATCGTTATAGATCTTCAACGGATCGATATTCACGGGAAGATATGCAAATTCCAATTTGGGATAGAAGGCCAACTCGTTTTTTATTCTAAAGTCCATAGAGCCTCATCTAATGCTTTATTGATGTCTTCTATCGGAATCTGTTTATTACAGTTGTGGTTGTTCGACACGCAACGGCAAGGATTCCTTGGTCCAACCTGAAAGTATCTACTGTAATCCAATTGGGGAGAATGGTAGGTACCTGGATAAGTATACCCCCCGTAAATAACTACCGTTGGGCATTTGAACATCAATGTCAAAACTTGAAGGAACCCAGAAGGTGTAACGGTTACAGCTGATTTTCTACAAAGAGCTGTAATTATGGGCAAGGGTAGTTCCCCCTCCGTAAATGTCTTATACGTATTCTGATATGGACCCTCTTCGAAGTATTCCCGTATTCCATCTTGGGATCCAATTTCAATGACAGGCATTTCTGAAGCCAATCGATTGACCGCGTGCTGCATGTATTCTTGTTTGCAGTTCCTGGCTGGGCAATACCACTCATGCCTGAGCGTAAGGGATTTCACTATGGCAAACGGCCCAGAGATTCCCCACTCGTGAAGCAGCTGCGATGCTGCGTTTTCCCACGACTGCCTTGTCTTCATGTGGAATTGAAGTTCATCACAGGAAGGATATCCAAACTGTTCCAAGTGGAAGTTTAGACTGTCCCAGACAGTGCTTGCTCTGATCCCTCTTGGGCCAGTTCGTATATATCTAAAGTGATGTCTTACTGCATTCCTTGGTATTTCTTTTGGATCGCAGTAGTATCCGGACCTTAGAGATTCATTGCTGATCTCTCTTTGCATCCTCAATCTAGTGGGGGAATAGAAGAACCTTACGTTAGGAGGCATATCCCACAACAGATCAGCTAAGTCGCTATCCCAGTAAACTCGATTGAACCGTCTTGCCAGTTCTTTGATGTAGGGTACTTGGAATAGCTGGTCCCCAATACCCTTCATCCCATGAATCACAATTGAGTCTCCTTCGAGGGGCTCAACTCTACTGTTTATCTCCGACCACTTCTGTCTAAAGCTTTCCCCTGTATACAGAGGTACATGCTTTTTAGTTGGTGTACTTGGAGTTCCAAGTCTTCTGCGTGTTTCTGCCATGACACTATCATAAAAAAACCTCCCCCCGATTTCTCGGGGGAAGGCTTCAATTTACCAGATTGGAAATCAAGGACGGTAGGCGAAAACCCGTCTCAATCTGGATTCAACTCAAAGGGTGACTCCCGCCAGCGCAACTCAGCTGCCTTTCTGCAAAAAGGGACAACGGAAGCCACCCGAACCAGGAGTTCATGTTGTCTTTGTAAATCCAAAAGTCTTTTGCTTTAGATCATCCCAACTTGCGTTAGCCTCGAATACGGCACGTGCAAATCCTTCTGGGGTAGCTGATCTAATGTTGGCTCGTTCTGCGGAAGGGGGAAGCTTATGCATCCTGCTTCCTTCGGTGGGCTCAACGTATTTGACTTCTGGCATCTTGAATCCTCCTCCAGTCCAGAGGCACGTTTTCTTCGTGTACTTATCTCCTTCGGGGTCAAGATATCCCCCATAGTCACACGGGTCAAAGATGTAGTCTGGGGCTCTCCAGTAACTGCTGAGGGTGGAGATGGGATTCTCGATTAGGTATGGCACGCCTGACTTGTCGCACGCATCTGCAGCGTGTGCAACGAGGGAGATGGCTTCGGCCAGGGCATGCAGACCCTTACCCTTGAACCATCTAGCCCCACTGACAGCTAGGTGCGTGCACGGTGGCCAAGCGAAAACCATCTTGAGGTCTTCTCGGTTCGGGAGTCGCCATGTTCTGATGTCTCCCTTGAACTGCCAAATGCCTCTGTCGTCCTGTGTCCCACACACGTCTTGGTGCTGCAGATCTACGGACCAGCATTCGTATCCTACTTCTGCCCAGGGTTCGAGTACAACCCCGGTATAGTCAAACAGGCTGACGATCAGCCCTTTGCTTTCATTTTTCATTGTTGCCTCCTGGTCTCCCAACTGAAGGTCCCCCTCGCACCGGGAAGGATTGAGGGGGACACCAGTGGGGAATCAGTTTTATCAGCCGCTCAGAAGCGACTGGAGGTACTCGGACTTGAAGGTCCGGTTGCCTCGTTCATTGTACTGACATCGAATGGTACATACAACCGACGTATCGCCGGAAAGCATGGATTCAATTTCACCGATGTCTGCACCCAGATCACCGGGCTCACGGCCCAGCAGGGTCTTCATGTGGCCCTTGAGACGCTGCATCTCAATCTTGGCACGGATCTGAGAACCCTCGTGGGAGATCTGGCTCGGGTCCGTGGGAATGGTCATGGGCGCACCCTTCCACTCCAGCGGCTCCGCGTGGTCCGGATCATCTACCAGTTGGTAGTTGAACTGGACAGTGATTGCCGGGAACTCGTTGCCTGTTCCGGTCTCCTTGAACGTTCCATCGTTCATCGAGACGCCAAGAACGTAGCAGTTGTGGTTGCCCTTCGGGGGCCACTCACCAAGAGATCCCAGTCCCTGGTCAGCCGACACTTCTTCAAATGCTGACTGCAACGAAGCGAAAATAGCTTTAGTCTGGTTCATTACGACTTTTCCTTAACTTGCTGAAAGATACTGCTCTTCGAAGAATAACCACGCGTCATCTTCTGGGAGCTGAATTCTGTCGGGAAGTGCCACGCGGCACTTGGTAATCCCATTGAGGTTCTCACTGTTGATGGTCATGTAGTGCTCTTTGTATTGCACAGACCGTGGACGCTTTGGTCCCGCTGATCCATCCTTGTTCTTCTGCTGCACCATCTCGGTACGAGAACCAATCTCACACTCAAAAGCAGCAACCAACTCGAACAATGGGAAGAGCCTCTTGTAGAAACTATCAGTGATAGTCAACTCGGGCCGAATCGTCCACCGGTCATCGCCCAGAGGAATCTTCGCATTGACGAGGTGGCAGACATAGTAGAAACCATATCCGTGCTGCCTCAAATCTAGGGGGAACCTGAGCAACTGCTCGTAGACATCGTCCCATGCACGACGCCCGTCGAGTTCCTTCCACTCCTTCTTGCCCATCTTCTTGGTGACATGATCCTTCACCATTGCGATGGTTGGTCCAAGGCTGTCAACGACGACAGTCTCGGGTCGATCCTGCTTGTTCTGTGCAAGATCAATGAGGGTCTTCTTTTTCTCCAGAACCTCATCCCACGTGAGAATGCATGTAGACCCATTGGTATTGATCGGGGATCCATCTTCTCCGATACCTGGCCAGATGCATGCTTTCGGATCTTTGTTGGTTGTGCTCGACAGGTCTGAATTGATGATGAAGGCGTTTGGGTTGCCTTGCATGAAACAACTCTTGCCTGAAGCAGGCATACCTACTAGAAGTCCAAACAACTTACCGGGGGGTGCTACCATTCTTGTAGCACTGAATCCCAATCCTCCGTATTTCTGTTGGCCGGTTTTGCCGACCGCAATTTCCTGGCTCATTGGACGATGCCTCCTATCCAGTCTGTGTTTGTTTCGTTATCGAAACCTACGTCTGTGGCCCCTTCGGGGACCAGTGGGGAATTAACTTGTGGGGTGGGGAGATCTCCCTTCCGAACGATCTCCGTCACCTCCACAAGCTCGTAGCCTAGTTCCTTCAACCAACCGCGAAGAGCACTATCTGAGATATCGCATTTGAATACTTCCCTGAAGTGGTTGAAGAACTCCTTCTTGTTCTTGTGTTGACCTCTTCGTGAAAGCAATTCAAATTTCGGGGCGATAACCACTTCCATGATTTCGTCTCTGAAACAGTTGAATCCATTACTAGGCATATCTACTCCTTCCGGGGTGAGGGCGAACCGCTCCGCCCGTGGGCGGGCGGGAGCCGACCCCTAGCAACTCAAGTCGACTTTGACATCATCTCGTGATTCGATCATGAATCCTTCCGTTGCAAGAATGCCGGGCCAATCACGTGGTTCTGTCAGGTAGAACGGAGTGAAAGGACTCATCTTCCCAAACTGATGTAGGTGCTTGGCTGACATCGGAAAGGATCCTGGTGCTGGATCGATCGAGGCATAATGCCTGATCAACTGTAGACGCTGATGGTATTCGAGTGAAGAGTGCTTGTCAAGCAGTGAAGAACCATATGTCAGAGAAAAATTAATCGGAGGGTCACTATTTCTTTCAGCCTTTTTCAGGATGTAATCTCCGTCACCCAAGAACCAATCACGACATCGGTTCCTATAGTTCTCCCACTTCGGTTCTCCCGAATACGTTTTGCGTATTTCAATTTGGCCTTTACGTGGACCTCGAGTTAGAAGATGTTCATGCTCTTCGTGATCTCGATCCTTCATACCAAATTCAATCGTTGGTTTTTGCACAGCAATGTGGATCATTCCACCGATCTTCGCATCCCTGGGGATGGAATATCTTTGGGTAATCTTCTCCGCATCGTGTAGCCACTTCAGCATGTGAACATAATGCTGCGTTTGGAATTCAATTGGACAGGTCTGGAGCCGATCAATAGTTGATCCTGCAGTTGTCTTTGCATCGACAATGTAGAGGCTGTTCTGTTTCTCATGGTAAAACAGCATGTCGAATTGGCCAATCATCCTCCCATATTCCGAATGGTTTACTTCAGCTACAACTTCTGTTCCAAGCAAACGCCAATAGGGTTTGTTGAGATAATCAACAACTGATCCCTTGCCGGGTACTTGGAATGCCTGCATAGCTTCAAACCAAGAGAAAGCCATATACATGTCCTTCTCTTCTCTATCCAGAATTTCTATTTGCTCTTCGCCGTGAATCCCACGACCAGCACAAATTTCTTTTAGTTCCTTTTGCCTTTGCTCAAGCCAAGTTCTCATTTGACTGAGGGCAAAAGCTGTTGATTCCTGATAAAGCTCTAGACGGCTGTGGAACCACGAACCCCTACTCAGAGCAGCAGACCACCTCAGTGCCTTCACAAGATTGAGACGACGACTGAGGTAGTACTGGAAGGGACAGGAGAGAATACTCTCGTAGTCCGATGATCTGATTGCGGGTGTTGTGGCTACCAGCCCTTGCTCTTCGAGCCATTCCTTCGCTGATGCTCCCTTACCTTTGGGAGCCTGGGTGGTAGTAGACATTTTTCCTCCTTACTTTTTGCAGCAATCACCTTTGCCAAGCATCTTCATTACGTGGGGTCGGGCCCAGATTCCGAATCCGGTACCGAGGACGGCGACGAGGATCGAGAACCAGACAGTGCCAAGGAAGGCCGAAGCGAGCATATCTTTTTCCTTTTGAAATTCAGCACATAGCGGATCGTTCTAAACGTTATGGCTATGCTGATGAGACCAGTCCCCACTAGGAAGGGAACGTAGATATACGGAAGATACTCCTTAACTCCAATGTTGAGGAGGATCAATACGATGCCGAGGAGTATAGCAGTTCCACCCTTGAAATTCGATAGTCCAGGGATGACCATTACCAAAACTCCTCCAATAATACAGATACCTCCGACCGCAGACAGGATGGAGAGATCCTTCATGGACTCTGCACCCACGTGACCAGTGGGGAGTATCGATGTTACGTCTGTTGTAATGCCTCTAGAGCTGGCACAAGAGACCAACAGGAGAGCCAAGATGATTGGACTCCACTTGATGATAATCCACAATCGAGGCCATAAGAGCATTAGAAAAGTTTCAGGGCTAGGGTTGTTCCGGTAGAGACAACAAAAGCAAGTACCGACATGACTACCCAAGCACGACCACGGTCGAACTCGTTCTTGAGCTTAATCTTGTGAAGGTCTGTCTCGATCTTGTCGAGCTTTACATTCACACGTTTAAGCTCAGAGAGTACATGGATCTTGTACTCTTCCCAGCCATCCGGTGTAGGAGTCATTTTCCGCCGCGAGCTTTGTAACCACCACCAGCACGGCGGGTACGTTTAGTGTTAGCAGCACTACTTGCTTTCTTTAGTGCCTTGCCCTGGCGTGTGGTAGTTCCACGCTTTCCGCGTGTCGAAGATGATGCTTTTCGTTTCTTAGCCATGATAAATCCTTACCCAACAAAGCGACCGAGGATCATTGCCGCGGTAGCATTTGCTGCTGCTGTTTCAACTGTACAAATAACCCGTGTGCATCCTGAAACGTAAACACGACGGGGAACACTAAGAACCATCCCGACTGCATCGCTGCCATCTGAATTGACTGCTGTCACCGCGTCAGGGTTCATTGCAATCAAATGATGTGCATCGATGTCTTTGTGATCTGTTTGATATTCAACGTGATCCCAATCGAGGAGAGGGACCCAGAAGGAAGTATCGTGTGCTGTTCCATCTGCTGAGGTCTGGGTGAGGTTGGAATCTACATCTTGGGGCCAGTACCTACCGTTGGTGTCGCCGTTGTAGGGGACTTCTCCGTAAAGGGCAATAACGGGGGTATCTGTAGCAGGTGCGCTACCGTAGTATGCAAGGTAGATTTCCAAGTGAAGGCCCATCGAGGGAACAACAATTGGTTTTACGTTGTCGTTGTTAGATCCAGCTCCGTGAACCATGAGGCTTGGGTTGTTGTAGTCAGAGCCGTTATTTGTTTTTGCATCTGTGTGCATAACAAAAATGGTCGTTCCAATTGATGAGGAACCAGAACCCACTGCGGGTTGTTGACCATTGAATGCATTGTTGAAATCGCTAAGGATTGCCATGTTGGAGAGCTCCGTTGATCAGCAGGCGTAGTGCCCATTCCCCACTAGCTCGTCTGTGGGATACTGTTTGGGTTGGGAGTAGGAACAATCGTATGCCATACTCGTTCAATAGTCTCATCAGTGCGTCGACTGCGGCTGCAGGTTCTGGCACATGTTTACTTACCCTCGCCATTTCGAGAGGGGTTCCCTCCAACAGGAGGACCGGATCTTCACAGGCATCCCTCATACGCTCGAGACATCTCACAAACCTTGGCCTGTCTTTTTTAGTCAGGCAGTTCTGGGCGATCTCTCTTAGGGAGCCCTTACGTTCAATCATGGTACAGCTTTCGAAACCTTGGAGCAAGTAATCTCCGGTCTCCAAAGCCTGCTTCACAACCCTAATTCTAACCAGTACGGTTTTCTTGCTGGTGGGTAGGGTCTTATCGTCAAGGATGCGGATATTCCCTGGAAATTTCAGGGGCTTTTTTTCTCTGGTGTCCTGGACCAGTATGAATTCTCGTTTCATTTGGGCAGCTTTGGAAAGATCCTCTTCTTGACACTGTCCAGCACTGCATCAATAGCAGCGGGAGACATCCGATGTAGCTGCCCAATGAGATCTTTCTCAATCCCTATGGCCATGAGTTCTAGGATTGCTCTTTCCTTGTTACCTCCCTCGGTAATTGGTGCGTTGTAGGGGAGGCCTTCCCGCGTGGCGTAATCGTATACACGTTTGCGGGAAAGCCCCACCTTCTCGGCTACCTTCCTGATGGGCATACCTTCGTTCAGAAGGTTGCGTATTTCAATTTGACGTTCAAGTACTTCTGGGTCTTTTGGATTCATATCCCAAGGCTAAACATGGAAGGGGTTCCTGTCAAGCCTTATACGTACTCACAATCATATTCGAGAGGAATCTCTCTCCCGTATATTTCCTGGAGCTTTGCCCAATAGCCATTGATTGAAACATGATCAATTGCATCAGCGACCCATTGCTTTACTTCATCTTCCATACCTGGAGCACAATCAAAATACACTGCGTCGTAGATATTTAAGAACATAAATGCCTGAGGCTTTCGAGCATTCAGACCTGTCATGTTCTTGTGTATATAGGACTGAATCCTAAGCAGAGTATTACCTGCTGTGGTTTGGACTGGGAAGTTAACGATCTCGTTGACATCCCATTTGTCTCCTCCCATGAAGTAGCGAGACTGTCCTGTCAAGGGCAGACACACGTATCCATTTCGTCTTGCTTCTGCAATGCGTTCTTCTTGCCATGCCCACAACCCTGGGCGGTGATGAGGGCGACTATCTGCAACGTTCTTGAAGAAATCAATGGGATGCTTTTCACCTGTCATCGCAAGCAACTGACCCTGCATGGTGCTGGGCCCTGACCTAAAGAGATCAGCAAAGTTAATCATCTTCCCGGCTTGTCGATAGTCGTTGAACTTAGGATCACCTTCAATGCCTGGTCCGAATATTTGTAGAGCTCTTTGTTTATGAAGGTCAGCTCCTTCTGAATACGCTGCCATGAGTGCTGTATCGCCCGAGAGCAGAGCCGCGACTCTAAGTTCAACCTGACTGAGATCGAATCCCAATATGAAACCGTCTCGGAAACGTGACTTGATGCATCGTTTGATTTCTTTGGGGAAGGTTTGGGCTGATGGTTTTTTGCAGGTGATGCGACCTTGAAGAGTTCCCCCTTCACTCCCTCCGGAGTCTTTTGCAAAGGTTGGGACGCAGTACCAGGTTGGGTAGGCAAAGTATCCGTTGCTTGATTTGATGAGGACTGAAGATTTGTCACTTGGTTTATTCCTTCGGTGCCTCAAAAGTGGAAAGCAATATGATGAGATAAGCTTCTGTGAAGCAGCGTGTCGCTTGGCATGTCTCAACACCTTCCCGAGAACACTACCAGTGGGGAGATAATCTACAAGTAGATTACGGTTCTCCTCTGAGAATGAAATTATCTTCTGCTTTGGTGTTACGTACAGAAGCGGGTTGTCCCGTATTGAGCTTCCAGAGATCGTAGAGACAGACTGCGACGAGGATGAGCCAGAGCATGAATACGATTCTGACGACTCCTCTGATGCAGTCATCAGTTGTTTGAGTTGAGGGGATGTTTCGCATTCTATTTCTCCGTCGATTACATCGCATGTCAGTTCGATGAATTGAGCTTTGGCTTTCCCCGAACCAGTTCCTTCTAGAGGTAAGCCGTACTTCTCGTGGCTGACTAGATGAGATCGTGTACTTCTTTCTGCTAGCTGCTGCTCTAAGGAGGACAGCATTTCTTGGTTCATCGGGATACCAGCTTCGGACATACGAATGCACGTCCAAATGGTATCGGAATAAAACCTCAGACACCACGGGTTAAGTTTGTCTGTGTTAGGGAAGTCTTTACGGATACGTCTTGACAGTTCACGGATGGCGAGCATCGTATTGTGTGTGTCTTGAGCGTTGTACTTGAGCAGTTCAGGGTCACTTGGATCATTGAATTTTTTACCCTTGAGTGTATTCTCAAAATCATACGAATGGGTACGCAATACAGGACCAAGAGACTTCAGAGACTTCTCTGGTCTTGTTTCATCGTGTAGATAATTAAGTACCGATAGATCAATCAGTAGATGTGACCCATCGAGGACAAACCTGAACTCAGGATGTTGTCTCAGATACTGGAGGTCGAACTGGAGATTCATCCCCAGGATCACCTTCGAGTGTGCTATCCACCTTCTCAGTCTCAGCCTCTCCTCCTCCTTCTGCATCTGGAATGTCATAGTTTCCAAGGGTTGCAACTGCGGCAATGATATCTCCGCCCAGTGCTTGGATTCCTTGAAGGACGAGGGCAACTTGAATAAGCTCGGATTGATTGAGCAATCCGGATTCACGGAACTGTTCCGCTTTTTCGAGAAGCTCTCCGGTAACTTGACCTGTGTAGAATTTAACCATGGTTCTTCCTTCGGGATTGTTACTGCAGCTGTGAGGATGAGGTTGTCGATTGAAACCTTGTCCGTACACAAAGATCTGCGGGGGTTGAAGACTGTTTGTTCAGGTAGCTCCTTACCTTGGGCATCATAATAGCAAGCCCCATACGTTTCTATATCAAGACTGATTATCCTTGGATCCATTTCCGAATTCCTCCCGGATTTTCTCTTTTGCTTTCGCTTTAGCTGAACCGTATAGGCTCAGTTCAAACTTTGGGTCGTCAGGTCTACCTGCTTTGAGCCACTGAATGATTTGGTGGACACCTGAATAAGGGCTCAGTCTGAAGGGAATACTGATGGGTATACCCTCTTCATCCATAAGACCCCAGTCAGATTTGACGCAGTCTTCTTGGATATCTTGGTCGTAGAGGACGATGATGTAGTTCTTTCCGTCCTCCTCACAGATGTATGGATCTGCTTCCAAGACTCGGTGGTATTCAAGTGAGCGATCGATCTTTGATCGCTGTTCGTCAGTTATTTTTCGGAACATCCGTGTTCCTCCTGGGTGATCTAGAGGGGACAATGATTGGATCTGAAGGTTCTGCCATGGTCCCCATGAGGCAGTCAGATACGAGTTGCATGTGAGAATCAACAGCGTTTATGTGGTTGTTGTTACGAAGAACTGCTGCTGGGTGGTAGGTGGAGAAGAGAAAGAACTCCATCCCCGTTACTGGATGGTCGTGGTAAGAGCCATTCTGTGTGAATGATTTAGACAACGACATTTTCTTTAGGCCGAGAACTTCTTTGTAGAACCCTGAGGTAGCTGGTGCACCAAGGGTAATAATGATCTTCATCTGGTCTGCATGAAGATTGAAAAGCTCTTTGATGTCATGTTCGATAGCCCAGACACAAGCCTTGTAGTGCTTCGGCTTAGGCATCTCGTTAGCCTGGGTGTGGCAACGTACACCATTGGTGAGGTAGATGGAAGCAAGACACTGAAGACCTGAGCCTCCGATGTATGCTTTCTTGACCACGTCCCCCGACCGACCAATGAACGGCTCGTTCTTCTGGTCCTCGTTGAACCCAGGGTTCTGACCAATGAAGATGATTAGTGGGGAATCACCTCCTTGGGGTAGAGATTCGGGGTAATGAACTGTGGGTACACACACGGAATTAATACCCTCGTGTAGTTCACACACAGTGCATGATTTGTCTTCAACTAATTTGAGTTGCATCTTAGCTCCTAGCCTAGGGGGAAGGTCCCCGTCCGGGGGCGGGGACCGAGACCGGGCTAGTCTATATCAGATAGGGAGCTGAGGTGCCGCATCATCCTTACTTCTCTGACGTGGGCATCGAATTTAGTTTTGGGCCAATTGGATGCACTGGTTTTCAGGCCGATGTGATCCTTAAGATCTTCGATGCGTATTCGAATTGGGATCTCTCCTTCATCTGTTTCAACAGCAATGAAAGATTTGCCTGCATCGAACAAAGAATCTAAACGATAGATCCACTCAAGGAGGTTGGATTGAGATATATTATTTATGTGGAGAGTCGTCGATGCCATGATGATTCCCATTGTTTTAGGATTCATCCTTTGAAAAAGACCACCTTCGACTGGTTCCCACCCTTCTTCAAGATCAGGCATCTCATCTGCAGGGATATACTCCCAACAAATGTTGTCTGAATCCTTGATTCCGCTGATGTCCCATTTCAAACCCATGCGTATTCCAATTTAAGTCTCGAGGAACCTCCATGAGTAATAATAACAAGAACAATTCTGGTTTGAACCCTGAAGAATTTGCACAGGTTGTAAAGGACCAGGGCATAGCTAAGGCTATTGAGATGGGAACCACTAAATCCAAGGGTGTTGGTGATCGCATTGAGGATGCCATAAAAAAAATATCAAGAGGTAGAATTAAGACTTGTCCCAAATGCCAGAAGCGAAAAGAAGCATTGAACAAGTTCTTTGGAAAAAAATAGGCCCCACCCCCCGGAGGGGGTGAGACCTAGAGAGAGAAGAGGAATTAGATTTCTCCTGCCACCTTCAAACAGGTTTTTGCAGCGCGATCGAGTTGCATTTTCAACTTGGCCTCTTCCCAGTTTCTGTAACCAGCCACATTGCATGAGGGACAGACTGATTTAGTCCCATCAAGTTCATTGGCTATCTTGGAAATGCTTGTTGAAAGTGCTTCTAGTTTCTCCGCCGCTGTTGCGGTGTAGGGTTTCCTGGGCATATCAGTCTCCCATGTACTGGATGTATCCCTCGTACTTTTTGCCTCTTGCCTGCTTGAGGGTACAGTGAATGGGAGTTCCCGATTCCTTTCGGTAACGATAAACAGCAGTACGAACACGACTCACTTCGTCTTCGTGACAACTAACTTCGACGTGGTTGTTCTTTTTCAACCCGTCGCACAGTTCCCAAATAACACCTGTAATGCTGTGTGTTCTATGAAACTGTGATGCTGCTACTCTACCTTTTTTGATTTCTGCTTCCATTACTTGTCACCTTTCTTGAGTGCTTCTGGAAGAATGAATGAAGAATCCATCTCGTTGATGGACTCGAGAAGTTCACGCCCAGCCTCAGTCGATTCGAGGTTGGCACGTGCAACAGTTGCTCGAGCCTGACGTTCCAGGGATGGGAGATCTCCCATGGCCTTGGTAACTTCCATCAGGTCTCGCTTGTAATCGGATAGGATGTCCTTTTGATCTTGGATATTCCAGAAGTGGGTGGCAATCTTGTCATCTCCATAGAAGACAACAGATCGATCGGCTGTGTCTGAATCGACACGCCATGCCATTGCCTTGGACTTGACTGTGATTTCAAAATTGAATTCAACAGCGTTATCCAAATCGGTTTGTACAACCTCTTTGAAGTTGCCCACTTCAACGCGACTTGTTCCAACCTCAAGGGCCAGTCCAAGCTCTTTGCATTCACGACGGAATGCTTCAAGGTTCACGTTCCTTTCCAGGTAACGTTCGCCTTCCTTCATCAGTGCTTTCATCTCGTCGATCTGCATCTTCTCCACGTCGCGGATTGAGTCACGCAGTTTGCGAGCCTTTGCTTTCAGTTCGGTTTCCCGACTGGAAGAGTAGATTGCCATGATGTCTTCCATGCCAACGGACAGGTCAATGCCGATGGCTTGGGTTACCGAATTTGCGAGTGATTTGTCGCCAGTCATTTTGCTTTCCTCTTGTTATAAGTGGGGATTGGAATGTCCATAGCGGTACATTCTTCTCTGATGATTGGACCCAACTGAGGCCAATCCTTGTTCCCGAGTGTCCCGGGAGTCTCAATACCAACACAGTAGTGAGACAACTCTACGAAATTGTTTGCCCATTTCATGTCGTTACGCAACTGATCGATGATGAGGAGTTCTTTGAACCCCTTGACTATCTTTTCAATGATTTTTGCACAGTCGTCAGCACGTGCTGTTCCTGATGGGTACTCAAAGGGTACACCTGTGTTTCGTACAAACCAGAAAGCACAATCAATTGGTGCTCTCATCAAATGAATTGGGATGTGTCCCCGTCTATACCTTGAGTTCCTTGCGTACTCAGGGGACTTCTTTCTTCTGTTGATCTTGGACTTCGAAAGTTCCAGGCGGAATTTTCCTTGATCTTCGTGGACTACGTAGATTCCTGCATCTTCCCAATCATCCTTCATTCTATTTGAATAGATGATTTTGTGGTCGGTGAGGAGTCCAGCGATTTCATTTATGGGAGCATCTGCATTTGTAAGCCAGAGGTCTGTACCTACTGTTACTACAGAATTCCATGATTCATCATCATGGTAGAACCAGCCTTGATCTTGGAATCCTACATGAGTGAGACCCGAGGGCACGGTTGTGTCATATTTTCTTCGGAGCGTGTTGACACCTTGTTCAATGGTATCAACGCAGAAAACTTCACACTCGTAACCCTCAGAGTCTGCACTCATGCAGTCCATTGCCTTACTTTCGTTTTGTGTAACGCCGTATGTAGTGTCAGATGCCCTACTACTGCGCTTGTGTTGAACGAAGTAATACAATGTTATCCCTCCTCTCCAAAGTAATCAGGTGTGGGATGTCCCTCAGGTGGGTCAGGGATTGTCCCTTCAGTGGGGGATGCAATGCGGATGTCCAGGTCCTTGAAGGTCTTGGAAGCACCAGCCTCAATACGAGAACCATTGACTTCGATCTGGATGTCATTGCTAAAGCAATCAACAAACTGGAATTCACCACGTCTGACCTCGTTCTTGTCGATGGTCAGATGTACAACACCCTTATTCCAGATGCGACGATGATCTTCGTATGTAAGCTCAATTTCCATGAACTTAGCGAACTTGTCCTGGAATGCGAAGTTGTCGTGTTTGTGATCTGAAGCAACCAAACGTGCCAGTTCAAACAGTTTCATAGCCTTCTGGTTGCACATAATCTTCAGGAGTGTGCTGTCCGTCATTTGAAACCTCCTTGGGTTCTGGGGACACTGTGTTTGCAAACGACTTCAGTCGTTTGGAGAAAGAACTGAGTTGGAAAGGACTCTTGGTTCGCTGATGCGAAGTGATGGCCTGAACAAAGTTGCCCAGGTTACGGTCCTTGAACTCGGGGTGCTCTGGAGTCTTCCAGTGCTCAAGTACATGGGGGATGTCACGCCAATTGATGACGTTGTCTTCAGCAGCCTTGATGACAAGGTGATCTGCTTCAAACCGTGAACTAAGATCGTAGTCGTACCAACGATTCCAGTCCTGATACAGTTTGGATGCAATGACGTGGACTTTGTCCATCATGTCCCACATGTTGTTGCGAATGTCTTCCATTGCATTGGCAGTGCTCTTCCGACTAAAAGAGAAGTCGGATTCCATCATGCCATTGCTGCAAAGAAAACAGTTGTCGCCGATGTGTGGACTAGATGAGACAGTTTGATCTGTCGAGCAGATCAAGAAGCCAGCAAGTCCATGATTTACTGGGGCCTTGATAAGCTGTTCATCGGACCAATACTGGTCTGTGTTGTCCTGTTCCATCGTCCATGTTGCAAGAAGTTTCTTGCCGTCATTGTCCAGGTAGTAACGCCAGTTGTCGGACTTGTACCGACGAACTGAAATCACATCGTGGATTGTTTCCACTTGCATATTGAGGTGGATGGGATAATGACGTGATCCCATTGATACTGGATCAGGGAGACGAGCAAGTTCATCACGTGACACTTGCTTGCCCCACCTCCCCATTACATTAGTCTCTGCTACCATCTTGTACGCCTTTCTGGTAAAGGTAAACACACACAAAGAAACCGATTACGGTTACGAGTACAATTACTTCCATTGGGTATTGACTTCCGTGTCAAGAAACAGGGAGAACCAATGAGATTTTGATTGGAAGTTTATCTGCGAATTCCGGAGCCTCTTCTTGGACTTCAACGCAGTGAGCAATCCTCTCTTTCATCTCATCGGGGATGATCGACATCAAGATGTCTTGGAACTTCATGAACAACCGGACAGACTGGATGAAGCGACTCATCATCGCTTCGTCTGCCTTCCCAGGTGGGTAAACTTGCATGAACATATCTGAATAGAGATGAAGGAGATGTGTGGTTGTAGCCAGATCGCCGAGTGTGAGTTCGAGATCTGGTTCACCTGATTTGAATTGATTGATCAGTGATTGGAGGTCATCGGGGAGATTGTTCATTAGATTCCTTTCGAATCTTTTTGTCGATCGATACAGACTCACGCAGTCTGAACCAAAACTTGACAGCATCTCGATCCAGATGGATGAGACCCTGCTCAGTAAGCTCTGTGAGCCACGCGATCAAGTTGTTGGGAACTTCGTGTTCCTCTTCCGAGTGCATGGGAAACCATGAACACCTAGTCATATGTCTTGCGTGCATCTTTGCACCTCCTAGGGATAAGTCGCCGGACGCTCGCCCGGGCCGAGGCACGGGCGGAGACCGTGACGAGATGCACGTATTCCAATTTTATTACTTAGTTCTGGGGTAAGGAGCAGGGGCTATCAACCCCCCTCCTTTATTATTTTCCGGACACTGGCTACGACTTCGTCATAGTCCACTTGTTCTTCTTTGTCACCAAACTTCGCGATGTTGACAACAGGAATCTCGTACTCCTGTGCAACCCTCAATGAGTGTCCGGTGCCTCCAGTTACTATTCCCTTTGGTGTCCAACAAATCACAAGTTCAGATCTTGGTTCACTCTCATCAGGTCCCAAGAGTATCATGACGTTTCTCATCATCAGAAACCTCACATATGCACTCAACTTGTACCAGGCAGGATGATGTTTCTTCGCGATCTTTGTGTACTCGTCCCTCAAGTCTGAGAACTTAGCACTAGATGCAGTGAAGATATTACTTCGTTCAGCACCTTTCTCGAATGCAGTATCTGCACCCTTGGCTCCTCCCGATCGCAATATGTATCCTTCTTCGTTCATTACATCAACACAAATTCGTTGACACATATCCAATGCCCACTTCGGCGTTGAACGTGCACCAATACCAGCGAAATACTTTTCCACGACTAACTCCTTTGAATAAGTCCGCGAGCAAATGCCCCGGAGCGTGCGACGGGCATTGCTAGGACGGCCACATACGATAAGGGCAGGCAACTACTAGTTACCTACCCCTATCGCGCGCACAATGTTTATTTATGGCTGCTCATGCAGATTGATTGGTGCTTCCCTGAATGGGAGATCCATGGCAATGTCAGTCATGTGCATGTATGCCTGTGATTCCTTGTCACGATCGAAACCAAGTTCATCCATTTTGTCAAGCACTGCACTGCGTCCGAGGACACACTCAACGTTTGGATCTTCAGCCATGGTCATGTCGTTGTCGTTGAATCGATTGAGGAGAGTCATCAGTTCAGCAATGGATTCACATACCCAGGTCAGAAGACCATAATACTCAGGGTATTTGGTATCACAGAAGTAGATGACGAAGCAACACTTCTCATGTGTCTGTCCATTTGGGTGGTCAACACACACTGGGAAGTAACGAGTTGGACGGTCAGTACCATCCAATGTGATTTCACTGAATCTATTAGGCTTCATTTGATGCCTCCTGTTGTTGTAGTTTCTTGATCAGATAACGTTGACGAGCGATGGCTGTCATCTCTGTGTCGTAGAACCATTTAAGCTCAGCCAATTTGGCTTCAGATGTCTCTGCAACGTGAAGTGCAGACATCTTCTTCTGTTCATGACACCACTTAAGAAACGGATATCGCTTCTTCTGTCTGTTGATTTCTTTTTCCAGGCTGGGAGGAACAAACTCAATTGTCCCTCCCTTCTTGGAGATCTCGTTGCCATTGGTTGTGCACACTTCCACGATGTCCTTCATCGTGGTGACGATACCGCTGATGATGCTCTTGATTTTCATTGTGCTGCTTCCTCTTCGACGATACGTAAGCATTCAAGGTGAATGCAGTTGGTGATGAATGCTGAACGGGATAGACCTCTCAGATGAGGGTTTTCCTGGATCATCACTTGTTGTGCTGACTCAATCAGTTCGAGAGTGTCTTGGTCGAGTCGAACGGAGATGACACTCTTTTCTTTTGTTGCTTGTTGCATTGTGCGTATTCCCATTTTATTTCATAAGAGGTTGCGCCCGCAAAAGGGTCGCGCGAACCACTTCTCGTGTGGTCCGCACGACCCTCAGGGGTCCTGGGCAGTTAGTCCTGCGTGATGAACTCGTTGATGAACTCGATGGCAACGCTCTTCGGCAGAGCCACCTTCTGGGCATCCTCGTGGTCGACCTCATCGGCTGAAGCCTCGAGTGCTGCGGCAAACGCATCTCCCACAACCTCATGGTTCAACAACCACTCTGCCTGCTGGTCGTCCATCTGGCCGATCTGGATGTTGTCGACCTTGACGCCGAACCCGTTGAACGGTGAACCACCGGTCCAGTGCGTTGTGGGCTCGTACTTGCCCTCGTCGTTCTTGGTCGTGGTGCCGTAGGTCAGACCGTAGATGCCCATCTGCGTGCGCACCTCGCCGTTGTCGTCCGACTTCGTCTTGATCCAGATACCCGGCTGGGCCATCGGGATCTCGACGGTGAACACCTGTGTGTCCTCGTTCAAGGTCACGGTCGGCTTCGCCAGTGGCGTGAATGACCGACGCATCTGCGACTTGCCTGAGAGAATTGAAGAAATTGTACGCTGGGCCATG
>LULN01000411.1_pt2 | contig 20165 bp, 22 predicted proteins | sample 728131 | NCBI WGS metagenome assembly LULN01 (sample SAMN03860288, study PRJNA289734) | marine metagenome | biome: seawater column; feature: ocean; material: water; isolation source: Red Sea water column Station 149 - depth 100m | place: Saudi Arabia: Red Sea | collected 2011-10-15 | depth 100 m
GTCCAGGAGCCTGGCGAGCTCCTCGCTGGAAGCTTCCCCGACCTTCCTGGTCACCGGATTCATCGTGATCGCTCTCCTGCACGCCCGCCCCGAACGCACGACCAGTACCCCCGAGGCGGTGGAGGACCACATCGGCAACCCGGCCGTCGCTGACCGCCCCCCGCAGACATAGCCATCGTCTTCCGCGCTCGGCATCGCACCGCATCGGCGCCCTTGTCGATCCTGTCCTGTCGACGCCAGACGTAGATCGAGGCCTCGCTGATACCCAAGTCGTACGCGACCTGGCCGACCAAGCACCCTTCCTTAAGCAAGCCGATCACCTTGCGCCGAAACTCCGGCGGATAAGCCCGTCTGCCCACTGCTGCCTCCTGATGACAGGCATCAGAATCCAGTCAGCCGACTCCACCGAACCCGGGACACGCCACCGGGTGGAGTCCAGCAGAGTGGTGTACGAGCAGCCCCGGTGAGTGAGTCCCTACCGACGTAGGGACTGCCACCGGGTGACCGGCGCTAACCCTGCAAGCCGGCCCCAGGCCAGCCGCGACGAAGACTTGCGGGCGATTCACTTGCGTGACCAGGGCTTCGTCACAGCTTCGCGTCAAGGTCGCCACGTCGAGAACCACCTTGACGACGACCACATCGGCGAGCTGATCGAACAGGCCCTCAGCCGCGCCGACCACGCGCGGCTCGGCCTCGTCGATCGCGACGACACGAACTCAGGACTCGACGCAAATCCCTGACACGTCAAGTCATCGCCCCATCAGTGTCGCGTCCACTCCTCGGTCTGGGTGAGTCGCAGCAGGTAGATCAACGGCGGTAACACCAAGACCACGGCGAACCCCACGGCAACCAGGAGGCCCTGCAAGGTGGCTGACGCGCCGGCGGCGGCACGGATCGTCACATGATCGACGAGCAGCCAGGGGTATTGGGCCACACCCCATCCTGACACCACAGACGCGACGGCGACGACCGCGGGCCATCGCGCCATCGAGTAGCGACGGCGCCACACCAGCACGAGCGTCGCCACGCCTGCCAGCCCGGCCATCACGACGAGTGGAGCCGCGCGCCCGGCGAGGCCGTCGGCCAGCACCGGCGCGTCCATCGAGATCGGCACCAGTGCGGCGAACACGAGCGCACCGGTCACGAGCCCCACTCCGAGCGAGCGCGCCCGAAGGTCCTCCGCCAGCCGTGATCGGCGACTGCGATGTGCATCGGCGGCGAGGAACACGCCGGCCAGGAACGCGCAGGTGCCGACCGCGATGGCCCCACCGAACAGAGACGTCGGGTTGAGCCAGGACGACCAACGGTCGCCATCCTCCTCCATCGGCACCCGACCTGACGCGATTGCCCCGGCGACCGTGCCGAGGAAGAACGGTGTGATGACCGAGGACACGGCGAAGATCACGCCGAACAGCCGCGCCTGGCGCAGGGTGGCGGAGTACTTGCGGAACGCGAAACTGGCGCCGCGCAGCACGATGCCCAGCAGCGCCAGAAGCAACGGCACGACCAGCGTCGACATTGTCGCGGCGAACGACTCCGGGAATCCTGTCCACCAGATCACCAGCACGTAGATCAGCCACACGTGGTTGGCCTCCCACACGGGTCCGATGCTGTGGTCGACCAGGGTTCGCAGCTCGGCGCCACGCCGGCTGCTACCCGCCGTGAGGTCGAAGAATCCCGAGCCGAAGTCCGCGCCGCCCAGCACGGCGTACGCGATGACGCCCGCGAACATCGCCGCTGCGACAGCCACCTCGAGACTCATGACGACGAATCCACGGTCTCGGGCGCGTACGGGCTCGGGAGATCGGTCTCACCGCTGCGCCAGCGCCGGGCCATGGACCTGAGCACGATGACCGCGGCTGCGGTCATCCCGGCATAGATCAACGCACTTATCCCCAGCAACCACCACAATGCCGAGGTGTAGTCGCCGACCGCGTCCGGGGTGCGCATCACTCCGTACACGACCCAGGGCTGCCGTCCGACCTCGGTCGCCACCCATCCGGCCTCAAGCGCAATCACGGCCAGCGGACCAGCGGCCGCCGCAGCCCTGAGAAACCACCTCTTCGTGAGCAGGTCACGCCCTCTCCAGCGCTGGACCCAGAACCAGGTGACACCTGCGGCGAGCAACGTGCCGACGCCGACCATCGTCTGGAAGGCCAGATGCGTGATGTTGACCGGCGGTCGGTCCTCCTCGGGGATGGTGTCCAGGCCAGGCACAGGGTCGTCGAGCGAGTTCATCGCGATCAGCGAGCCGAGAACAGGAATGTCGATCGCACCCACGACCTCCCCGTCGACCAGGATGCCGCCGAGCCGCAGCGGCGAGGGGCTCTCCGTCGTCTCTGCGAGCTCGAGCGCAGCCAGCTTCGCCGGTTGCCGCTCGTCGAGACCGAAGCCGAGGACGTGCCCCACGAACGGTTGGGTGAGCGCGGCCACGGACGCGAACACGAAGGGCACGATGAATCCCAGCTGGTGGTGGGCGTCGCGGCGTCCACGCAGCATCCCGACCGCGTAGACCCCGGCGACGCTGAATCCGACCACCATGTAGGCGCCGACCCACATGTGGGCGAACTGAAGGAAGGCGTGCTGATTGAACAGCACCGCCCAAGGCTGGACGTCCGTGACCTCCCCGCCGACGAGGCGGAAACCGGTCGGCACGTTCATCCAGGCGTTGACGGCGACGACGCAGTAGGCGCCGACGATGCCGGTGATCGCCATCGGCAGGACCATCAGGACGTGCCGCTTCGCCGGCATCCGTCCCCAGCCGTACAGGTAGATGCCAAGGAAGATGGCCTCAAGGAAGAACGCCAGACCCTCGAACGCGAACGGCAGTCCGAGCACGTCCCCGTAAGTCCCCATCAGGCCGGGCCACAACAGACCCATCTCGAAGCTGAGCACCGTGCCGGAGACCGCGCCGATCGCGAAAAGCACTGCCGAGACCTTCGCCCACCTGCGGGCCAACCCCAGGGCGACCGGGTCCTCACGGCGGATCCCGCGCAGGTGCATCACGAAAATCATCGCCGGGAAGGCAACCCCGAAGCACGCCAGCACGATGTGCCATCCCAAGGACAGAGCCATCTGCTGACGGGCCGGGAGAAGCCCCGCGGGCTCCGCGGTCCCGGCGAGCTGCATTGCGTCGACGACGAGATCGGGAGTCAGCACGGCACTAACGCTACGCAATAGGTACGAGCCACCCACGGGCTTGTGAAAAGTTTCACTAACGGGTGCGAGGAGTTACCTTCGATGAGGCTCGTAGCGCCGGTGTCGCCGGTGTCGCCCGGAATCGTGCTGCATCCGGTAATGGAGATTCCGGAGCCCGTTGCGACGGCAGCGGCCCGGAACTGAGCGAGCGTGGGTCCGTTCACGGATGGTCCGTATCGGCGATGCGGGACTGCGGATTCGCCGCCTACCTCAGGCGGCAAAGAGCAGGTAAAGGCCACCTGAGGTGAAGGCGACCATGGCCATGAGTAGAGGCAGTTGCCCGAGGATCTGGTGACGAGGGGGCAGCAGTGCGACGGATCGGTCGTGAGACGCGATGGCTGCTACCACGTGGCCGACCACGACCGCTCCCACCTTGATGTTGGCGAGCAGGGTCGGGTGGTAGCTCAGCCAGTAGTTCACTTGCCAATCGCCGGTGCCGAGGTAGTCGGCACCGGTGGTGAGCGGGTCGCTCGCCTTGATCAGGGTGTCCTGGCCGACCTCGAACCAGTAGGACGCGTAGTGGGCCACGATGTACCCGAGGATGATCGGCACGATCGAGTGAGCGAGCATGGCCGGCAGGTCCCGACGACGCAGGTCGGGACCGGTCATGGTCGCCGCGGCGGCACCGGCGAACACGAGGGCTGGTGCGGCGCTGAAGACGAGCAGAGCGAGGGAGTCAGCGATGGTCGAGCCGTTCTCGAGGCCCGCGACGAGCTCGTTGGTCTGAGAAAAGCGCACCCAGAACGGGGAGTCCTTGAAGGAGTCGAACGCGGTGCTGCCGAACAGCACCGAGACGACCGCAAGCAGACCGGCCGTCGGGACCACGGTGCTGAGGTTCGCCAGCGGGGACCGCACCACGATCCTGCCCTCGTGGGTCCCCCAGACTGAGAGCTTGCCGATCAGGGTGGAGTAGACCTCGAACGGGTCGGCCTTCTCGTAGAACCCGTTGCCAAAGATCGCGCCGCCGAGCAGCATCACAGCGACGTACACCGCGCACCACAGCCGCACGGGGCCGAGCTCGGTGGAGTAGGGATAGACCAGCTCGAGCCACACGAAGGCGAACAGCCCCAGGGAAGCTGGCCAGTGGCCGAGTCGCGCCGGGTAGGCCAGCAGTCCCACGTCGGGGTCGGACCCAGAGATCTTCGAGNNNNGAACCGGGCTGATCGCCTTCCACACCGGGCCGAGCAGGGCGGAGGCGAAGACCAGGCCGATCCACCACCAGACGTAGAAGATGCCGAAGAACGGGTTGGTCAGCAGGTCCTCACCGAGCACCGCGGCAGCCGCGGAGTACAGAAAGACCACCATCCCTAGGACACGCGCCGCGACGGCGAAGCCGCGTGAGGTCAGGACACCATCCATCCAGTGAGGCACCCGACGGCCGGCCACCGGTCCGTCCGGATTCCCGTCGTACCGCGGTGTCCGCCACGCCAGCGCGAGCACCGAGAACGAGATGATCAGCGCCGCGACGGCACCGGTGATGGCGAGCTGGGGCGAGATGGGAAGGTCCTTGGCGCCGCCGATGCCGTGCATCGGCAGGGGAAGGGGGATCACGTGGCGTCCGATCGGTCGAGGGGCATAGCAGGAGGGGAACCGGCATGTGTGGGTGGGAGGCGGCGGCGGCGGCGGCGGCGGCGGCATGCTCGCCGGTCCTGGGCGAAGGTGACCAGCAGTGCCATCGAGATAATGATCCACGTCAACCGCAACGGTGCGGCGCCGAGTCGGACTGCCCACGTCTGCGACGTGTTGAGAGGCACGTCGAGGACGACCGATCCCGCTACACGCACCGGAAGCCGCTCGAGGACCGACCCGTCAGGTGCGATCGCCCCTGAGATGCCGTTGACCGAGGACACCACGACACTGCGGCCGAGCTCGAGGGCCCGCGCCCTGGACACCTGCCACTGCTGCTCGAGCTGGGCGGTGCCGAGGAACATCGCGTTGCTGGTCTGGACGCTGACCAGGTCCCCGCCCCGGGCCACCTGTCGACGCAGCACGTCGTCGTAGGCGACGTCGAAGCACAGGGCGGTCGCGACACTGAAGGAGCCGACCCCGATCTGCTCGGGATCCCCGCCGGGCAGCATGTCCCGGGGGATGGCGGCCACCCTCGAGGACAACCGCTCGGCCAGCGGCCTCAGGGGGACGTACTCCCCGAAGGGCACCAGCCGCTGCTTCGTGTAGCGCGCCCGCACTCCCCCGTCGTCCCAGAGCAGCGACTGGTTGAGGGCGTAGCGCGCGTCGGGTGCATCTACGACGGCTCCCAGGAGCAGCGGCACCCCGGCTGCCTCCACAGCGCATTCTCGGGCCACACCACCAGGTCGGGCGCAGGACGCCCGGTGTCCGAGGCCGCGAGCTGCCTCGTCTGCCCGACCAGCACCTCGGTGAGGGCCCGGTGATTCGCCACGACTTCCCGGCCGGAACCCGGCAGCTCCCCCTGCACGATGGCGATCCTGGCCACCGGCCCGGTCGCCTGGTTCGGCGTCACCAGGACCCCACCTGCCATGGCCGGGACCGCCACCAGCGCCACCACTGCTGCTGCGGGGACCAGCCCGCGCAGGCTGCGCCGCGTCGCGTGCTCCACCACCGAAGCGATGAGGCACCCGAGCAGCGCGACCACAGTTCCTGTGGCGGCGACCCCGATGACCGCCACCCAGGCGGACCAGGGCGCATCGACGGCGGAGTACCCGAGCCTTCCCCACGGGACCCCGCCCCAGGGAACTGCCGCCCGTGCCGACTCGGCCGCCGTGAAGACGCCGGCGGCCCACAGCTGCCACCCGTGGAGTCGACGCACGCGCACCATCGCCACACCGGCCAAGGCGCCCCACACGCTCTGCGCAGCGACCATCGCGGCCCAGGCAAAGGGGGAGATGGCCTCGGCCAACCACCACAGCGTCATCCCGAGGAAGACCGCGGCGTGGGCGGCACCGAGGAGTGCCGCTCTGGCGGCTGAGGCCTCACGCAGCGCCAGGACCAGCATCGCCAGGCCCACCGGTGCCAGCCACGGCAGATCGAAGGGCGGAAAGCCGAGCGCCGTCGTGGCTCCGCCGGCAGCGGCGGTCAGGATGATGGGGCGTTCCCCAGCCACTCGGGCACCACTTTCGTCATGGCCTACTATCGCCGATAGTATGAACCACGTGAGGTCGTCCCCCGTCACCGCCGAGTCGGACCAGGGCCCCCGTGCGGCGACGCCACCGGATCGCGGGACCCCGGAGCCCGCTCGGGTCTCGATGGGCTGGGGCCGCTGGGCCTGGCGGCGACTGACTTCCATGCGCACCGCCGTCGTCCTGCTGATCCTCCTGGCGGTCGCGGCGGTGCCGGGTTCGCTGCTCCCGCAGCGTGGCGTGGCGAGCGACCCCGCGGCTGTCGCGCTGTTCTACCGCGACAACCCCAACCTCGCTCCGTGGTTGGACCGGCTGTACCTCTTCGACGTGTACGCGGCCCCGTGGTTCGCCGCCGTGTACCTGCTGCTGCTGGTCTCCATGACCGGGTGCGTCCTTCCTCGATCGAGGTCCGCGCCGAGAAGGGCCACGTCCGGGAGCTCGGGAACCTCGCCTTCCACCTGTCGCTCCTGGTCCTCCTCGTCGGGGTGGCCGGCGGTCGATTGTTCGGCTACGAAGGGCGCGTGGCTGTCGTCGAGGGCTCGACGTTCACCAACATCGCGTCCTCCTACGACGCCCTGACCCGCGCCCCCCTGGCCGATCCCGCGGACCTGGAACCTCTCGAGTTCACCCTGCGCAGCTTCGATGCACAGTTCGAGACCAGCGGACCACGGCTGGGAGAGCCCCGTTCGTTCACGGCGATCCTGGACTGGGTGACGTCCGACGGCGCGGGAACCACCGAGGTGCGACCGAACCAGCCCTTCGACGCCAACGGGACCAAGTTCTTCCTCACCGGTCACGGGTACGCCCCGCAGATCACGGTCCGCGACGGCCGCGGTGACGTGGCCGCATCCGGTCCTGTCATCTTCCTTCCGCAGGATCAGGCGTTCACCTCCGACGGGGTCGTGAAGGTACCCGACGCTCGACCGACCCCCGTGGCACTGGAGGGTCTCTTCCTGCCGACCGCGGCCCGAGGGGCGGACGGGATCGACGTGTCGGCATACCCCGGCCTGGTGAATCCGGCGCTCCTGCTCACCGCCTACTCCGGTGACCTCGGACTGGATGACGGCGGGGCTCAGTCGGTCTACACGCTCGACCTGGACGGGCTGGTCGAGGTCACGGGGGACGACGGGGACCGATGGCGGGCCACGATCGCCCCTGGCGAGACCGTCCGACTGCCCGACGGCCTGGGGACGGTCACCTTCGACGGCGTGACCCGCTTCGCCAACTTCCAGGTGGCCCGAGACCCGGGCAAGGAGATCTCGCTCGTGGCGGCGCTGCTCCTGCTCATGGGCCTGAGCGTCTCGCTCGGCGTGCCGCGGCGGCGCGTCTGGGTCCGCCGCGTCGACGACGCCACGGTCGAGGTCGGGTGGCGCCACCTCGGGCGTCGTCGCTGCGCCGACAGCGACTCGGCGGCCCTGACCGCCGCGCTCGAGCACGATCCCGACAACCACCCGGAGAGCGCGACGTGATGCAAGCAGACGAGATGGCACTCTGGTCGGACCGACTGGTCCTCGCCTCGCTGGCTGCCCTGTCCGCCTGTCTGGTGACCTATGCCGTGGCCGCGGCCCTCGCCGCACGGTCCGCTGGCCGTGCACCGGCGCCCATACTCGTGGGCGGTCCCGAGGCCCTCACCGCGAGCCCCGCGCCCGTCACGTCGGGCGACAGGGCAAATGCCCTGCGCCCCGCGGGCACGTGGCTCATGGCTTCGGGTGCTGTGCTCCTCGTGGCAGCCGTGGTCGCACGGGGTCTCGCGGCCAGCAGGGTCCCCTGGGGCAACATGTACGAGTTCGGCCTCACCGCCTCCGCGGCGGTCGCCGTCACCTTCCTCGTGGTCCGTCGCGGTCGCCGGGTCGATGTCGTGGCCCCCTGGGTCGCGGCATTGGTGCTCGTCCTGCTCGGCGTCTCGGTCACCTCCCTCTACACCCCGGTCGACGACCTGGTGCCTGTGCTCGACTCCACCTGGCTCGTGGTCCACGTCGCCGCAGCAATCGTGGCGGGTGCGCTCTTCACCGTGGGGGCGTTGGCGACGCTGGCCCAGATGGTGCTCTCACGCGGTGGTCGCGAGGGGCGCGGGAGCTCCGAGCTCGGCGACCTCGCGCACACCGTCCACCTGGTCGCCTTCCCCATCTGGACCTTTGCCGTGATCGCCGGGGCCGTGTGGGCCGAGAACGCCTGGGGTCGCTACTGGGGGTGGGACCCGAAGGAGACCTGGGCTTTCATCACGTGGGTGCTGTACGCCGCTCATCTGCACGCCCTGGCCACCGGCGGGGGGCTCTTCAACTTCTTCGGAGTGAACATCTGGATCCCAGGCCTGCACTCCTACGCGGGGGTGTGACGTCGCATGGGCCAAGACCTCGTCTCGACCCTCGTCATCGGTGCCTTCACGCTGGGGTCGACGCTCGCCATCCTCTACCTCATCGCACGGGGCCGGTTATGACGCGGCGACTCCTCCTCATAGCCACCCTGATCCTCCTGTCCTGGCCGACTCCGCCCGCATCGGCGCACACCGACCTGGTGTCGATCACCCCTGCTGAGGGCAGCCGGGTCCTAGGCGGCTGGCCACCGGAGGTCGTGCTGGCCTTCACCGAGGCCATCGACCCGACGCTCAGCGCCGTCTCGGTCTCGGTCGACGGCCAGGACGGCACCCGGGTCCCTCTCGGGCTTGGCCTCCGCAGCACCGAGGTCGTAGGGGACCTGCGTGCCCTCAAGCCTGTCGATCCCACGACGGACCACCGAGTCCGGATCAGCTACCGCGTGACGTCGGCTGACGGACACCCCGTCGCCGGGACCTCGACCTTCACCATCGCGCCCGACGCAGGCTCGCCTCCGACACCGGGTGCCGCTGAGACAACCACCCCCGAAGCCGCTCCGGTGACTCCGACGCCCCCCTCCCGGACAGCCCCCGCCTCCGATGGGGCGTCCGCAACCGGCCTGGGCACCGGCGCCTGGGTCGCCGCCGGCCTGGTCGCACTGGTCCTGCTCTCCGCCGTCGTCTCCTCGCGCACCGGGCGATCCGAGAGCCGAGCCACCGACGGGAAGGCCGAGCAGTGACCCGGGCCGGGACGCGGTTGCTCGCGTTCGCGGGATGGTGGGTCGCGGTCACCCTGCTGGTGGCGTGGGCGACCGGCGCGCTCGCCCCACTCGGCATCGCAGGGCTGCCCGAGCCAGGGCCGGTCACGAGGATCGGACTACCTGTCGTGCAGGCCCTTCGTGACATGGCTGCGCTGCTCACCGTCGGCCTCCTGGTCGTCGCGGCCACGTGCCTGGCACCCGAGCCAGGCTCGTCGGAGCGCAGCGTGACCGGCGTGCGTCGCCGGGCGGTGCAGCTGGCTCAAGGATCGGCCGCCGCCTGGCTGTCGGGCAACCTCGTGCTGATCGGCCTTGTCTACTCCGACGCCTCAGGGAGCCGGCTCGACGCACCCGGGTTCTGGGAGCAAGCGGCGTTCTTCGCCACCAGCTACGAGCTCGGTCAATACCTCTTGTGGGGGGCCGTGCTTGCCGCCGCCGTGGCCGCCACCTGTGCGCTGGCCTCGAGTGTCGCCTTCCTCGGCGTGGCCGCACTGCTGTCGCTCGCCGGGCTCTGGCCGATGGCGCTCACCGGGCATGCGGCGGGAACGCTGCAGCACATCGACGCAGTCAACCTGCAGATGTTCCACCTCGTCGGCATCGGCGTCTGGGCCGGCGGACTGCTGGCGCTGGTCCTGCTTCGCCCCTACCTGGGCACCGGCGCCGGGGCGCCGATCCGTCACTTCTCCACCCTCGCCACGTGGGGGCTGCTTCTCGTCACGGTCTCCGGTGTCCTCGGCGCAGCGCTACGGCTGCCCTCGCCCGGCGCGATCGTGTCGACGTACGGCGCGCTGCTCGGGCTCAAGCTCGCGGCTGTGGTCGTGCTCGCCGGTCTCGGGCACCGCCAACGACACCGGCTGGCCAGCGAGGCCGATCTGGGCGGGCGCACCCGGTTCTGGAGGGTCCTCGCGCTGGAGGCCGCGATCCTCGTGGGTGCTGCCGGCACGGGCGTGGCGCTGACGCGGACCGCTCCTCCGGCCCCCTCCGGGTCGCCCCGTCCGTTGACCGCCGCCGAGGCGATGCTCGGCTCGTCGCTGCCACCGCCCCTCGACGCCGGGGCGTGGTGGTCCGGCTGGAGCATCGACAGCCTCTTCCTGCCGTTCGGACTCGCGGCCGCCGTCTGGTACGTCCTGGCTGTCCGGAGGCTCGCGACCCGCGGAGTGCGTTGGCCCTGGTGGCGCACGGCGCTGTGGCTGACTGGCTGCGTGCTCTTCCTGTGGGCGACCAACGGGCCTCCCGGGACCTACGGACGGGTCTTGTTCAGCATGCACATGATCCAGCACATGACGATCGCGACCGCTGTGCCTGTCTTCCTAGTGCTCGGGGCACCGGTCACCCTCGCGCTGAGGACCCTGCGCCGGCGCGACGACGGCTCGCGCGGACTTCGGGAGTGGCTGTTGCAGACGGTGCACTCGCTCCCGGCGCAGCTGCTGGGGCACCCGATCGTGGCCTCGGCACTCTTCGTGGTCAGCATGGTCGCGTTCTACTACTCCTCCCTCTTCGAGCTCTCCTTGGAGACCCACACCGGCCACGTGTTGATGACGCTCCACTTCCTGCTCTCGGGGTACCTCTTCGCCGAGTGCCTGGTCGGGATCGATCCCGGGCTCCGCCGCCCGACCTACCCCATCAGGACCCTGTTGGTGATGGTCACCTTCGGCTTCCACGCACTCTTCTCGGTCAGCCTCATGGCCAGCACCCGGGTTCTGGCCGAGGAGTGGTACGCCGCCCTAGGGCGCACCTGGGGCGACTCCCTGGCCGATGACCAGTACCTCGGAGCATCGCTGGGATGGCTGCTCGGGGAATATCCCCTCGCCGTCATCGCCGTCGCCCTTCTGGTCTCCTGGGTCTCCGCGGACCGGCGCGAGAGACGACGCTTCGACCGCAGCGAGGCGCGTGAGGGCGACCGTCAGCTACACGCTTACAACGCCTACCTGGCAGGTCTGTCCGCCAGGACGGATACGATGCAGCCATCCCAGAGCACGGCGGTCCTTGGAACTGCCGAGGAGGCCGATCGATCATGAGACAGCTGGGTCAGCTCGAGGCCGCGGTCATGGACCGGTTGTGGACGTGGGGCCGGCCAGTCTCGGTGCGGGAGGTGCTCGAGGACCTCGTGAGGGAGCGGCCACTCGCCTACACGACCGTCATGACGGTGATGGACAAGCTGCACTCAAAGAAACTCGTCCGACGCGAGAAGCACGGCAAGGCCTACTTGTACGCCGCCATCTCCAGTCGCGAGGAGCACACGGCGATGCTGCTCGACGAGGTCCTCGCTGCGAGTGAGGACCGGTCCGCGGCCCTGCTCCAGCTGCTGGACCGGATGGACCGCTCGGAGGTGGACGAGCTTCGTGCCGCCCTGCTGGACGACGGTACCGACCGGTGACCGCGGCCGTGCTGCTGCTCACCTGGGCGGTCATCGCCGCCACCTGGGGCGGTCGTCTGATCGATCGCGGGTCCTGGCAGTACCTCTCCCCGCGCAACGGCGTCCTTGCCTGGCAGGCCGTCTCCTTCTCGGTCGTGCTCGCCGCCGCCCTGGCGGGAGTCGTCCTCGCTCTGCCCTGGCTACCGCTCGAGGCCTATCTCGCGGACAAGCTCGGTTCCCACTCACCCGTGGTCATCGCGCACTACGAGACCCCGCTCGGGGCATGGCCCGGGATCGTGGGACTGACCGCGGTCGGGATGTTCCTGGGGGCGCTCGGCTTCTCAGTGGTACGCCTGAGCCTGCGTGACAGCGCCCGTCGCCGCCGCCAGCGAGCGCACCTCCAGCTCGTCGGCCATACCCACCCGGACGGGTTCACGATCATCGACACCGACGTACCCCTTGCCTACTGCCTTCCCGGCCGGGCTGGTGCCGTGGTGCTCTCGAGCGCCGCTGTCGACCTCCTGACCGATGCCGAGCGCAGACTGGTGGTCGGACACGAGCATCGACACCTCTCGGCACGCCACCACCTGCCGATCGTCCTGGCCGAGGCGCTGCTGCGCACCTTCCCGGCGGTGCCCCTGTTCCGGCTCGCGGCCGTGCGCGTGCGGGTCCTCGTGGAGATGTCGGCGGACGACAGCGCCAGCACGGCTGCCGAGCGGCGGGACCTGGCCCGCGCCCTGGTCACCATGGGCGCTGGCGCGCGTCCGGAGGTAGCCCTCGGTGCGAGCGACACCGCATCGGTGCAGCGGGTCAGGCGGCTCGCAGCCACCCCGGCACGCAGGTCGTGGACCGGCGTCCTCGTCGCTCCGGCCATCGGCGTGGTGCTCGCCATGCCCATCGCGCTCGCGGCTGCCCCCGGCATCGAGGCCGCGACCCGCGACTGCTGCCGGCTGGACGCCGCAGCGGTCGCCCGTCCCTGACCTGCCCGGACCTCAGCTTCCTCCCACCTCGGCCGGGGACGGCCAGACCGACCGTCGGCACCCCTGCAGCCCGTAGGTCTGTTGCTGCATCACCGGTGCCGGCGATCCCGGCCCCGGACACCGCTGGTGTGGCCGCCCCAGCGCGTGCCCCACCTCGTGATTGACCACGTAGGTGCGATAGCTCGACACTGCGTCGGCGTACCAGGGAACCGCCGAGGCCCAGCGCACCGCATTCAGCACGACCAGCGGGCCGTTGCGACAGGACACGCGCCCCGCTGTGTCGAGCGGAGCGCACAGGGCATCGGTCGTGGCAGGTGTGGCCAGCAGGATGCGTAGACCGGGCCTTGCTTCGACCCGGCGCAGGGTGACTCCCAACCTGCCTCCCCAGCTCCGGGGATCCCTCAACGTGGCCTCGACCTCGCGCGCGACCTCGGCCGGGGTGAAGGGCAGTGGCCGCTCGACCTCGACCGTGTAGGCCACGTCGGCAGAGCCCGGCAGGAGGTCCGGGGCTGCGGCGACCTCGAACTCACCGGAGCCGGCTTCAGGCACCGCTCGCGGCTCCTTCCGCTTCACCACGGCGCCGGGGTGCACGGGCTGGGCCCCCACCAGCCCAGGACCGACCTGCGCGTCGGGTCGACGAGGCTGGTCGACGTCCACGGGTAGCGCACCGCGATCGCTCACGCCGGAGAACAGCGGAGCACCAGCCAGGACACCCCCCGTCGCGAGGACCATGAGCAACAGGCCGGCGCGGGCACTCCGGTACGAACGCGCCGCCCGTCCCGCTCTGTGCCGCGGTCCGTCGGGGTGGGCCCTCAACGATCTCGACCTCACGACCTACCTCGAGGCACCGAGGGCGTCGAGGACCAGGCCGCGCAACGTCGCGGCGTCCACCGGGCCGACGACCCGCGCGGCGACCCGGCCCTGCTCATCGAGCACCACGGTGCTGGGGACCGCCGCCGCGGTCAACGCCCCGTCGAAAGCCAAGATCGCAGTACCGGCGTCGTCCGGATGCACGCTGGGATAGGGGATCTCGAAGGCTCGCTCGAATGCTTGCGCCGACGCCGGGTTGTCACGGACGTTGATCCCCAGGAAGTTCACCCGATCTCCTAGCCGGCGCGCCACCCGGACGAGGTCAGGGGCCTCGGTACGACAGGGTCCGCACCACGATCCCCACACGTTGACGACGCTCACCGTCCCGATCAGGTCGGACTGGTCGAACCGGCGACCGTCGAGCAGCTCCACAGAAAAGTCCCCGAGAACGCGACGTTCCTCCGGTAGGAACTGCTGCACCAGGTCAGTGGACTGACCGCGCCCCCCACCGTCCTCTGCTTGCCGCAACGCCAGGGCCAGCGCCACGGCGCTGACGAGCACGCCAAGGACGGCGAGGAGCACCACGGCTCGACCCCAGCGGTTCACAGCGGCGCCTGCCAGTCGACGATGAGGCCCTGCAGGGAGGCGACCAGCACCGCCCACACCCCTGCGACCTGGAGCACCCCCAGGACCACCATCATGGAGCCGCCTGCCGCGGCGATGCTGCGTGCGTGCCGTCGTACGCCGGTGAAGACCTTCATAGCCGAGCCGACCGTGAAGGCGGCGACCAGGAACGGCAGGCCGAGGCCCAGCGCGTAGGCGAGCGACAGCACCGCGCCTCGCTCGGCTGAAGCAGCCGAGGTCGAGAGCGTGAGGACTGCGGCCAGGGCGGGTCCCATGCACGGGGTCCAGCCCACCGCGAAGACGGCCCCCAGCACGGGAGCGCCTGCCAGGCCCGCGCGGGGCGCGAAGCGCGGGCGGAGGGTGCGGCGCACCCCCGGCACCCTCGCAGCAGCGCCAGCAAAGAGCAGGCCGAGCACGATGGTCACCACGCCCGAGACCCGCCACACCGTCTCCTGGTGCTCCAGGAGCAGGGACCCGAGGGAGCCCAGCGCCACGCCGTAGCTTGTGAACACCAGCGCGAAGCCCGCCACGAAGAATGCCGTGCCCAGCACCAGACGCGCCCTCGGCGGACGCAGGGTCCCGGCCTCGCCGCTCTCCGGACCGAAGCCGGCCATCCCGGCGACGTAGGAGAGGTAGCCCGGCACCAGGGGGAGCGAGCACGGCGTGAAGAAGGAGAGCAGACCGGCCAGCGCGGCCACCGGCAGCGCGAGCACCATGGATCCGTCGAGGATCGCTCCCTGTGCCCCCCCGTTCATTGGGCTTCTCCCTGCATGTCGATCACCCGGTCCAGAAGGACCAGAAGCGGACCAGGACGGCAACCATGACCGCGGCGTACGGCAGGAGGGTCACTAGGCCGTGCCACTCCCGCGCCGATGCGGTAGAGGCTCTGGAACACCAGCCACCCAACCAGCGCCAGCCCTGTGAGCACCCCGACCTGCAGGCCCTGCCAGAACCAGCGCGCGTGCCCGGCACCGCTGAGCAGCGCCATCCCTGTCGTGATCACCACAGGGAAGGCTGCCACGCCGATCACCGGGTTGGGGAAGCCCAGGAGTGCGGCCTGCCACGACTCCATGATCGACCCGCAGCTCAGCACCGGGTTCACGCTGCACGAGGGGATGTACGCCGGGTCGTCGGCCAACCGGAATCGCTCGACGAGCAGCACCGCAGCCGCCACCAGGCCCACCCCGCCACCCGCGGCCAGGCCGAGGCCCAGGCGCTGGTCCCCCGTCACGACGACGCCAGCGCCGCGTCGATCGCGGAGGTGAAGTCCTCGTAGGTCCGCGGCTGCAGCGGCTCGCCGTCGACGTAGAACGTCGGTGTCCCCTGCACCCCGAGCTCCAGGCCGTCGTCGACGTCGCGCTGCACCCGGGCGGCCACCTCATCCGAGGCGTAGTCGGCGTCGTACTGCTGCATGTCGAGGCCGATCTCCTCGGCGAAGCCTCGGAAGAGGTCGTCGTGCGGCACCTGCGCCTCGCCCCACTCGGCCTGGGTCTCGTACATCCACTGGTACATCGCCTCGAGCTCGCCCTGTCGCGCAGCCGACTCCACGGCTGCCCTCCTCCCCGAGGATCCGGCTGTCCTCGCGGACCAGCATCGACTCTTCCGGCGAGCCGGTCGCGACCGGTGCGGGTTGGTCACCTCCGCGGGACTGAACGACCAGCAGCATCGCTACCACCGCGATCGTCACGAGGACGCCGAGCGCGACCGCGGCCTTGTTCTGGTTGGTCATGGGAGTTCCCTTCATGTCTACTATGGACGATAGTAGCCAGTGATCGAACACGGACGAGGGGACGCGTCATGGGAGCCGGGCACGCACACGGACACGCAGGTGCGCGGCACCGCTGGAGGCTCGCGGTCACCTTCGCCATGGTCGCCGCCTTCTTCGTGGTCGAGCTGACCGTCGGAATCCTCACCGGCTCCTTGGCCCTGCTGTCCGACGCCGGTCACATGGCGGCCGACGTGGTCGCCCTAGGCGCGGCCCTGCTGGCCACCGCCATCGCCACCCGTCCAGACCTTTCGGGGCGGCGCACCTACGGCTCGTACCGCGCCGAGGTCCTCGCCTCCGGCTTCACCGTCCTGGTCATGCTCGGGGTCGCCGCCTACATCCTGGTGGAGGCGTGGTCCCGCCGCGGGGAGCCGGTCGAGGTGCAGGCCGGACCCATGCTGGTCGTCGGTGGCCTCGGACTGCTGGTCAACGTTGTCTCCCTCGCGCTTCTCCGGGCCGGCGCTCAGGAGTCGCTCAACGTCAAGGGCGCCTACCTGGAGGTGATGGCCGACGCGCTAGGCAGCGTCGGGGTGCTGGTCGCCGGCGTGCTGGTGCTGACGACCGGGAGCTCCGGCTGGGACGCACTCCTGGCCGTCGCCATTGCCGCCTTCGTCGCTGTGCGCGCGCTCCTGCTCGGGCGCGAGGTCCTGGCCGTGCTAGGACAGCACGCCCCCGCGCAGCTCGACATCGACTCCCTGATCCGCGACCTCGAGTCGCTTCCGGGCGTCCGCGACCTGCACGACCTGCACGTGTGGACACTCACGTCCGGCATGGAGGTCGCCACCGCCCACCTCGTGGTCGAGGCAGGGCCCACGGCCGATGACATCCTCGCGACCGCCCAACGAGTGCTCCAGGAGGACCACGGCATCAGCCACGCCACGCTCCAGGTGGAGGTCGACCCCGACACCGAGTGCCACCGGGCGACGTGGTGACGCGCGTCCACTGACCGGCAGGGCACGCGGCACCCATCTACTAGTACGTGTAGTAGATCGCCTCAGGCGGCCAGACGATCGACCGAATATGGAGTGCGTGGGCCGGACTGGTCCCACGGGTCGTCACCGGCCCCGATCGCGGACGAAGGGACCCCAGTCATGGCCACGAAAGACTCGGCCTCGAGCCCGCCAGACGATGGTGTGGCGAAGACTCCCGGTCGACAGAAGATCACTGCCCTCGTCGTCCTGCTGCTAGCGTCAGCAGGTGGTGGCTACTGGTTCCTGGTTCGTCCCGCACCTGAGCCTGCGGAGCCGGAGCCGGGCGAGGTACTTGCCCTCGAGGCCATCCAGGTCAACCTGGGGGCCGGTCACTACCTCCGCGTCGGCATCGCCCTGCAGATGTCAGCGGAAGTGGTCGAGGAACTAGACGGGAGCAAGGCACTCGATGCCCTGATCAACGTCTACACCGGCGAGAAGGTCGAGGGGCTAGCCGAGCCTTCGCGACGTGAAGAACTCCGCGAGGTCCTGGTCGATCGGGTCGTCGAGCTGTACGAGGACGAGGTGCTTGACGTCTACATCACGGAGTTCGTGACTCAATGACGGACCGCGCCCGGTCGGCTCACAACTCGACCCGACACCGGGTCCCGCGAAGTCGCCCGGGTCGTCGCGCCGGGCAGCCCACGCCGGGTCGCCACGCCCAGCGGGCGCCTAGGCACCCCCAAGACGGCCGCTCCGTCGGCGATGGCCAGGCTGGCCAGCAATCGTCCTTCAGCCGCCGGGGCGGCGATGCGCGCAGCGATCTTTACCGTGGTGCCGCGCCAGACGTCTCTTCGCGGAACGGCGGGGCTGTGGTGAAGCCCTTGCCCGCAGCGCGGGAAAGGCGTCAATCGCCTGGCTCCCACTTCTTGCTCCGATGCGACCTGGCGAGGCGGCCCTCGTCGTGGTTTTCGGGGCCTCAACGCGACACGGTTGGGACTTCTGCACGATCAGGTGACATCTGACGCGAAGACATGCTCGGCCAGGACAGCGCCGACGAGGCGGACGATGGCCTCGCGGGTGGGGAAGATCCCGACGGCGTCGGTGCGGCGACGATCTCGCGGTTGAGTCGCTCGGCGGGGTTGTTGGACCAGATCTGGGTCCACACGTCCTTAGGGAAGTCGGTGAAGGCCAGGATGTCAGCCCGGGCGCCGTCGAGGTGGTCGTGGACCGCTGGGAGCTTTTCGGCGACGTAGTCCAGCAACCGGTCGAACTGGGCGTGCACGGCAGTGGCGTCAGGCTGGTCGTAGACGCTGTGCAGCATCGCCTTGACCGCTGGCCACATCGACTTCGGCGTCACCGACAGCAGGTCGCTGCGTAGTGGGTGCGGCACCGTTGCCAGGCCGCGCCGGGCAGGTTGGCTCCGACCGCGTCGACCAGGCCGGGGTGGGCGTCACTGGTCACGAGCCGGACCCCGGTCAGGCCGCGTACTGTGAGGTCGGCGAAGAATTCGTTCCACGCCGCACCCGTTTCGGATGTGGCTACGCGCATGCCGACGACCTCGCGGTGGCCGTCGCCGTTGACACCGGTCGCCAGCAGCACCACGGCGTTGATGAGCCGTCCGCCCTCGCGGACCTTCATCGTCAGAGCGTCGGCTGCGACGAAGGTGAACGGGCCAGCGGCATCCAGGGGGCGGTGACGGAACTGCTCGACGTGCTCGTCGAGCTCAGCGGCCATCCGCGAGACCTGCGACTTCGACAGCGAGTCGATGCCGAGGGTCTTGACCAGCTTGTCCATCCGCCGCGTCGAGACACCGGCGAGGTAGCAGTCAGCGACCACGGTGATCAACGCGGTCTCTGCTCGCTTGCGGCGCTCGAGGAGCCACTCGGGGAAGTAGGTGCCCTTGCGGAGCTTGGGGATCGCCACATCGATGGTCCCGACGCGGGTGTCCATCGGGCGGTGGCGATAGCCGTTGCGCTGGCTCGTGCGGCCAGGTGTCGGCCGGCCGTACTCGGCGCCGACCACGGCGTCGGCATCGGCGGACAGCAGAGCGTTGATCATCGTCTGCAGCAACGTCCGCATCAGATCCGGGGATGCTTCGGCGAGGGCTTCGCCGAGCAGGCGTGCAGGGTCGACAATGTGAGGAGCGGTCATCGTGATGACTCCATTCGAGTGAGCTGTAGGAGGTGAACTCGAAGGATCACGCGGTGGCCGCGTCTACGTCTGGCGTACACGCCGGTGACGATCTCGGCGACCGCGCTACACCACTATCGGGGACTCAACTCGAATCTCTGGCGGAGCCTGACTTCAGCTGCGAACCTTCGGTCGTGAGCGAGGTCGAAGCCGAACTATTGAAGCGTCGCGCGTTGATGGACACGCTCGCCGTGGAGTTTGCCGGCCGCCCGTCGTTGAGTCGTGAATGGCTTAGCCGAGTCGACTTCGGCTGGGGTTCCGAGCGACTGATCGACACCAGCAAGGGCATCTGGAACCCGCGTTCGTACTCAGCGACGTTGACCATCATTAGTGATCCTGACGGCGAGTACGACGACGGCAATCACGAGGGTTCCCTGTACCGCTACTCGTACGAGAAGCGACCGGCAGGCCAAGATCCACGCGGCGGATCGAATGCCAAGCTTCGTGAAGCGATGCGCCTTGGCCTACCGGTGGTGATGCTTCGCAAAGTCGCCAGGGGGCAATTTCTGCCGATCATGCCCGTGTACGTCGTCAAGGAAGAGCCAGAGCACCAGCGATTCCTGCTTGCACTGGACGAGAGCCTCCGGTTCCTGCCCGATCCCGCTCACCTCACCGACGAGCAGCGGCGCTACGCCCAGAGGGTGGTTCGCCAGAGACTGCATCAGCCCGAATTCCGGGCTACGGTCCTCCGTGCCTACGAAGAGCGCTGCGCTGTCTGCGTCCTCAAGAAAGTCCCACTCTTGGATGCCGCCCACATCACGGCGGATGCAGACGAAGATGGCCGGCCGGTCGTCAGCAACGGCCTCACATTGTGCAAGATCCACCACGCCGCCTACGACGAAAACATTCTTGGGATCTCGCCCGACTACGTCGTTCACATCAACGAGGATGTTCTTCGAGAGGTTGATGGTCCGATGCTTCGCTACGGCCTGCAGGAGATGGACCGGCGAAACCTATTCCTTCCGGCGAAGCCATCTGACCAACCCGATCGCGACCGCTTGGCCAGACGCTACGAGTTATTCGAGTCCGCCTAGCTGGCACTTGCCAGAGCCAACGGGTGGCGGTCTCAATCGGGCTCTTCACAATCCGGGGTGTAGTTGGGGTCTGAAGCCGCCGGTCTCGAGGAGGCTTCTGGCGATGTAGTTGGTCAGGTTGCGGAACCCGAGT
>LULN01000050.1_pt1 | contig 20161 bp, 19 predicted proteins | sample 728131 | NCBI WGS metagenome assembly LULN01 (sample SAMN03860288, study PRJNA289734) | marine metagenome | biome: seawater column; feature: ocean; material: water; isolation source: Red Sea water column Station 149 - depth 100m | place: Saudi Arabia: Red Sea | collected 2011-10-15 | depth 100 m
GTGGTTATTCCGAGAATTACACCAAAATCACCAGTATACGTACAATTCTGTAAAGTTTCAGATTGAGGTCTTGGTGCAGTCACAATAGTATTTCCTGTTTTTGGAGATACCCAAGATTCAGTTGCTGCTGTTGCTAATCCAGAAATTCTTACATCATTCAAAACACTACCAACAGAAGCATCAATATGATGGAATGCATAAGTATCCTCAACATATACCTTGGTGTCTGTTGCTGAGAAACTCTTTATAACTTTTGTTGCTGGATAGATCTGTGGTTCTAAGTAATCTCTTTCTTTGGAAACAAGCATACTATCGATAATTTTATCTTCCCTTTGTTTTGTCCAAACAACTGGTCTACTAAAATCGGAATTAGGAAGAATACCTTGACCGTAATAAGTATTAGTATTGACAAGATCAGAAGCAGTTAACTCGTGAATTGTCCTACGTTCTTGTGAAGGTGGGAAGTTTAAATTTCTATTTTCTACACGACCATGAGAATCTTGAGCAAGGGTATTAATACCAGTTCTTATTTGAAGTAAATCTCCAACTTTAACAGTTTCTTCTACATCAACTTCGTTGACATCTTGATCGGATCCAACATAGAGATAGAATTTAAATTTACTTCCCTTTGGAGGTGCTTCTTTGAATGATATCTTAGTACCTTTATCAAAGACATAATCTTCTCCTGGCATCTGTAAAACATCATTCAAGAATATTAGAAGATTATTTGCTAAAACTATTCCAGAACCAGCCTTCTTATCAATACTATAATATTCTTTAGATGCAGTTGTTCTTGTTATCAAGAAAGTTTTCTTAAATCCATTGAAAAGTTCACTAAAATCATCCATTTCTAAGAACTTACCAAAATTCCAAGAAGCAAATTTATCTTTATATTCATTTTCAATTGTTATATTGAATGCACTTGTTCCAATTCCTGCTTGTACTGGTATTCCATATAATTCAAGTTTTTCGCCAACTTCATAACCCATTCCACGATTATTAATAGCAAATGATAAAACACTACCACCAGTACCAACTACAACATCCATTGTTGCATCTGATCCACTTCCACCAGTCAACGGAATATTATTATATGGTGCAGGTTCATCAATTGTAAGAACAGGCATATCAGAGGTTGTATAACCACTACCTGGATTAGTAACAGTTATGCCAGTTACAATACCTCCACTAACAGTTGCACTAAATGCTGCTCCAGTTCCTGCTCCCTTTCCGACGAAAACCGTTATTGCATCAGTTGAGTAATTAATAATTGGTAGAACACCAGTGTTTAATTCACCATTTGATGTTGATGCAGGATCAGTTGGTCTTGGGTATAACTTAGCACTAGTAAATGCATCCCTAGAACACTTAAATTTCAATGAATAATCATCAAGTGTGATTGTATTAGCATTAGTTAATCCATGACCTGGAATTACTAATGTTAAATTACCAGTTGCAGAATCATATTCAGCAAATGTTGGAGTCAATTGTGATCCACCAGTTACATTAACTGCATTAGTTGTGGCACTTACGAAATCATGTACATAATGAGAATATGTAACCCCAATAGAACCTCTTGGAGAAGCAATATAACCCTGACCAGCAGTATTAATTGCAACAGAAGCAATAGTTCCAGCAGCAGAAACAACAGGAGTTGCTAAAGCCTTAGTTGGAATTTGATAACCACTACCAATTCCTACTGAGAACTCATTAATAATTCCACCTCTTGGTAAATCTCCATTTGCTGCAGATCCAGTAAATGTAACAGTTAAACCAGTTCCAACAATATAATCATTGTCACTAGAATTTCCGAGATCAGCATACCAAGGTCTTTGGAATATATTATTAACAAGAATCATTCCAAAGAAGGATCCAACACCTACAGGAAGATTTGTTCCATTATTTTGTAATGTAAATTGATTTGCACTTCCAGTAAAAGTATCAGATATATCATCAACAATATAATTGTCAGTATAATCCTGTCTATAGAATATTCTTCCTCGGAAAGAAGAACTTGTGCTACTTACTCCAGACTTTCCATATGGAGGAGTAGTGAAATGTATTATTCCTTTATCAATTCTATAATCACCAGATAAGGCAGTTATTCCTGCTCCAACAGTGTGTACACCTGCTTGGGTACCCAATACACCTCTAGTTACTTCCAACGTTGTTGTAGACCCAATACCAACGGTGTTTATCTTTATAATTTCATTATTAATCTGCACAAATGATTTTCCTTCCAATTTGGTTGTATCAGTAACATAAACAAGATCAGTAGAAACACCAATAGGAGCAGATAATGTAAGTGGTATAGGCCTTCTTGCTAATGGACTTTGCATTATATTATCAACTAAAATCATACTTCTTGCAGTTGCACCAGTTGTTGGGACACTAAATGTATGACCATCTCCACCGTATGATGGTACAGAACCACCAGAAGTGACAAAAGTAACGCCAATTCCATTACTATCAACAGCATCTGCTTTTGATACTGCTACTCTGAAATTATCATTATCATCTCTTATTGCATATAATGTTGGTGGTAATTTATCAGTAGCACCAATACCAGCAACAGTTGTTGTTACTATACCAATAGAATTACCAGCAGTTTTAGGAGAGTAATGGATTACTTCTCCACTATTGAAGTAATGATTTGGGATATTAAATGAATGTTTTACAATATCACTAACATTTGTCGATGTTGATGGATTGAATGAATGATGCAATAAACTATAATCAGTACCACTAATGTTTGTATTGAGAGTAAAGGTACTCATTCCAACAATTTGACCACCAGTTATTGGATTATTAATAGTAACGCTAAATGTATTTGCAGTTACATTTGAAACTTCTAATAATCCACTATTAAGTTTAGTATTAGAAGTTGATGCTGGATCAGTTGGACGAGGATATGGATGATTAGTTGTGAAATTATCTTCAGAACACTTAAATGTTACACTATAATCATCAAAGAATATAATATCTCCATTAGAAAGTCCATGAGTAATTGTAGTGGTAACCGTTAATATTCCAACAGTTGGATTGTATATTGTTCCATTTGTTGCAGTCAAATTACCAAGAGTACCACCAACACCAATTTTAATACCATCAGTATTAGCAGTAACAAATCTATGCTCTCCTGTAAATGTACTGGATTTTCCAGTAAATTGAGAACTTAAATCATTGACTAAAAGTACTTTATTGGTAACAGATTCATTATAATCAGTAATTACTTTATTATCAAATTTAATAATTTTTGAAAATTTATTACTACCTGTTATCTCAGTTACATAATCAAACCAAGGTCTTTCCCAAAGAGAAGATTCACTTGAAAGATCTATTCTAACTTCAAGATCACCATCATCTTGCAAACCAGCTGAAACTGAAGAAGTTATTCCCAGATTAGCAAAATTCTTAAATCCAGCAATATGAGTAAGACTATCTACGGGATCTTTCCACTGAGCATAAGGAACATCACCTTTAATTGCATAAGAGAATCTTTGATAATAGTCATTATCATGAACCCTTTGGTTATCTAAATTCAATTTACCAGTATCATTTCTCCAATTATTAACAGATTCTACAACACTATCGACACTTAAATCAAAATCAGAAACAAATAAAGAATTTACAGTAGATTTACTATTACTAATTGTACCAGTAATAACATCATCTTTCTTAAATTCTCCTTGAATATTATATAATTTCAATACATCAGTATCTGGATTCCAACCTCCAACACTAACATTACCAGTAGCACCACTAGTAGATTTTACTGTTTCACCTTCAAAGAATTCTACTTTTTTAAATTCTGGAGTAAATTTAGCTAAATCTACTTCTCTTATTATTCTACCAAAGTTATTTGTGTCATCATAAGTACCACCAGTATTTCCTATTCCCTGAATAGAGTAACTAACACTTTCTTGATCACTTACTACATCAATAGCAGTAACCTTAAACATCTTATAATCGTATCCATCTGAATTATATCCACTAGCTGTTGAAGTTGCTCCACCAACAATGTCTATATTCTCAACATATACATTCTCACCAACTTGGAATGGGAATGTAGCAGTAGTAAATCCAGTATAATTGGCAGGTACCTTTATGAAAATCTTATTTTCTTGTTGCTGTCTGGTAATATTAAATCCAGAAGTAGCATTAACTACACCAACTCCATTTGTATTATTTGTGGAAATAATTTCTAAACTATCGTTCAAATTGCTATCATTTGCTAAAATATCAACACTAGTAACTCCTCCACCTTTAATATTAGTTCTTCCAGAAATTAATGGTTTATTAATTGCAAGAATTTCTGGGCCATTGGCATAATTCTGCCCACCAGTATCAATACCAATCTTAGATAATGTTGAAGTATTTTTTAAATTGAATATTACATTGCTGTCTGCTTTTGGTCTTAATGTATTATCTGTTGGGAATTCCAATCCCTGATAAGGAACAGTAACGGATTGTATTCTTCCGATATTATCAGCCTTAACATCAAATACAACTCCCTTTCCAGTAGTAGAACCAACTGAAGTGAGGATAGGTACTGAAGTTAAATTATCTGGTGAACTTATAAGTTTTACAGAATGAACACCGCCTTTCACAACTTTGGAGTTTGTACTATAGAATGCACTGCTAAATCCACTATTTGCATATGAAGTGGTTTCTGCTGCACCAACTAGAGTAAAACTGAAGGTAGTATCACCAACTCCAGTAATTGTGTAATTTTGATTAAATTTGGATTCTTTTACTTCAATACTTGAATAATTTGGAACATTATCATCTACAGAATTTGGATAAGTATTCATATAATTACTTCCCTGTCCCTCAATTCTATAAAAACTAATACTTGGGAAAGAACTTGCTATAGAAATATTAATTTTTGTGTTTGGATCTTCATCCCCAATTACTCCTGTTCTTGTAATATTAGCGGAATTATTTTTTGATATGAAATTAGAATCACCATAGAAACCAATATCATATCCACTTAAACTAGAATCAGAAACAGCAATTGCTACATTATTTCCAGAATAAACTGTTAATTTTGGATTTACTTTAGCAATTTGATGGGATCCTGTACCACTACTTGCTATTGAAACATTAATGTAGGGGAATATTTTAATATCATATTCATTATTTGCTAACTTTATAGTATCTTCAGATTCCCTTATAACATAATAAGTCTCATTATTAACTAAAGGTGTTGCAACATTTGAAGCAGTATAAACAACAACATCACCAGTTTCAAAATCATGATTTGGTATGATTAATGCATTTTGAGCAGTAGATATTCCATTTGTTCCAGAAGCAATTGCTTCAGTTGCATTATCTACAGTAGATGCTATAGAAACGGGATTTACAACAAGTTTCTTGATTGTATTATTATAAGCAAAAGCAATATTTTGTGTACTACTTGGAGTAATATTGAGTCTAACGTCATCACCAACAACTAATGAATGTTGTGAACCTGTAGTTGTTGCAGCTGCGACAGTAACAGTTGTATTAACTTTAACTAGTTTTCCAGTAACGTTATTGACAATAGTTTCTAATTTTTGACTATCACCCCAATAAGTATCAATACCAGTAAAATACACATGTGCAGTAGATAATCCAAGATAACTTCTTACTGTTGCCAATCCAATATACTCATCATTCAATTTAACAGAGTACAGATTAGGCATATCTGCGATCTTAAATGTATTACCCAATCCAACTGTCTCTGATGCCCAAATAGTTGATCCATATCCAGTCAATGTAACTGCATCACCAGTTTTAAATTGGTGACCTGGTAAATAAATTGCTCTTGGTGGAATGGATTTATTGATATTACTACTACCAGCAGTACCAACAACTACACTACTATAAGTACTACCAATTCCGACAGAAGATTCACCTACAAAATACTTAACTTTCGGAAATTCAATATTCTTATTTTCAAATTCTCCATCTACATCAAAAGTAAACTTTTTAATTAACTTATTAACAGTAGCATCTACTGAATGTGCTCCAGGTGTAGTACCTTTATATCCTCTACTAACTCTATATCTGTTATTAACATCATCAATGCCGATGACAAGCATCTTTTCAGCATTAATTTGAATCTCATCATCTATTTCAAATTTTCTACTAAGAGTTGATCCAGCAAGATGAATATTAGTATCCAATGTTGAACTTGCTATAGAAACAGCAACAGTAGTATTCACTGTAGTAATTCCTACTTTTTGGAATCCTTCAATATTCTTGTATAGTGAAGATGAAATTCCAGAAATTTCTATATTTTCATTTTGATTTAATACATGTGGAACAGTTGTTATTCCAGTAATTGTTCCATCATAATAAGCAAATTTAACATCAGTAAAGATACTTTCTGTTGTTGCTATTGAAACAACTTCTGTACCCAATACTTCTGAAATTTCTGCATTTATTCTACCATCATTAAATTTAACTATATTACCAACATTATATCCACTTCCACCTTCTGTAACATCTATATTTGTGACATTGGATCTTGATGTTGAGTCTACTGTTAATTCAACCTTAGATGCTAATGCATCTTTAAGGAATGGATATTGTATAAAGTTTTGATTTAACCCTAAATGCGTTACATTTCTCTTATATTCTCCAGTATTAATATACTCATCACTTTGATCTCTAACTCCATCATAATTGAATTCATCGGTATGATTATGATGTTTTAATGTGATATATGGGAAAGATGGTTCTTTAGTTGTAGAATCTATAGTTGAAAAATATGCATAAGTTCCTTCTGGAAAATCGCTTACTTCTCCTGGTTGTATAAATTTACCATTAAATTCATCAAGATCACCACTTTGATCATAATTATAATCTTGGACAAAAGAACCAGAAGACCATGTAGAAAGAGATGGTCTCAAACCAGCACCAGTAACAAGATCAATAGAATAACTAGACTGCATCCAAGTAACTCCAATACCTGTTTTTCCACCTATAGTACCAAAAATTGGATTTCCATCATATGCCCAACCAAGTAGTTTTCCGTGAGAAGTATAACCTTCAGGATAAGTAGGAGCATCTCCTATATTATCTCCTACAAGATTACGATACTTTTTACTTGGATAGAATGAACAAGGCTTAGCACCTTTAAATAATTGAGGCGATGTTACCTGAACCATTCCATCATTATTAACATTAGAAAGATACTTATCATAATATTCTACCGCATTAAATTTCCATTCATAAATCTCAGCATTAAATCTTGCTCCCTTTCCACTAGGAATAACTACAATATCTGTTTGATTCCTAACATAATTCTTTCCACCACTAAGAATATCAACAGATACTAACTTACCACCAGAAACATTAGCTTTCAATCTAGCAAAACCTTGAGTTGTTCCAGTTCCAACAACTTGCAACTCAGGAGCACTTGTATAATTATTCCCTTGAGTCAATATCATCACATCAATTATTGCACCTGCTTCGATAATTGGTACTAAAGCAGCACCTTCTCCAGTCAAAAGTTCTATATTTGGTTGTCTTGAATAGTTTATAGTATTATCTGCACCATATGCAGTACCACCTGAACCAACATAAACATTCTCAACACTTCCAAATATTTGAGGAGTTGCAGTAGCATTATAATATGATGGAATATTGCTTGTGGTACCAGCAGAAACAACACCTTTTATGTTTACTTTAATATCTGGATATTTAAACGTATGAGTACCAGAACCAATACTAGTTAAATCTGCATATATCTTTCTTTCATAATCCGTATAGTTATTTTCAATTAATTCAACCTTAAAATCGCTTATATTAACTGTAATATCATTACAATAGAATAAAAATTCATCTTCATTTTCACTTTGTGCAGTAAACTCTCCAGTAAGAACTCCAATTGGAGCAGTACCTGTGCCATCATTATTCCAATGGGTAAAATCTGTTCTAGGAGAAACTAATCCTGCAATTGTGCTATGAACCCTATGCATCCTTCCACCACCATCAAGAAGAGCATTATTATCGACTCTTAGTGAAATTCTATACTTTTCACCAACTTTTAAATTTCTAAGCCATATTCCAACATAACCAGCCTGAGTACCTGCATCATCTACTTGTTGCCATGAAGTAGCACCACTCTCATAAGTATGTGATGTTAATCTAGGATTTCTTCTACGTGAAGATCCTAGTGCATAATTAGTACCTTCTGCAGGTCCAATATCAGCAAGTTTGAATTCATCACCAATAACATCACTAACTTTATATTGAGTTATTGTATTCAATCCCAGAATTCTATCTGAATATCCTCCACAAGAATACTCAACAACTTCTCCAGATTTAAATCCATGATTTCTGGCATAAATTGTATTTTCTATAATATTAATTCCACTAAAAGTATTAAATAAATTCTTTTTATCTGTTGGTGGATAATTTTGAGAATCTACTACAACATTTCTATTAATATAATTTGAACCTTGTTCAGCAACTACAATTTCATCAATTATTTTTCTTATTTTTGTAGACCTAAAAGTATGACCTTTAGTTCCCAATGCATTAAACTCAATTAAATTAGTCTTATTAAGTGCTCTATTTTTGGTAGTAGCCAAACGGAAAGATTTATTGTCAATCTTAGCAATAAAATAATTACCACTAGAAATCAATCTATCAGTGGCAAATCCAACATTTGTACTAGTAATACCTATAGGATTACCCTCAGTTGTGTATATTACCTCTTCTCCGTCTAAAAATTTATGTTCTAATTGTGTTCCTTCACTATCAGTTGGAAGTGTAATTGTTGATGATGCAATAGAAACATATGCATCAGGAATTGGAATAGAATGAGTGTATGCCCTCATTTTTGGTTTACATACTGTTCCAGATCCATTTCCTCCACTTATTGTTACTGCAGGAGTATTGATATAATCAAATCCTGATGTTAGGAGATTTATTTTTTCTACTTTACCAGAAAAAGAAGGATATAAATTAGCATCACTACCAGTAGAATCAGTAATAGAAATACTTGGTGGATTGATTATATCATAATTTTCACCACTATCCAAAATATCAATAGATTGTATTGGACCATAAAAAATAGAGTCTTCACTTACTGGAGAATGCAATTCTACTCCATTTAACGAAATACCAATAGGTCCAACAATATTTGAACTATATTCTGCTAATACTGGAGTTTTTAATATACGTTTAAAGTTTTTTTGATCCCTTAAACCACCAGATTCATATAATTTTGCAGGAGTAAGAGTATGTACGGCACTAGTAGAGACTCCAGTATACCTAATTAGTTCAAAATCTTCACTAACTACTCTATTTTGACCAACACATAATCTTATTGTATTATTATTAACTTTATTCACAAAATAATATCCATCACCAAATGTACTTCCATAACCAACATCACCAAATCTATTTGATGAAGTATAAACTTCTACTCCAGTTTCACCAAGAGTAGTAATACCAATTGTTGGTGACTTATAATAAACTTTTTCACCATTAGTAAATTGGTGGTTTGTGATCGTTATTTGAGAATTTTCAGTAGATACACCAACGGATTGGAAAGTTTTTTCTCCATTATCAGTATTAGTATCAAATCCTGGATATCCAGAACAAGTTAGATATGCATTACCATCAGAATCAACAAAAGTATTTTGAATATTACCAAGTAAAGAAGTTATGCCAAATCCAGTAGAAACATAGTCTAATCTTTTCCTAAATTTGTAGTTAGGACCAACAATTAGACTATCTGAAATTTTAAATCTCTTATTATCAAAAATACTCTCTACTTTTAAATTATCTCTGACTCTTTGTTCAGTATCTGCATTATAAACATCAATATAATCATCAACATATAAAAAATGGTTTACTGGGGTTACAATAGTATCAGATGTTGTGTCACTTGGATCAGCTTTAGGTAAATCTGAGATATCTATTTCAGCTATATTATTATAGAACCACTTATTAAACTTTGGATCATCTAATGATGTTTTCTCACCTAGATGCTTAACTCTAATTGTATCATCTACATTAAAATACTTTGTACTAGTAACATTTGCTGAGACACCTGAGACAGACCCAACAATTCGCATTTCACATACTTTACTTAGATCATTATCTTCATACCCATAAAGGAAATTACCACTAAGTATGGGAATTTCACGATCTAATGCAGATTTATCACCATCAACCATAGGTAGACTACCAATACCAACACAATCAAAGAACTGATTGTATGATTTTGACCCATATGCTACTGTAGAATATGTTTTATAGTCAGTAAATGGATCTAAGTAGTAAAAAACACCATCTTTTTCTGGAAAACCAACAGTAGAATCAACAGTTACTACACTTCTATCCTTTATTCTCTCTAATATTTGCGTTTTGCTATTAATAACAAACTCAGGAGGCATTCCTGGTTCATTTTCATTCATAACAGAACCTTTAACAAAGGAAATTTTATAATAATGCTTATCCCCTAAAAATACTTGTTGAACATTCTCTGCAGCACCTGATGCTGTTGGAAAATCTTCATCTCCTTGGAATAATTTTGTACCAACTAAATTAAGTGGATTACCTTGTAAGGCTTCCACAATCATATCATCAGTAACACTCCATTTTGCTTCAGATGGAATAAGTGTCTCATCAAAAGGTTTTACTACAAATACTTCTTCCCCAAATAGTACTTGAAATAGAATTCTTAATGAAACATCTGTTCCTTTTGAACTATAAAAGTCTTTTGCTCTTGATAATATATTTTCAGCAGAAAGTCCTTGCTTAAATTGCCTTTTTTCAAGTCCTGGTAAGAATTGCTCCTTATGTTTCTCGTAAAATTTATTTAAAAATATAAAATTTAGATTAACAATAAGTGTTCCTGCTTCATGAGAGTCACTATTTGACTCCAAAAATGTCAAAAATTCTGGATTACTCGGATTATCAATTTCAGAAATACCACTAAAACCACGAACACATCCACTCAATTCAGTCAATCCAGTACTTTCATCAAATGCCTTATTCGTATAAGTGATAATTTCATTGTCAATTTTAATAAGTCCATAAGTATCAGGAAGACCTTCTACAGGAATAGTTAATGTTTGTGCTGGACTTACAGTTGTATCACTGTGAGCTAGATATATTTTAGAGTCATATGCTAATGCACTAATCGCTAATATTATGGGTTTTGTTGGATAAAGAGCATTTGGGGGTGGTAATGTTTGCTCTTCTGCCTTAGAAACATCAACTAAATTAGATATTTTCTTAAATTCATTTAAATTATCAGCAAGATAAGTTGATCCATAATGATGTTCCTCAGAAATATAATATTGCTCCAAAAATTCTGTGAATTTTGTATTATCAGATTCAATAAAATCAGGTAATAAACTACTTAAAATATCAGATATTTGTACTTTTTTAGTTGTCATTTCTTATCTTGTAAACTTTTTAGTACTGATGAAACTTGATGGTGGTACATAATTTGTTCCAGATTTGTTAGCTCCTGCAACAATTGTATCTTCTTTGAGATTTAATGTACTTCCAGTATTATCTAGCACGATATAAATACTCTCTTTTGCGATGATATCATTGGATTCTGGAGTAACTTCAATTTCAATTCCAGCATTCACACTACTAGAAGTAATAGTCGTTGGATAAAGTATAATTTCACCTTTTTTATAGTCAACTATACCAGCATTTTCATTAATATAGTTAATTGCATTATCTACAATAGTGAAAAACTTGACTGTTCCCGTTTTTCCATCACTATATGGTAAATCAGTCAAATATACATTTCCAGCAACACCTTCTAACTTAAATGCAGAAGATCTAATGTTAAAACCTTCCATATCAGCATGAAATTCATTTCCATAGCATATTTCATAGTTTGCAAGGAGATTGTACTCTGGAATCATTATTCTCTTCATCACAATTTTAGTAATATTGGAAGTAATTCCAGTATCAACCTTATCAATAATAGAAACCAACTTACTATACTTCAATCTACCACCAAATGAGTTAATATCTGATGATTTTGCATAAGTTTCTATAGCTGAAAGAATTCTAGAGTGTAATTCCTGTTTATTTGGGACATATCCAGAGTCATATGATACAGTTGAATCATATTCAACATACAAATACTTCAAATCAACAAATTCTTGCTTAATTCCACCAACTGTATACTTTTTCAAGTCAGTTCTAATGGATTCTTTAGCAACATCAGACAATATTTCACCATTTTTTGGTTTAACAGTGATGTAAACCTTACCATATTGAGGTGGATCTAGTTCTTCTCCACCATATGCACTTACAGAGTCAATATTTGGGTATAAAAATGGTATTAAACTAGTATAATCGTTTGGTGTAACTGCCCTGTATTGGGATGCATATACCCTTGGAGCAAGATATTTGATATTGTCTATAGATTCTATAGAATCACCGTTCTCAGACGCTTGTAGAGTGCTTAAACCAGTTATACCATCATCAATACTTGTCTCAACTCCACCAAGCATATAAGTCAACTTACCACTAAAGTTAAAATTAGCAGCATCATTACCTTCAATACCATTTGTAAGGATATAACTTACTTCAATATCACTTCCATCCTTTGGTTTTTTACCTAAAGTACCATCTCCGAACAAGATTTGGTACTTTTCGTCTTCAATTTCTTGTGTAAGGAACAATCTTGAATCCTTATTAACATCAAAAATGTTCGTATAAGGAACATAATTCTCAATAACGTTAGTTTTAACAGTTACACGAATTGTTGATGTATCAACGTTCTGATTTGGAATTATATACTTCGCATCTGGTAAAGAATCATTAACTTTAAAGGTTTTTGTCAAATAAGTTCCTTCATATATCGAAATATTTTCAAATCTTACAATACCACTAGGATCTGGAGTAGCAGTAATGTCATCTGGAATAGAAAATATGTAATTTCCTCCTGAAATTGATCCAACTGCAACAATTCCTTTATGTAATTTAACTGATTGTACTGCTTTTCCTGTTATATCGACACTAAAACTTACTTTTGCAATTGATGCTTTCTTAGATCTTGGTACATAACCAATGTTTCTTGCTAATGAAACGACATTTTCCCTTAAAGTAGCACTATCAATGAAAGATTCATTGACAGCCATGTTCGTATTATACGAAGTAATATAGGAATTATATGCCAGAGTATCAATTAATATGGAGAAATTAGACCCTTCAAAGTCAAAATCCGTAAATGACGAGTTAGATCTCAAATAATTCTTAATTTGAGTACGTAAATCGTTAAAATCTAAGTTAGTAAACTGATTAAATGCCATTATACCCTAGTCGGTTGTAGTAAAAATTCTATATTCTGTGGAGGAAAAGGTAATCCTGTAATCAAATAACCAATACGAATGTATAAATCATTAGTATCTTGTTGAGCCCTGACAGAAACATCATTAAGAGTGATTCTAGGTTCATAGTTTTCTAATAAAGTCTCTATTTCTGTCTCCAAAACAGAGGCAATATCATCATTATTTAAGTCAAATAAAGAATCTTCAATCCTTGTACCTAATAATTCATTAAAAAATCGCTCATTAAGTTTAGTTCGGCATAAATTTACTACCGATTTCTTAATTGCGTCCTCATTTTTAAGAACTACAATGTCATTTGTAACTGGATGTCTCGAAAAGGACAAACTAATGTCCTTAAATGCACGAGATATTTGTACGGCCATTCAGATTGATATACTTTGTTAATATATCTATAATGGTTTTTAGTATTTATTGCTTAATAACGACTAGGAATCTTGTCATATTGCTCTTTTTCGTCTTTTTCTTCCATTTTTTCGTATTCTATGGTTATTTTTCGCCCTTCTTTCTTAGTTGTACCGTTATAAGTGTCCCAAACATTAAAATTGCCCCCTAATAGTACGGAGGCAGCTTTAATATACTTCATTGCTAGTTCTTCTTTGGTCATTTTTTCCTCATAGGTACATCAATAGTCCATGCAGATGATTCTAATTTAACCATCTCAAAGTTCTTCTTGAACTCTTTTTCTCTTTCTTTTCTTTCTTTCTCCATTGTTAATTCAATAGTTTCGATACTTGTCTCACCATAGTTAGGTTTGTTTGGATTCTTTAAACCCATATAATCGAGTATTGCACCATCTACCATAAAGTAGATTGAATCCCAAGTAAGTGTTTCTCTTAATTGAGTTGCAATACGATCCACATCATTCTCATCGAGATACTCACCAGTAGATACTGCATGTGAGTAATCTTCGTACTGAGTTAGTAGTTTGGCACGTACCTCGACGAGTTCATTAAGGTTGATAGTGATCTTTACGTCATCATCAAAGACACTCATTTACCTTGACCTCTATAGATCTTCTTTGCTTTGTTTCTACTCGTAGCAGAGTACTTACTATGTTTTCCTTTTCCTTGTCTTGTCTTTTTCGGTGTGGTTTCAATTTGTGTGTCACCACTTAGACTTCTCATTCCCATTGTTTAGTACCTCATAAAGAATAATGAACTTTTACGACGATTTTTTTCGCCCCTTTAACGGCCGTGGCCAGAAGAGAAGATTAGATAATCCTCATCTTCTCATGACCGACTCTAATAACTGGATCACACCAGATCTCAAAACCTGCTTCCATTGCATCTAAGCAGAAAGATACATCCTCTCCACACATATCCTGAACCTCGCCAGATTCAAACACCTGCATCTTAGGAGCAAACCAAGGATACTTCATCTTCTCGTGCTCGAAGACTCCTTTCTTTATAAGAGTCCAACCGAATCCTGTGTAATCCACTGTGAATGGTTTCTTACGCTTGGACATGGATTCACCAGTCTCGTGATTCATGACTCCACCGTTCTGACGGAAATCACCTTCTTCTAACCAGTGAGCAACTGAGGTAGTTCTGCCATCCTCTGTCATGTACCAACCTGCTGCGATGTCCTTATCGTGTGCTACAAGACGATAGAACTTCTCGGTGTCGAATACAATGTCGCTATCAATCCATAACTGATAGTCGTATTCTAACTTACCATCCCAAGGTTTCTGATCTGGCCCTCGTAGAACATTAGCACCAAGACACTTACATCTTGCAAAGTTGACCATTGATGAGTAGTCCTGAGAGATTTGGATACTTGCTCCACTCTGTACCAGATCAAAGCATAATGATACAAAACTCTTGAGGAACTGATAGGAAACCCCTCTACCAGGTAGACAGAATACAATAGTCTTTCCTCTTATCATCTCCTTTGCTGCTGCCAAATCAAAGTCGTCTGTCTTCTTCTTTGTTGGTGCAGCAGTCTTAACTGTAAAACCTTTTGCCATAATGTTTGAATTACTATGTTGTTATTATACCACTATACATCAATTAATGCAATGGCACTCTCTATGTATCACTCGTTTCCTTCGAGTTTCGACATCAAATCCTCTAAGTTGTCTTTCAACGTCATCTCTTGCATTAAGTGATTATCATTCTCTAAACGATACTGCAACGTCTCTATGATAAGATCTTTATCGTATTGATCTATCTCAACGTCTACTAAGCTATGATCATTACTCATTTGCTGTCCTGTAAACCATTTTCAATTATATATTACTTCCAAATATTATAAGACCTCAGTGGGGTTCTGAGGCCATGGGAATTTTTTTATCTGTAAGGGTATTTGAAGGGCGTTTTATATCTCAGAATTTTTTTATTATCCTTATATCACTCTCTCGAATTGTCACCTCTGTAGGTTAGGGTCTCTATGCTTTTTTAAACGGCAAGGGGACGGGGGCAACAACACATAAGGGGGCAAATAACTGTCCTAAGTGTCAATAACTCATAAGACCACTAAGTAACACGAACATACACTAATTATACCATAAGACTGTCAATTAGTCAAGGTAATCATAAGGTCTGAAAGTGTTAACGAAGGGCTTCAAATCCTTGTGAATTGTTGTGTGTTTCCTTTCACTGATTACACACCCATTCTTGACACTTTTATGCACTAAGTTTTCCACAGGTTGTTAACACATAAGGCCACACAGTTCTTTATACTTTTCCACAGGTAATTGTGGAAAACTAAGTATCACGAACTCTCTGGTATCTTATGTCCTTAATTAATACTAACTGTTCATAAGGTTTCTGTTACTTTATGAGGCTATTATACACGCAAAGTGTTCTTATGTCAAAAATATTGCGGTATGCTGATTATTACTGAAGGGGGTTGACTTTTCAGAGGTTTTATGATAGAATGAACGCCAAGATCACTAAAGAAAGTAACATTTATAAGACGCTAATCCTATAAGAATTCTATACACTTTAATGACCATATTCTAAGGGGATTCTATACACATTCCTCACGCAATCTATAGAGAATACATATACATTTATTTGCACATTTAAATATATACTTTTTCCACACGATTTCCACAAGGTTGTTAATAACGTAGATCATGTAATTCATTGGTAATACTTGTTAGTTAGTGTTTGTATTAATTTCCAATAGTATAATTTTTGTGTGTTATTTATCCAGGGAGAATGATACTGAATATAAGCATTTTTCAACTGTTTTTTAACACTTTCTGATAGTTTATTGTCCATTAGTTGTTAATACTTTAAATCTGTAAATACGGATGTCCAGCATCAAGAACTACATTATAATCATCCTCCTCTGTTGAATAAAATACCCCATTAATTGGGGTATGGTAGTATTCATTTAGTAGATGTAATACTTGAACTTCTTTATCTAACTGTTCTTCACTAAGTGTTAGTAACTCATCCCTTAATTGTCGATAATTCATGTTAGTGGGCCTTCTCTAATTAGGGTTATCTCGTATATACTTTTGGATCTCAATTTCCTCTTCAAATGGTGTTAATTCACGATAAGATACATCAGGGAACTTAACAATTAGTGGATTCATTCTTTCGACTAAAGTATCAACACAATCAGCATAATCATTACCATCTATTATACATTTACGCACGTCATAGAATGTATCAATAACTCCCTCTAATCGTTCAAAAATAGTATCAACATCATTCTTGAAATTACTGTCTTCAGTATAATCATCATTACCTGCAATATACCCCTCTAAAACATAAAGAATAGTTGATATTTGCCCTTCGGTTAGTGTTACTTTATGCTCACGATTTAGATCCTCTGGTGTATCACCAATAACGTAATTAGATTGTGTCATTGTTAAGAAATGTGGGAAAATAGTGTACATTGTTAATAAGAATGTCCAGACAATCGCTGTCAGGATACTTATCATTTACGGCATCAATTACAGTTGCCCATTGTTCTTCAGTCATTGCAATTTTAGTTTTCATTGTTAGTTTCCTCCTGGAGATTAGTGGTGAGTTTGTTAAACATAGGATAAGGAATTGGACTGAATTTACCATACCTAAAATTGTAATCTTTCAAGATTTCTTGATACAAATTAGGATAATCTTTCTCGTTATAGTTAATCATTGGCATAAATCCTCGAACTGTTCTTGTGCTTTTTCACATGCAACTTCATAGACTAATTGTTCATCTGAAGCTTCCAAATCCTTGAAATTAATTGATACAATCTCTTCATAGATTGTCTCTGCTAGATTCTCAAGAATTGACTCGTGATGTAGGACTGACATAATGTAATTTAGTAAAGGAACGGTTGTTATTAATTAGTAGAGGGAATATAGTAATCTTCGTTATAAAGATATGAGACAGAATAGTCATCATAACCTAAAAACATTTCATCGAAAAGTTTAGAACCAAAATGTTCATAACTCTTGCAAACTTCTTTGTATTCAGTGATAGTGAGTAATCGCATAGTAAGTAATAATTAAGGACAGAAAAAAGAGTTAGTAAATTAATACTAACTCTTAGAGGATTTCACCTCCACATAGTATCATACCATCCCAAAAATCGACTGTTTTGTTGTTACCAGAGAAGTACCAATCCCAGTTTTTTTGGAATACTTTGCAACCGTAATCTACTTCACATAAAATAGCATTTAGTCGTGATTTTGTGGTGTTTGTGTGATAACCACAGGATGACAATTTAAGTGCCTGATTGTTATGATCTAGGGTTGCAATTTGATGACCATGTAGATAAACAGAAGAGCAATTTGTTGACTCATTGTAACTAACTGAGGTGTTAGATCCGTTCCAATTAGACTTATTGGAAAGAGCGAAATTCATTTGCTTTTCAAGTTTTCTCATGTGCAATTAAAGTTGTTAGTGAACATTTTTTGTGGGTATCTCTCCCACTCTTTTAATATACTCGATTTTAGAGTATAATGGGGAAAGTGTGTGCAGCCTATCCAACTGGCACACACTAATTGATAATCTTACTCATAGAGATTACCATAAGAAAGGTTAACATAACCACCACATCATATCCCTTAGTTTTTATAAAGAAAGGGAGACTAATTGCATTGGCAGTTAGATACATTATCGAACCAATATAACTGCTAATATGTAATACAACATAATACATAATATGCAGTTACTATCAAGAATGATCCGATAATACGTCCTGTTGTGTATAACTTAAGATCCATATTACTGACCATTAGTATAAGAACCCATAGGCACTTGATTACCATTTAAGGCACAGAATAGGACTTCTGAGTATCCATATTCTTCGGATAATTCAAGGCATAATGTCCAACATTCGTCTAATGTTCTAAACATTGTATTCTCAAAAGGTGCCGATGGGCAGTTAACTTTGTACTGATAATAAGACATGATAAAATAATAAAATTGTGGTGTACGGTTGTTGTTAATTACTGGCAAAGATCTTCAAATCTTTGTTGTGCAATAGCAGCATTAATCTCTTCGCTATTGTTAGGAAACTCTTCGCAAACTTCATCAAATAAAGTTTCAAGAATTGCTTCGTTTTGTAGACATGACATAGTAATTAAATTGGTAATCTTTGATTATATAACTATCCTCTCATAAAATGGGGCAAAAATCAAGCGACCTGTTGACACTTTGTTAACTGTCATATCTCTATACTTAAGGGATACGATTAGGTCTATTATGTGTAAACTTCATCCACTTAATTGGTTGCCCTATTGTTTCCTTCCACAAGTACAATGTTCCTATGCTAAATGTTAATCCATCACCTGCAATCTTCGCTTCATCAAATGTATCAAACTTCCAATACTTTGCATCAGGATGATGATAATCAAAGGTGTTAGTTAGTGTCCAATTCATGTTAGTTTGCTCCTGCAATCTTCCAGTCATACTTATCAACAATGTACTTGCAATTTGGGCATCCTAATGCACTCCAACTGAAGTGAAATACTGTTGATTTGTTATTACATTCGGGACAGATTATAACCTTGCCGTTATTACCTGCACGAGTGTATCTGTTCACCTTAGTTGTCATCGTGTTCCCTCCAATTTGCTTTAATTATTTCATTAATAGTAGGGTAATTGTTTGGATTAAATTTACCCCAACTCCAGTGGTAATCCTTCAGGATTTCTTGATACAAATTGGGGTAATCTTCTTCTGAATAGTTATTCATTAGTGATGAGGATTGTAAACGTAAAGTACAATTAATGTGGATGCAATTACCACGATTGTTATTAATGTAAGGATGTGTATCATGTTAATTAGTTATTAGAAAAGAGGGAAAATAGCGAACATTGTTGATAAGAATGTCCAGACAATCACTGTCAGGATACTTATCATTTACGGCATCAATTACAGTTGCCCATTGTTCCTCAGTCATTGCAATTTTGGTCTTGTTCATTGTTAATTAGGGGATGAAGTTTGCTTTTGTGCTTGACACTCACAAGCATCAAGTATTGGGACTAATTTGTTAAGAATTCCGTCCCAATATTCAACATCTTGTTCATCATCATTGTATTGATTGTTAGTTGAAATAAGTTCAACTATCTCCTTTAATTCATCTTTAGTGAGATTAATTAGCATACTTCTTCACCTCTTTTATTGAATGATTTATTAAGGTCAGGTATAAACAATACCCCATCATCTTTCAACATTGATAACATTTTCATAAACCAAATGTCATTATATTGTTGTTCAAATGGGTCAAGATTTGGGTAGTAAGTTTGTGAAAATGCCATTAAATTGTCTCAAATTGGTTAACAACAATGTCCTCTAATTCTGATAGTCTGTCATCATCAATTAGGGAAAGATAGTCTACTAAAATCTCATTTAAGAGATTCTCTCGTTTATACTCAGGA
>LULN01000101.1_pt1 | contig 20132 bp, 32 predicted proteins | sample 728131 | NCBI WGS metagenome assembly LULN01 (sample SAMN03860288, study PRJNA289734) | marine metagenome | biome: seawater column; feature: ocean; material: water; isolation source: Red Sea water column Station 149 - depth 100m | place: Saudi Arabia: Red Sea | collected 2011-10-15 | depth 100 m
GTAAAAGATTATGGAACAAATATAGGTTAGCAGTAGAAGTCCATTATAAAGATGGTAATTTCCATAAAGCCTACAGCATCTAAATTAGATATTAACATTTTCTTGTTAATAAACTTTATTAATATTTATTAAATTTTTTTTTTATTTGTAAAAAAAGTATTATATTTGTTGTATAAAACAATGCACAAAGCGTTGTTACAATTTAAAACTAAAAGAGAAAAATGAAAAATTATATAATAGCAAATAAAAACACAAAATTAAGTAAAGAAAATTTTTTATATGGATTTAGCCCAGAGGGTAAAGAATTTTATAAAAATGCTACTTTAGGTCAAAAACACCAATTATTACATTTATTAATGAATAATGGAAATATATCTGCTCAGGATTTTGTAGATATATTAATTACAAAAAACAAATAGAGAATAAATAATAATAACAAGGGGGTGGGATTCCCCCTTTTTTTTTCAATAAATAATATTAATTAAAAACTAAAAGAAAATGGAAAATTATACAGATTGGATAATGCAAATGAATAAAAAAATATTAAGAGAAAGGGAATTAAATGAGCCTGAAAACTATAACAAAATTATATGTAAATGGCAAATAAATTTCAAAGGTCAATTAGGTATTGAAGTAATACCTGACCACTTCACAGGAGATAACTTTTCTGATATTAAAATGGGTTATGGTAATATTGAATTTAAAGGAACTAAACAAAGTTTTGATAGGTTATTAAATTCATTAAGCTCTAAAGACCATTCAGAGTATAAAATTATAGGCTCTTGTTTAGTAGAAGAATTGGATATAGACCACGACCAAGTATATCAAGATTATTTAAATTCTAAAAAATAAAATTATGGCAGTAAATTATATAGAAACAGCAGAACTACATACATTTAGTTGTGATGGTCAAATGACTTATATAGGTGGTGTAGATGCTGAAAATAATGAGGTTATTATAAGTGTATGTACCTATCAATTATTACATACTTTGGATATACCTTATATGAAAGAAAAGTTAAACGATTATATTAATAAAATAAATACAGAAAAAAAATGAAATATTTATCAGAAATAATGGAAAAGCAACAAAATAATCTTTTCAAAAAAAATAAAGTTTTCTTTGCCTTTAGCAATGAACAATTTAAAGATGGAATGAAAAAACATAACATACCAAAAGAAACTAAAATGACAGATTTGGGGCAGGGAATGGTTTGTCCATCAGATAATGTTAAAGAGGTGATTGAACAATTAGATGTAATATATAAAGAAAGCATAAAAAAAGATATGAAGCAGGGTAAGGATAAAGTTATATTAAGAGAATTACAAAACCACGAGTGCTTTTATGTAGGAGATATTACAGATTGTGTAAGTAAATTAGAGGATTATCCCATAACAAAAGAAGAAATAGTTAAAGTATATCAAGAAAATTATCAGCGTATAACATCTACATTTTAAAATTATGACACAAAAAGAAACATTATTAAAATACCTAAAGGAGAATGGAAGTATTACTTCTTTAGATTGCGTAGTAGAACTATTAATTATTGACCTACAGGGAGTTATTAGAAACCTAAAAGAAGATGGATATACTATATTAGACAAATGGGAAAAGAGAGTTAATTTGTATGGGCAGAAAAAAAGATTTAAAAGATATTTTTTAATTGAAAATGATATTGATTACGCTAACTTTAATTGTTAAAAAATAAACAACTTTATTAAATTTTATATATATTTATAAAAAGAAATTATTATGGTAAATTTAAATTTAATAGAATTAGCTGAACATTTGGCTATGGAAGAATGTAAAAGAATATATGGAGATGAACACCAAACTCTATATAGAAATAACTATCACGAGTTTAGGGGATATGTTATGCGACCTGCTGTAAGGATTACTTATACTAAAATGTATAATAAGTATTATGATTTAATAAACTCACTAATTAAAAAGAAAGACAATGAAATATAAATTATTGAACACAAGTCAAGATATTAGAGAATCTATATATCGCTTGATGATTAGGCAAAAAATCAGTAAAATCTATTTATCTGATAAAATGGGATTGTCCTACCCAAGTATGTTAAATAAAATAGAATCTCCAGGAACTTTTAAGGTTTCGGAATTATTAGAATTATGCAACATACTAAATGTGGATATTAACGAATTATTAATTAAATACTAAAAAAATGTCAAAATCAAAATTAACAAATATTCAAGCTAATGGAACTTGGAAAGACTTTTACAAGTTTGACCTTGAATTTGAGGATGGTACTATGGGTACTATATTCAAAAAAAGCTCTGAACACAAATTAGAAGTAGGTAAAGAATATAACTACTCTAAAAATGAAAAGGGTTCTATTAAAATAATCCCTGAAGGTGGTTTTACTACTAATTATAGTAATAATAATTATAGTAATAGAGTAGAAGATGTAGATAAAGCAAAAAGAATTGCAAGACAATCAAGTTTAACAAGAGCAGTAGAATTTCATTTAAAAAAATTAGAAAGTGGAATAACAATAAGCGAAACTGAAATATTAGAACAAGCTCAAAGGTTTACAGATTGGGTTATGGATGGTACTATTAAAAAGAAAAAAGATGAAGAAGTGCCTTTTTAACAAGGGTATGTTAATAACTAATGTATAATATACTTAACAATTATATAAAATATATTATATATTTAACAACCTATGAAAAAATCAATATTAGCATCTACTCCGTTTCTTATCTTAAATAAATCTCTTTTAGTTACCTTTGGAATAGATGCTAATGTTGTTCTCTCTCACTTATATCAGCAACAGAATTACTTTAAAGAACAGAAAACTTGGAACACTTCATTAAGATACAAAAGGTGGTGTAGAAACAATGCAAGGTTTGATAAGGGAAATAAAACTACAGAGCCTAAATTCCCAGACTATTACGATATACATTTTGCTAAAAGGTTGGAGCAAGACCAAACAGCCCTTACAAGCTATTACAAGCATTTACAAGGCTTGGGATATGAAAAGAAGGTAAATAGTTATGATGGCAAAATAAAGTGGATTAAAAGATGAATATAGTAGTGGGCTTTATTTGGAATGGATTGATGCTGGGGGTAAGGCATTTTGAAGCTGATAAAACTCATCCTTATTTTGAGTTAAGAATATATTTACTATTAATTCAACTAACAATATTTATAGATAGAAGAAAATGAAAGAAGTAGAATTACAAAATAGTATAGTTACTTATTTAGAATATACAGGAATGTTATTTACTTGTACGCTTGGGGGAGTGTTTTTAGGTAAGTCTAATTGGAAGCAAAAAAGAATGTTATCTAAACACTACTCAAAAGGAGTTCCTGACATACTTATTTTTGAGCCATCTAACAACGATAAATATAATGGCTTAATGATTGAGCTGAAAGTAAAGGGAAACTACCCCACAAAAGAACAAAAAGAATGGATAGCCAAATTAAATGCAAGAAACTACAAGGCAATAGTCTGTAGGTCATTAGATGAATTTATAGAAATAATAAACGCTTATAAAAATGAAACCATTTAGATTTTATAAAAACATAAGAAAACCAAGCCACACTATATTTACTCATTGTTTTATATTTTTTGTAAATAATGGGGTTAATGAAGAAACCTTTATTTTAAGGGATTTAGAAACAGACTTTGAGGGAGTGGATTATGATAAGTATATATACAAAAAAGAAAAAGAATTATATTCTAAATATGATACCAATGTAAAAATTGAGGGCAGTAGGCTTGGATTGTGGGAGTATGAACAATTATTAGAACTTGGAATACCGAAATTGTGCTTAAACTAAACGCTTATATAAACAAAAAATATACCAAACTATTGGAAATTAGCAGGAAATTAACTTCAGAGAAATATCCTGATTATGAAGATTTGTTACACGAGGTTATTTTAGAACTTTATAAGAAAGATGAAGCATTTATAAATGGTTTAATATTTAGACAAGAGTTTTTGTATTATATAGTGAGGGTAATGATTAATCAATATCATTCATCAACCTCTCCTTTTTATACTAAATACAAAAGACATTATACTATGAGGAAACAATATAAAGAATATTATATATTAAATAAAGGGTATAGTAATAATGATGGGGATAGTTGGCAGGAATTAAAAGAAATGGAAAGAAAGTTAAATTGGATAGATAAAAAGTGCAAGGATTTAAATTGGTTTGATGTACAAATATTTAAAATATACTATCTAAATAGCTTTAGTTTGACCACTATGCAGATGGCTACAAAGATTAATAGAAACACTTTAGGAAAATCAATAAGAATAGTAAAAAAGTATTTAAAAAATGAACGAGAAAAATGATATAAAGAAATATGCTTTAATGGGAATACTTGTAGCCTTTAAAGAAAATGATATAACATTAAATGAAGTAATAAAATTTATAGAAGATGAGTACAAAAAAGAGTAAAGGTCTGGGCGATACTATCGCTAAAATCACAAAGGCTACAGGAATAGATAAAGTAGCCAAGAAAGTATTGGGAGATGATTGTGGATGTGAAGAGCGAAGGAAAAAACTAAACCAAATGTTCCCAAACTTTAGGAATATAAGACAATTCACAGAAGATGAGATGAAGATATATGATGAAGTAGTACCTGCTGTAGATAAAAAAGGTATGCTTACACCTGCTGAAAGGGGAATAGTATCAGCTTTATATAAAGGGGTATTTGGTGTAGACCCTCAATGGAAGAGCTGTAGCCCTTGTAATAAACAAATAATGAATAATCTAAAAAAAGTATATGAAAAAAGTTGTAGAATATAAAACTAACTTATCAAAAAAAGAATTAAAAGACTTGATGAAAGAAGTAATATTAGAAAAATATAAAGAAGATTATAGTAAAATGATAGCTATAGCTCAAATGTATGAAGAAGAATTAGAAAATGATAATAAAGAATGAAAAAGAAAGTATGGAGGTTTACTCCTAACAAAAAGAAGCATCACGGCAGACACAAGAAAAGCAAAACCTCTTTTAACAAGAGTAGCAAAAACTATGTGAAGAAATACAAAGGGCAAGGAAGATGAGAAACCATACTAAAGTATATATGACATTCTTTTGGTTAGATGAAAGCGATTATATTTCGTGTGAAATGTGTGGTAGTCAAGGACAGGATATACACCATATACAGCCAAGAGGGATGGGTGGAAGCAGGTGTATGGACTATATAGAAAATTTAATTTGCCTTTGTAGAGATTGCCATAATAGGGCAGAGAGTGATAAGCAATTTAACACATACTGCCGTATACAACATTTAGAAAACATTAAAAAATACTTATATGAAAACTACATTGATAAAAATAGACAATCTTAAACCAAATCCTGACAACCCCAGAACGATTAACAAAGTAAATTATAATAAACTTAAAAAGTCTATTAAAGATTTTCCAAAAATGTTAGAATTAAGACCAATAGTAATAGATGAAAACAATGTAGTGCTTGGTGGAAATATGAGGCTACAAGTATTAAAGGATTTAGGTATTAAAGAAGTTCATTGTATTCAGGAAAAATATTTAAGTGAAAATCAAAAACAGCAATTTATAATAAAAGACAACGTGGGTTATGGGGAATGGAATTTTGAAATATTAGCTAATGAATGGGAATTGGAGGATTTGGATAATTGGGGGGTAAATGTTCCAACTATAAAAAACACAGAACTATTATCTGAATTAAAATACGACCCTTTGTATTACAACCCAAAAGAAATACCAGAAATAGAATTAGAAGATTGTGTTGATTTAGAAAAGTTTAATAAAAAAATTAATGCTTTAGATGAATACAATTTATCGGATGAACAAAAAAGGATATTAAAATTATTTGCATATAGATTCATAAAAATAGATTTTGAAAATGTGGCAAATTATTATTTTTTTAATGCTAGTGATGAAGAAAAAAAAGCAATAGAAAGACTTAGGCTAGTATTAACAGATAATGGTTTAAATGGTTTTGTTGAAGATGACTTATTGAAAATATTAAGTTTCACCGAAGATGGTTTTGAATTATGATAGATATATTTATACCAAGTTATCATAGAGCTAACAATGTAAAAACAGCTAAATACTTTATTAAAAAAGGGTATAATGCCAAAAATATACATATTGTTATTGATGATGCAACAGATGATATTGGTGATTATGAAAAAACTTCTAAAAATTTAGGTTGCAATTTACATATATATAATATGGATGAATCTATAAAAAGATATGACTATGTTCATAGAGTTAGTCAATTAAGAAGGTCAGCAGGACAAGGAAGAAATATGTTTTTTGATATTGCTAAAAAGTTAGATATTGATTTTTATATTGTAATAGATGATGATACAAGACAATATGAAATAAAGCCCTATGCTATATATACAAGGGGAGCTATATTAGAAGATTTTGAATTAGTGTTTAATGGTGTTAAAGAGTTTATGGTAAAAAGGAAAGTAGGCGTATTTGGATTATCTCAAACAGGGGATATGTTTCAAGTACCTGATACTAAAATGTTTAGAAAAAAGGTTATGAATACCACCTTTTACAATACTCGTTATATTTATAGGGGAGAAAAATCTGCTTTGGATAGCGATACAAGTTTATTTGTTGGATTAATGAATGAGGGTTATTTTACGGGCAGTTTAGCAACAGGACTGGCTTTAAACCCAACATCCTCAGCAACTCAAAAAGGGGGATTAACACCGACCTATAACGAAAATAGGCTATTGTCAAAGTCTTTAGTTATACCATTACAATTTCCAAGTTTAGCACACGCTGAAAAACAAAAAAAGAATGGTGGAAGATTGCATCATAAAATTAAATACAAACATTTATTCCCTTGTATTATAAAAGGAAAAAGAAACAATATAGCTTGGGATACGTACCCTGAGGATGCAGTATTTACCAATGAACCTAAAAGAAAAAATATAAATTAAATTTAATAAAATGAGCAAAAAAGAACACATAAAGAAAAAAATGTTAATAGAGAGTTTAGAGAAGTCGTTAGGAATAATATCTACAGCTTGTAGCAATGCAGGGATAAGTAGGTCAAGTTTCTATAAATGGTATAAAGAGGATGAGGATTTTAAAAACAAAGTAGATGAAATTGATAATGTAAAATTAGACTTCGTTGAAAGCCAATTATTTAAGAACATACAAAACCAAAAGGAAAGGAGTATTATATTTTACTTACAGCACAAAGGTCATAAAAGAGGTTATATACATAGACAAGACATAAACCTTACTTCTAATGAAGAGAAAATAAATAAGATAGAAATTGAAATCGTTAAATCTAAAGGGAACAATAGTTCTTCAGAAGAATCTTAATGCGACCACCAGAATAGTAGTAAATCAAGGTGGAACAAGAAGCAGTAAGACTTATTCTTTGGCACAGCTAATAATCCTGAAAGCCTTACAGGAACAAGGTAAGGTATATACAATATGTAGGAAAACACTACCTGCCTTAAAAGGAACAGCATATAGAGATTTTTTTAGCATATTAGAGCATCACAACTTATACAACCCTAATAATCATAATAAGTCAGAGCTTACTTACAAGCTAAACAATAATGAAATAGAGTTCATTAGTGTGGATATGCCCCAGAAAATCAGAGGTCGTAAAAGACATATACTATGGCTTAATGAGGCAAATGAGTTTAGTTTTGAGGATTGGGTGCAGTTAAGTTTAAGAACTACAGAAAACATCTATTTAGATTTTAACCCTTCAGACCCTTATTCTTGGATATATGATAATGTAATGAATAGAGAAGATTGTACATTCATTAAATCTACTTATTTAGACAACCCTTTTTTGCCTGAAGAAACAATTAAGGAGATTGAAAGACTTAAACAATTAGATAGTAACTATTGGAAGATATATGGATTAGGGGATATGGCTCAACCTACTGAAACTATATTCAGGCAATTTGAGATAGCTAATAGCGTACCTACTGAAGCAGCCCTAATAGCTATTGGAATGGACTTTGGATATTCTAACGACCCTACAGCAATAGCAGAGGTGTTTAAATTAAATGATGATTTGTATATTAATGAGCTAATATATAGCAAGGGATTAACAAACCAAGATATAGCAGAAAAATTAAGGGAGTTAAACATCACAAGACAAACAGAAATAATAGCCGATTCAGCAGAGCCTAAATCAATAGAAGAACTGCACAGACAAAACTTTAATATTAAGGGTGCTAAAAAAGGCTCTGATTCTATTAATATGGGAATAGATGTTTTAAGGCGTTTTAAGCTACATATAACAAAGAATAGTATAAATACACTAAACGAGTTTAAATACTATAAATGGCTTACTGACAAGAACGGACACATAGTAAATAAACCTGCTACTAACCAACAAGACCATATTATTGATGCTGTTAGATATGTTGCTCTAAATAAGCTAATGACTAATCATAGTGGCAAATACTATATTTTATAAACGATTATTAACAAATTATATATACTATTAAAATGGAAAGAAAAAAAAGGAGAGTAGCAATACCAAGCGATTGGAGTGGAATCACGATACGGATGTATCAGGAGTTCCAAGAAGCTAAAAAAAAGAAATTAAATGAAGAGGAGTTTAATTTAGAGGTATTGAGTGTTATTTGTGGATTGGAGAAAGAAATGATAGAGCAATTAGAAGTTAAGAGTTTAAATGAGATAGTTAAAACACTTAATTTTTTAGAAACAGAAATCCCTGATAATAAAGAGCTTGTAAAAAAGGTGGATTGGAATGGGAAAAAATATGGCTTTATTCCTAATATTAGTGAAATAACAGCAGGAGAGTATATTGACATAGAGCAATATTGTAAGGAAGCAGAGAAGAACATACACAAGATAATGAGCATACTATATAGACCAATAGTAAAAGAAACTAAAACAAGATATAGTATAGAGGCTTATGAACCAAGCGAAGAAATAGAAGAGGAGTTTTTAGACTTCCCAATACTTCCATCAGTTTCAGCTCTGAGTTTTTTTTTTCGTTTAGGGAAACTACTACCAAACGCTTTGGTCAAATATTTGAAAAGCGAGAGGATGAAGAGGAGGAAAACAGCCTGACAGGAAAATGGGGGTGGTATAATTTGATATTTTCATTAGCAAATGATAATATTTTAAACATTAAAAAGATAACGGAATTGGAGTTATATTTAGTATTAACCTATTTATGCTACCAACAAGACAAAAGTAATACACAGAAAAATAACTATGGTAACATTCAAAAACATAATAGATGATTTTAGCAATATAGCTACTAATCATTATTTAATAAACTCTTTTCATTCAGGCTTTTTAGATGAGGTTGATGTAAACAAACTTGACCAATCAGACTTTCCGATACTTTATTGTGAGCCTGGAACAGCTACTATTGATATGGGTGTTCTAACCTACTCATTTACCATCTTTGTTTTAGATATGCTTAAAGAAGATTTAAGTAATAGAAATATAGTATGGACAAACACACTACAAACAACACAAGATATAATAGCAGAATTTAGGCAAAATTTATCTGTACAAACTTCAGGAGCAGATATTAATAAAAAGTTTAGTTATGTTCCTGATGAGGCAGTATTAGAATTACCAATAAGCACAGAGCCTTTTACTGCACGATTTGCTAATATTCTAACAGGATGGAGTGCAGGGATGTCTATACAAGTAAATAATGCTAATAACCTTTGTGATGCTCCCATAGAGCCATCTGATAATAACCCTAACACATAATGGCAGTAGTATTTAGATTAAGAGGGCCAGATGGAAAATACATTAAAGGCGATACAGGGAATATAAGCTCTGCTATGACTAAATTTGCATCTAATGTAATTAAGGGTGGTAGAGCAATTCTAAATAAGCCAGGACTTTCAGGCTCTAACAAAAGAACTCGGTCAGATACATTATTTAGCAATTATTATTATACAAAGAAAAGCACTAATAGTACAATTACTTTAGGCTTTGAGTTTGGTGGTGCAGAAGATTATTGGATGTTTGTAGACCAGGGCGTTAGAGGTGTTGGATATGGAGATGAAAGTGAGGCCGCAAAAGATAGAAGAAAAGATAAAGGGATAACAAAGCGAGGAGCAACAGGAATAGCAAGGGGTGCGAATAGTCCTTTTAGTTTTAAATACGCAAAACCATCATTAAGTATGGTTGAATCAATAAAAAGATGGATAGGAAATAAGCCTGTTAGCTTAACAGAAAGCTCTATAGATAGTGCATCTTGGGCGATAGGATATGGCATAAAAAGGCGTGGATTAGAAAGAACATTGTTTTATACAAAGCCTGTTACAAAAGCTCTTAAAACGCTTCCTGATGAGCTTTTAGAGGCATTTAAATTAGACTTCAGTAAGTTAGTGGATAAATTACCTGGTAATATAACAATACAAACAAAAGAATAAAATGGCATACTCAATAGAACAACAACCAAACCAAATAACAGCATCTAATGCACCTATGGTGTATGTAGTAAAGGAAAGTGATGGAGCAATAACAGGTGCATCTAAATTTAGATATATAATACAAGTACAAATAAGTACATCAGACCCAAGTGATGCGAGTACATTTTCAACAATAGCAAAAATAAAGCTATTTAAAAATTCAGCATCTGTAGCTATTGCAGATATATCTAAAATAATAAATAGTTATATAGAAACACAAGAGGCAAGTGTTATAGAAAATCCATCAGGAACATTCACAACTCAAACAGGTGCTAATAGTTCTATACACGCAGTTGGAGTAAAAGATACAGCAAGACCATTCTCATCAAATCAAAGCCAAATAATAGGGGTTAGAATTTCAGCAGGATATGAAAAGGCAACAAGTCAAACTACATCTCCTGTAGAAACTTTAGACCCAACAGGAACATATTTATCTAATGTTTCTTATGTTATAAATGCAACAACACCATTTGCAGCTAATGGAACTCAAGAAGGGGGATTAGATGTAGCTACTTCACAAAGAACCTTATATGCTTTTCTTCCAAGAACAAGTGCAAAAAAGTTTTTGACAAATGCACCTACAATACAATTTGTTAGGGGTGGAGATGCTTCAGCAGATAATGAGGATGAGCTAACATTGGCATTTTTAAACAAGGGATTAATTACATCTGATATAGATTCTATAGTTAGGGTGTATGTGTCTTACCATCAAGCAGATGGAACAACTATAGGAACGCATTGGTTTGTAAATGAAATAGCAGGGGGTGGTATAGCAACTGCTGATGATGTTAAAAATAGCTTACTATATATTGGTTGTGGAACTAAAAACCTACAAACCCAAGCTGATGACACAGATGCAAGACCAAGTGCAAATGCAGGATGGGTGTATTATAGGGTGTGGGGTGCAGCAGTAGATGGAACTCAAGAAACACAATATTATTATTTTTATAAATATGGTGGTGGAACAAATGTAGATGATAGACACCAAAGCTGTACGAGATTTGACAATATTAGATTGGCTTGGTTAAATAGATTAGGTGCTTGGGATTATATGAACTTCAGAGGCAAATCAACAGAAAGCGTAGATATAGAAAAGCAATATAGAGAAGCAGTAGTAGGAACTTGGGATACATCTACTTTTAGTTATGAAAATTATGATGCAGGTAAAAAGGCATTATATGCAGATGCTAAAAGAAAACTCACTATAAATAGCGATTGGTTAAATCCTGATGAGGGTGCTTGGTTAGAAGAACTATTTACATCTACTAATGTTCAGATATTAGCAAGAGGCTCTATGGTGTACCCTGTTATAGTAACCAATAAAACATACACTAAAAAAACAAGCGTTAATAATAAAATTAAAATTCAATACACTATTAATTTAGAGTATTCAAACAAAATAAGAACAAATAACTAATGGATGTAAGATTAGTAGCTTATAAAAGGTCATCAATAGCAATAGCAGACCCTTATAATTTAACTCAATATGAGCTTGATTTAAAGGATAGCCCAAATGTTATTCTTAATTTTAATTGGTTAGATATAAAAAACCCTGACCAAAGAAAAGGAAGTTATTCCCAGACAGTAAAATTGCCTTTTACGGATAGAAATAATAAATTTTTTGAGAATTGGTTTGATGTTAATTTAGATACTTTGGTTTTTAATTCAAAGTATAAATTTAATATGGTGGTATATGTAGATAGTGTTCCACAAATGAAAGGCTACATCCAATTAAAACAAATATATTTAAATGCTCAATTATATGAAATAGTATTATTTGGTAATATAGGAAACTTTTTTTCTGATATTAAAGGAAAGAAATTAAAAAAGGCTTTTGAAAATAAGTTAGAAGTAGGTGCTGATGGAGAAGTTACCTATGTAATAGATGACCAATTAGACCACTATTTGAGTTGTAAAAACATTGTTGATAGTTGGACTACAGGCGTAACCACAATAAATAGTGTTGCAGATAAAGATGTAATGTACCCCATTATTGATTATGGACATACTACACTACCTTATTCAGATTCAATGTTTACTCCCCCATCTTATTTAGATAATATAGTGGGCTTTTCTTCTTGGACAGATATACTCAATGAGTATGGTATTTTGCAACCTGGTAATATGAAACCAGCAATTAGGCTTCGTAGATTAATTTACCTTATAGCACAGAAAGCAGGATATACTATTACAAGTTCATTTCTTGGTATAAATCAAAATGGAACATTTATTGGAGAATCTTGTACTCAAGGAGATGGTAGTGCAGGGTGTTACGATTCAAATGGGGATTGTGTAAGCTGTGGGGGTGTTACATATCCATACTTTGCCAGATTATTTATGACCCTTGCTGATGAACACGCAAAAACATATACTGAATATACAGGATTAAATTTTAGCGTTTCATATAATTCTACAGTTACACAGAATTTTTATGGTAATTATCAAGATATAACTACTTATTGGGTTTATAATACATTTAGCTTTTTCTGCAATACAATAAACTATGATGAGGCGAATTTATATAGCTATGTATTAGAGGATGTATATGTGCCTCAAGTTCCTGCGACAGTATCTTTTTATCAAAATTATATTACCATTCCATCTCCAGCTCAAGCAGAATTAATTGGAATTACAAATGGATATGTTTTAAATATACAATCAGATTTTGAGTTTCAATTTAATGGAACTACATCAGATGGTCAGACAGTAAACCAAGTAGAATTAACGATTAAATGGATTATTGATTATCCAGGAGTATATAACAACACAGTAATAGACCAAACAGAACAAATAGTTGGTGCTAATGAATGGCACAATCTATCTTTTAATGCTCCTGATGTTAGTGGTATTTCAGGGTGTACTCTATCTTGGAAGATTAGCGTAATGTGTCCTGAAATAAGTCCAGGCATTTCAGGTAATGACAACACAGATGTCTATTTAAGTTGTTTATTAAAAAACTTTACTATCCAATCAATAAATGGTGGTCAAACCTTTTTTGGTAATGGTGTAGAAAATGGTACTGTAGTAATGGCTCAAAATATGCCTGATATTACACAAGCTGATTTTATAAAAGATTTGATAAACAGATTTAATTTAGTAATAGTAAATGATAATGATAATCAATATAATCTAATCATAGAGCCTTATCAAGACTATATATCAGGTGGAACAACAAAATATTGGACAGATAAATTAGACTTATCTAAAGAGCAATTATTAAAACCTACTAATGAGCTTCAAAATAAATTTTTAATTTTTCAAGACCAACAAAATGATGATTATTTAAATAAAGGTTATTTTGAAAAATACGACAAAGTATATGGTGCTAATATAAGAGAAAATCTAAATGACTTTGTAAGTGGAGATTTTAATAATTTTAGTGTATTCACGCCCTTTATATCACAAATGTTACCTACAAGAAATGGTGATGGGGATATAGTTACAACAAATTATAATCCTTATGTTATTGCGAGTAAATACGGAATTAATGATAATGGAGAAAGATATGTATTAGACAAACAAAAACCAAGTTTATTCTATTATGGTGGAACTCCTAAGGAAGTAGATGGATATACTAATACTGAATTAGCACCAGACCTTCCTGTAGCGTTAGATTTTCATATATTATCTTCTGCCTTTGGCTTTCAGGATGAGGTTTGGACTTCTTACGCTACCGACCAAACAGGAGCTACAGATGGAAAATTCCCTATATGTAGTCAATATGACTTGGATGATGTTACGGATTCAGCAGGAATCACTTCAACTACTAAACAGCTATTATGGGGATGGGTAAGCCCAAGATTTATAGCACCCTCTTGGTCTGCTAATGCTTTTGGAGATAATACAACACAAAGGGGATATTTTCAAGAATATTGGGCAAGTTTTATAAATGAGGTATATAGTGATGAAGCAAGGATAATGGAGTGCTATTTGTATTTAACTCCTGATGATATAAGGGAGTTTGAGGCTAATGCTTTTAAAAACACATACTATATTAAAAACACTTTATGGAGAATATTAAGTATTGATGGGTATTTAACAGGTGGAAATAAAAGTACAAAAGTAACACTATTAAAAGTAGTTGAAAAATTGTCCTATGATTGTACAGCAGAGCCATCTACATTTAATTTAAATGGAACTATTACTTTTGTAGACCCCTCTAATCCAAGTGGTGGTGCTGTTACTATTACAAATACTTGTTGTGAAGAGTTAAATCCTGATTGGACTTTTGTGCAAACCAATGAAGCTACAGGAGTTGGTACTTGTTATTGGAATTTAACCATATCAATAACCAATCCAAGTGGAACAACTACTCCTGAAGATGTTTTTGGAGAGGTTGAAGATGTTCCATTTATGAGCATGTTACCTATGCCAAGCAATACGATTGCAAATAGAATAAATTTACCAGCATCTGAAAGAGGTTTATATGCAACAATATTTCTATCAGCTTTATCAGAGGACAATACAGCAGTAGAATTAAGAAATATGACACCTACTTCTCAAATGAAGCCACCTAATAATACTATGGCTTATATGAAAATGGATTTAATAGGAACAATAGCAGGTGCAGATAATGATACTAATGTAGGAGATTCAGGACATTTTCAGTATGATACAATAATAAAAAACATTGATGGTGTAATAGATTATGTAGGAGCAAGTGGGGGTATTGTTTTAAAAGCAAATAGAGATACTAATTTCCCTGCACCAACAATAAACATTACAGGTGTAAATGCAGACACTAATCTTTTAAAATTAACTATTACATCATCCTCTGCTGATTATAAAATTAAGTGGGTTGCGAAATTGGAGTTAATAATGCAAAGGATAGATAAATTTTCCTATATATCTGATTTTGCTATATTCCAAAATGATGACAGAATACTATTACAAAACGCAAATTTTTTAGAATGGAATTAAAAGAAATTAATATAGCAGCAAATATGATTCCTCTTGTTTTAAAGATAATTAGCCAACACGAATTTAAGGGCAAAGAATTTCATTTTGTTTATGGACAAGAAGAATACACAAAAGATTTTAAGAAAGTTAAAAAACAATTAAAAAGAGCATTAATATTATGATAGGTCAGAAATTTTTAGATTTAATATTTAGGGTAAAAGCTGAAAAAGCAAAGAAAGATATAGATGAGGTTGGTACAGGCTTAAAGAAAGTAGGTACAGGGGGTAAAATTGCAGCAGGTGGATTAAAAATGGTTGGTAGAGGTTTTCAGTTTGTGGGCAGGTCTATAAAGGCTGCAGGGATTGGCTTAATTGTTGCTTTAATGGCAAGTCTTACGCAGGTATTTACACAGAATCAGCAAGTAATGGATAAGTTTTCCAAGATGATGATAAAACTACAACCTATATTTAAGGGGTTAGGTGAGGTTATATCTGGTTTATTATCATACTTCCAAACTCTAATAGACTATGCCATACAAGCTATTAATTTTTTTGGAGATTTATTGGGATTGGGAACAATAAATATAAAGCAAAACAATGAATTTGCAGATACTTTGGTAAACCTACGAAATGAAGTGAAGTTAATGAACGCAGAGTTAGCCTTAACACAATTACAATACCAAAAAGAAGCAGAAATACAAAGACAATTAAGGGATCAGACAATATAGACAAGCAGGTTGCTTTAACAGATGCTAAAGTAAAACTCGCTGAAATTGATGAAAGGATAACAAGTCAGAGGTCAGAACAATTAACAAACTTAAACTCTTTAGAGCAAGAACGGATAGATTTACAGAAAACAGCAGATGAAGAAAGAGCATCACAATTAGAAAAACTTTTAAAATTACAGAACAAAGATTTAGATATAAAAGAGGATATAAAAGGGTCTATAAATGAACAGCTTGATGCTGCCAAAGATGCTCATTTGCAAATTATGTCAATGCTTAAAAAAGAACTTTCAGCAAAACTATTAATTATTGAACAAGAACAAAAGGCAAGACAAGAATCCCTAACGGATAGGATATGGAATTTACACAATGAGTTAGATGAATTATTTAAGAAAGGTAGACAAGAAATGTATCCTGATTATATTCAAGAACAAGTAAATGTAACTATAGCAGAAATAGAGAGGCTGGAATCTGAATCCGATGAAATAAGGTCAGATTATAAAAAACATAGGGCTGATACAATGAATGAATTTAATCGTTTAATGAATGACCAAACTAAAGGTTTTAACCAAACTCAAGAAGATTTAGTATTACAAGCAGAGAAAAAGTTGGATGAGCATTTTGAAACAGCTAAACAAAAAGAGATTAGAGAAACGAAAGAGAAGTATGATGAGCTATATGGATTGGCAGAAAATAGTTTTTTTGATACTATGCGATTAAGGATAGAAGAAGCAGAAACTTTAAAGGCAATAGATGAAAAGTATGAGAATGAAAGACTTGCAGGTGTAAGGAAGTTTTATGCTCGTATGACGGAGTTTGGAAAGAAACAAGCAAAGATAGAAATACAAAGAGAAGAAGGGGTTAGAAAAAAGAAAATGGAACTTGCTCAACAGGCTTTGGATTTAGGAATGTCTTTAGCAGAAGAGGGTACGGCTGCTCAAAAATCATTAGCAATGGCATCTACAATTATGTCCACTTATGCAGGTGCTACACAAGCCTTTGATGACCCTTTAATGCCTACTCCACTTAAATTTGTTCAAGCAAGTTTAATTATAGCTGCTGGTATTAAAAATTTAGCTGAAATCGCTAAAACTAAAGTACCTGGAGATTCAGATTTACAAGGTAAGATAGATGATAAAATGTCTTTAGGTGGAGATATGTCAGGGGATGTTCCAGGTGGAATAGTTGGACAATTAGGCGATATTGATTCCCCACCAATACAAGCGTATGTAGTAGAATCAGATATTAGTACAGCTCAAACACTACAGGGAGAGATTAATACACAGGCGACCCTGTAAACAAAATATTAACTTTTAATATATAATAATACAATGGCAGAAAAAAAAGTAAAAAGATTAGTAGAACTAATCATAGATGAAGAATCAGAAAGGTTTGGAGTAGAGGCAATCAGCCTCGTTGAATTTCCTGCGATAGAGGAAAACTGGGTATTCTTCAATAAAGACAATTTCCTATCGTTAGCAAAATTAGATGAAGAAAAGAAAACCCTCGTGGGTGCTGTTCTCATTCCTGAAAAAGAAATACCAAGATTTGACCAAGAAGAAAATGAAGAGTATGTAGTGTATTTTAGTAAAGAAACTATTAAACAAGCACAGGAGTTATTTATGAGCAGTTTAAGAAACAATAGTGCTACTTACGAGCATAAGCTACCTATTGATGGATTAAGCGTTGTAGAGAGCTGGATTAAGGAAGATGAAAAATATGACAAATCCTCACAATTTGGATTTGAGAAAATGCCACTTGGAACGTGGTTTGTAAAAATGAAAGTCAGAAATGATGAGGTTTGGGAAAAAGTAAAGAACAAAGAAGTAAGAGGATTTAGTATTGAGGGGTACTTTACAGACAAATTAATTGAGGCTTCTAAAAAGAAGAAATATAAAAAGAAAAAGAAATACACAAAAGAAGATGTGTTAAGTGATGAGGATTTATTAGATAGAATAAGAATGATTATAGCTCAAGATGAAAAAGACCAATTTGAGCTAATGAAAGAATACATTACAAAAAGGGCGTTAGCTAAATATCCCTGGAAGCAATGTATAGCTGATATGAAGAAAAAGTACGGAAAAGAATCTGCTGCTAAAATCTGTTCGGCAATAAAAAGGGGTACTATAAATAGGTAGCCTGTAAACAAATATAAATTTAATTATATATAATTATAAAATCTCTTATACAATGAAAGAAACATTAGAAAAAATCAAAACTTTATTGTCTATTGATAATAAAGAATCTAAAGAAGTTAAAATGTATGCCGAAATGATATTAGATGATGGCAGAGTTGTAGCTACTGAAGATGAACAATTTATGATTGGCTCTGAAGTCTTTGTAGTAAATGATGATGGCGATGCAAGTCCTTTGTCAGCAGGTTCATATACTATGGAAGATGGAGCAAAATTAACCATTGATGATAATGGCAAAATCTTGGATATGGGCGAAGAAAAAGAAGCTGAAGATGTAGAAGCATCAGAAGAAAAAGAAGAAATGGCAGAAGAAGCAGATGTAGCAGATTGGAAAGGTATGGAAATAAGAATCAAAAACCTTGAAGATGCTGTGGCTGATTTAAAAGCAGATAAAGAAAATATGTCTGTGGAAAATGAAGAATCAGTTGAAGAAGAAGTTTCTGAAGATGAAAAAGTTGAAATGTCTAAAGATATGGTAACAAGTTTAGTGGAAGAAATAGAACACTTAAAAACTAAATTATCAGAAATGGAAGAACAACCAGGAGCAGAGGGCTTTGCTCACAATCCTGAAACAAACACTAAATCTAAAGTGGATTTAGGTAAAATGTCAATTAATGACAGAGTTAAATATTTAATAAATAATTAGAAAATAAAATGGAAAAAGTAAATAAAAATGAAGTTATGAAACTTGCTACCAACAAACGATATGAGTTTGATATTACTGTAAATAGTGATACATACGCAGGTGTTCATAGTTTGCCGTATGTAACTGCTGCGTTAAGAAGTCCTGACACAGTTGCTAAAGGTTATGTAAGGACTATAGATGGATTAACTAAATCTGCTGTAATTAATAATATCGCTTCAAGTAATCCTATTGTTGCTGCTGCTTGTGCATTTTCAAGTGGTAATGATACTTCTACATCAGAACAAATTCTTACGCTTACTGATTTAAAAGTGAATGAGGAAATTTGTCGTGGAACAATCTTCCCTACTTGGATGGGTCAAGGAATGGATAGAAACGGAAACTTACCTCAAAATTTTGGAGATTTCTTATTGCAAGTAATCGCAGGTAAGGCTGCTGCTCAATTAGAGATTGGTATTTGGCAAGGAGCTTCTCCTTTCGGAACAGGTTTCTTATCAGATGATGGAACTCAAGATGAAACAGGAGCAGATGCTTCAGCTTGTAAAGACTTTACAGAAGTTGATTTTGCTGATGCTTTAGCTGCTTCAGACATTCTTACAGATATGGCTTCTGTATATAATGCTGCTGCAAGTGATATATCAGGAATATTAACAAAACCAGGTGTTGGATTCTATATGAATAACAAAACTTATGGTTTCTATATTCAAGCGTTAGCTTCTGCAGGTTCTAATCAAGGGCAAATATCAGGATTAGGTTTTGATGCAAAATCTGATACTGCTACTTACTTCGGATACCCAATCTACAGATGTCCTGGAATGTTCAACGATACTATTCTTTTCACTTATCCTGAAAACTTGGTATTTGGAACAAACCTTGCTACTGATTGGACTGAAGCGAGGCTGATACCGACTTATGAATACGATGGCTCTGATAATGTAAGAGTTGTTATGAACTTCGCTGGAGGTGTACAAACTGCTGTAGCTACAGATGGTGTTTATGGTTCAACTGTTTGGACTTAATAGTTAATTAATTAATGAGGGTGTGAAATACCACCCTCTTTTTTAACTGAATGTATAATAATATAAAACTAAAATAAAATGGCTTGTAATTTAACGAGAGGACTTTTGGTCGATTGTAAAGACCAAATCGGAGGATTAAAGAAAATATTCTTTACACAATCTTATTGTTCTGATATTAGAGCAAGTGCTACATTTAATGGTACTAATGTT
>LULN01000266.1_pt1 | contig 20076 bp, 25 predicted proteins | sample 728131 | NCBI WGS metagenome assembly LULN01 (sample SAMN03860288, study PRJNA289734) | marine metagenome | biome: seawater column; feature: ocean; material: water; isolation source: Red Sea water column Station 149 - depth 100m | place: Saudi Arabia: Red Sea | collected 2011-10-15 | depth 100 m
CTCCCGGAGCGGGGAGGGCTGGCTGCCGCTGCGCGGCCTGCTGCCCGCGCTCGCCGACGACGCCCTGGCCTACGCCCCGCTGGTCTTCCACGCCCTCGGGCTGGCGGAGTGGCTGTTCGTCACCCGCTTCTGCCCGCGCTGCGCCGGCGAGCTGGAGCCGCGCCGCAGTGGTCACGAGCTGGTCTGCACGCAGTGCGGCAAGCCGCAGTTCCCGCGCACCGACCCGGCGGTGATCATGGTCGTCACCTCCGGCGAGCCCGGCAGCGACGACGAGCGCTGCCTGCTGGGCCGCCAGGCGATCTGGCCCGAGGGCCGGTTCTCCACGCTCGCCGGCTTCTGCGAGCCCGGCGAGACGCTGGAGGACGCAGTGCGCCGCGAGGTGCTCGAGGAGACCGGCGTCCACGTCGGCGCGGTCGACTACTTCGGCAACCAGCCGTGGCCGCTGCCGGCGAGTTTGATGCTCGGCTTCGTCGCGCGCGCTGAGAGCACCGCGATCGAGGTGGATCGCGAGGAGCTCGAGGACGCCCGGTGGTTCACCCGCGCCGAGATGCGCGAGCAGGCCGAGGCCGGCTCGCTGGTGCTTCCCGGCGGCGTCTCGATCAGTCGCTCACTCATCGAGCACTGGTACGGCGGACCGCTCCCCGGTCAGTGGTGACCCGACGCCGAACCGGCGCTACCTTCCGGAAGGACGCGCCGGCTCGGCGGGCACCTCATCCCAGGGAGGCGAGCTTGTCCTTGACCTGGGCCAGCGACGGGTTGGTCTGGGCGGAGCCGTCGGAGTAGACGAGCGTCGGGACGGTCTGGTTGCCACCGTTGACCTGCTCGACGATGAACGCGGCGTCGGGGTCCTGCTCGATGTCGACGACGGCGTACGCGATGCCCTCACGGTCCATCTGGCTCTTGAGTCGGTGGCAGTAGCCGCACCACGGGGTGCTGTACATCGTGACGCTCGCGACGGTCTCGGTGACGCTCATCAGGGACTGTCCCCTCCTGGTCCTAGGCTGGTCCCTCAGCCAACCAGCGACCTCCCGGAGATGTTCCCGCGTTGACCCCACCGACGGCTCCCGCCGCCTCCCTGCTCGACGCCCTCGACCCCGAGCAGCGGGCCGTGGCCGAGGCCCTGCGCGGCCCGGTGCGCGTGCTCGCCGGTGCCGGCACGGGCAAGACCCGGGCGATCACCCACCGCATCGCCCACGGCGTCGCGACCGGGGTCTACGCACCCACCGAGGTGCTGGCGGTGACCTTCACGACCCGCGCGGCGGGCGAGATGCGGCAGCGGCTGCGCATCCTGGGCGCCGGGGGTGTCCAGGCCCGCACGTTCCACTCCGCGGCGCTGCGCCAGCTGCGCTACTTCTGGCCCCACGTCCACGGCAGCGACCTGCCGACACTCACGGAGTCCAAGCTCGGCATGCTCGCCGGCGCCTGCCGGCGTCAGCGGCTGCGCGCCGACCAGGCGCAGCTGCGCGACCTGGCCTCGGAGGTCGAGTGGGCCAAGGTCTCCAACGTCGGGCCCGACGACTACGCCCGCATCGCCACCGCCCGCCGGCGCGAGGTGGCCGGTCTGGACGCCGAGACCGTCGGGCGGGTCTTCGGCGCCTACGAGGACGTCAAGCGTGCCGAGGGCCGCATGGACATGGAGGACGTCCTCCTGCTGACCGCCGGGCTGCTGGCCGAGGACGAGCGGGTCGCGGCGCAGGTACGCCGCCAGTACAAGTGGTTCGTCGTCGACGAGTTCCAGGACGTCTCGCCGCTGCAGTCGGCGCTGCTCGATCTCTGGCTCGGCGGCCGCGACGAGATCTGCGTCGTGGGCGACCCGGCGCAGACGATCTACTCCTTCGCCGGTGCCAACGCCGACTACCTGCGCGACTTCCCCCGCAAGTTCGCCGGCACGACCTCGGTCGAGCTGGTGCGCAACTACCGCTCCACCCCGGAGATCGTGCAGACCGCCTCCACGCTGCTGGCGGGCACACCCAGCCAGGGCGTGGCGCTGCGCTCCCAGCAGCCGGCGGGCTCCCCGGTGGACTTCGCGCCGCAGCCCGACGAGGTCGCCGAGGCCGAGGCCACCGCCGCGCGCATCCTGGAGCTGGAGAAGGCCGGTCACCCGCTCGGGGAGATCGCCGTGCTGTTCCGCATCAACGCCCAGTCCGAGGCATTCGAGGAGGCCCTGACCGCTCGCAAGATCCCCTACGTCGTCCGCGGCGCCGGGCGCTTCTTCGAGCGTCCCGAGGTCCGCGAGGCCGTGACCCGGATCCGCGGCGCCGCCCGCAGCGTGCCGGGGGAGGACCTCGTCGAGACCGTCCGCTCCACGCTCGCCGGCATGGGCTGGACCTCGGTGCCGCCCACCGCGCGCGGGCAGACGCGGGACCGCTGGGAGTCCTGGCAGGCGCTGGTCGACCAGGCCGAGGAGTTCGCCGCCGGTGACGGCACCGGCCACGACGACCCGCTCAACGCCTTCGTCGACGACCTCGACCGCCGCGCGGCCGAGCAGCACGCACCGGTCGCCGACGGAGTCACGCTGGCGACGTTCCACGCGGCCAAGGGGCTGGAGTGGGACACGGTGTTCTGCGTCGGCCTGCAGGACGGCACGCTGCCCATCACCTACGCCGAGACCCCCGCGCAGGTCGAGGAGGAGCGACGCCTGCTCTACGTCGGCGTCACCCGAGCGCGCCGCGAGCTGCGGTTGAGCTGGTCGGCCGCCCGCAACCCCGGGGGCCGGGGCAGCCGCAAGCCGTCCCGCTTCCTCGAGCCCGTCCTGCCCGACTCCGCCCGCCCCACCGAGCCGTCGACCCGCCGTCGCGGCGCCATGACCTGCCGCGAGTGCGGTCGCCCGCTCACGACGCCCGTCGAGAAGAAGCGCGCCCGCTGCGAGGACTGTCCGGCCTCCTACGACGAGGCGCTCTTTGAGCGGCTGCGCGAGTGGCGCAAGGCGCGCGCGGAGGATGAGAAGGTGCCGGCGTTCGTGGTCTTCAGCGACGCGACGCTGCAGATGATCGCCGAGGTCCGTCCCACCGACGAGACCTCGCTGCTGCGCATCAGCGGCATCGGCCGCTCCAAGCTCGACAAGTACGGCGACGAGGTCCTCTCCCTGCTCGCCGAGTGAGTCCCGGACGCCCTCGTGGGCCGGTGGCCGGAGGCTGCCAGAAGAAAATCAAGAAATAGTCAATAAATGGTTTGCCCCTTACACGCGGCAGGCAGTAACTTCCTGCTCACGCCCTGTTGACCCGCGCACCACGGTCCTGACAAGACCGGCGCCAGACACCTGAAGGAGGTGGCCCCCATGGAGAACATCACGCGCCAGACGACGGTCCTGAACCCGTCGCGCCTCGCCATGCCCGCGTACGGCCACCTCTGGACCTCCGTCCAGGGCTCGATCTCCGGTGTCGTCGTCGGCACCGGCGTCGTGCGCGATCGCGGCGCCAAGACCGCCATCGCGGCCTTTGCACCCGCGCCGGGTGACTCCGCCTGGAGACCGCCGATCTGTTGAGACCAACAGTCATCGGCACCTCTCCAGGCCGCGGAACCCGAACCGGGATCCGCGGCCTTCGTGTTTCCCGGACCGCCATCCGTGACCGATCCATCGAGAGGAGGTGAATGAGACCGATGACTGTCAGCGTCCTCGAGCTCCACGACGAGCTGGACAAGACCGACGACGAGTCGATGCCCTGCCGGGTCAACAACCCCGAGCTGTGGTTCGCCGAGTCGCCCGCCGACGTCGAGAGGGCCAAGGCCCTGTGCGTGGACTGCCCCGTGCGCAGCCTGTGCCTCTCGGGTGCCCTGGAGCGTCGTGAGCCCTGGGGTGTCTGGGGCGGCGAGCTGTTCCTCCAAGGCGTCGTCATCCCGCGCAAGCGCCCCCGTGGCCGTCCGCGCAAGAACCCCGTGGCCGCCTGAGCCACGGCACCACCCAGCAGCACCGGCACCACCAGCACCGCCCCCAGCAGCACCTCCACCCACCACCGGAAGAAGACCCACCATGTCCCACCAGACCGAGTCCCTGGCTCGCGCGCAGATCAGCGCCCGCCTGGGAGAGGCACAGCGTCGGCGCCAGGGCCACGAGCTCGCTCGCGCCCACCGCTTCAGCCGGCGCGCCGAGCACGCCGCCGTGCAGGCCCGCCTCGCCCTCGCCCGCGCGCTCTGAGCGCCCGACACGAAGAAGAACTGATCACCACCATGAACCACGACCCGAACCGGAGCACCACCATGAATCTTATGCACGAGAACCTGGCCCGCGCGCAAATGTCCGCGCGCCTGGGAGAGGCGCACGAGCTGCGACGGGGCCACCAGCTGGCCCGTGCCAAGCGTTTCGGCCGCAAGGCCGAGGCGGCTGCTCAGCAGGCGAGGCTGGCCCTCGCCCGGGCTCTGTGAGCCTCGCTGCGCCAGGCACCACACCACCCGACGCCTGATCGCGGGCGTCACCCGGGAGCCGGGGTCACGACGGAGAGTCCGTCGGACCCCGGCTCCTCGGCATTTCTGCCCAGGTTCCTGCGTAGGGTCGGGACATGCGCACCTGCGACTTCTGCGGCCGCACCGAGGAGGACGACGCCGCGACGCTCACGTGGAGCACGTCGGTCGAGCGCGGACGCCGCCAGACCTACTGCGACACCTGCTCGCGGGAGAACCTCCGCTCGATGGAGGGCAAGCTCGACTCCGACTTCTGGTGACCCGGGGCAGGCTCGTCGTGCCGGCCGCCCAGCTCGGCCCATCCGCAGCCGCAGCGCGGGTGGCGGCGGTGGACCCGCACCTCCGGGGTGAGGCCGGGTCCCAGGGTGATCGTCGTGGACCAGGTGCTCGGCTGCTCGCCGTCCAGCCAGCGCACCAGGTCGTGGACCGCCCACCCCGTCGCGACCTGCCACAGCGTCGGGTCGCAGGGTGAGACCACGGTGGAGCGGGCCAGCTGCTCGACCAGCAGCGGCCACCGCGGGTCCAGCTCGGTGGCGTGCGCATCGAGGCAGCGCAGGCAGGCGGTGCGCCCCGGCGCCACGAACGGGCCCAGCACCACCCGGTCGAGGGCCGGCCGCACCAGCAGGTGGGGCACGTCGTCGCGCTGGAGGACGTCGAGCTCCTCGCGCAGGGGCTCCCGGTCGCGCACGACGAGCACCGGGGTGTCGGGGGAGCGGTCCCGCACCCCTTCGACGAGGGGTACGCCGCTGGCGCCGATCAGTCGCGTCAACCCCGGCCGGTCGCCGGTCGGCACGTCGAGGTGCACGCCGACGTCACGCCGGGCCGCCCACCGGCGGGGTGCGGAACGCGGGTCGGCGCACCACGCCGCGGCGACCGCGCGTTCTGCCACCGGGTCCACCTCAGCCCGCGGGGAGGCCGTGTGCAGGGCGGCGCCGTCGACCAGCAGCTCGGCACCGGCCAGCCGGTTCTCCACAGGCGCGGTCGACCCCGGAAGAGCCCGGAAAGCACCGGACCGGCACCCGCCCGAGGGGCAGGTGCCGGTCCGGTGAGGAATCCGCGGTGGGGCCGCTCAGGCCTTGCCGAGGATCCGGTTGAGGTTGGTCGAGCAGACCGGGCACACGGCCTTCGCCATGCGGGTGCCCTTGTCGTTGACCTTGATCTCGCCCTCGGCCTCGCGCTTCTCCTTGCACTTCACGCAGTAGAACTCGCCGCTCCAGGTCTCCGCCATGACGGCCTCCTTGCCTCTAGGTCTTCGCATCGGTGGCCCGCCGTCTGCCGGTGGGCCGACTCGACCCTACGGCACGCTCACGCCCAGGCGTGACAGGCACCCCATCCCGCGGGTCGCGGGTCGGGTGGGGAGGCCGTCGGGGCCCGCTGGTTGACTGACGACCATGACCTCCTCCGCGACCCACTCGACCGACGACCTCGAGCTCACCCACCTGCGTCTGGAGCGTCCCGCCGAGGGCGTGGTCCGGCTGGTCCTGGACAACCCCGACATGCGCAACGCGATGTCGGACGAGATGACGGCCTCGTGGGTCGCGGCCATCGACGCGCTGGCGGTCGATCCGACTGTCCGCGTGGTCGTCGTGACCGGCGAGGGCACGGCCTTCTGCTCTGGTGGCAACACCTCCTGGATCGCCAGCGAGCCCGACGCCGGCGTCGACCGGCTGCGGACGCGGATGATGGCCTTCTACCGCGCGTGGCTCTCGATCCGGCGGCTCGAGGTGCCGACCATCGCCGCCATCAACGGCCCGGCCATCGGGGCGGGGCTGTGCCTGGCGCTGGCCTGCGACATCCGCTACGCCCAGCAGGGGGCGCGGATGGGGGCGCCGTTCGTGAAGCTCGGCATGCACCCCGGCATGGCCGGCACCCACCTGCTGCCGCAGGCCGTGGGCCTGGCGGCGGCGCGGGACCTGCTGCTGACCGGCCGGGTGGTCCAGGACGAGGAGGCGGTGCACCTGGGCCTGGTCTCGCGGGTCCTGCCCGAGGCGACCTTCGTCGACGTCGTCCAAGAGACCGCGGAGGGCATCGCGGGCACCGCGCCCATCCCCAGCCGGCTCACCAAGGTGGCCCTGCAGGACGGCGGTCACGCCGACTTCGAGGCGGCGCTGCAGTGGGAGGGGCTGGCCCAGCCGGTCACCCTGGCCACCGCCGACCTGCAGGAGGGCATCCGCGCCGCGACCGAGCGCCGACCGGCGCGCTTCGAGGGTCGCTGACCCGTCTCCCCACCCTGTGGAGAGATCTGTGGACAGGGTGGGGACAGCGGTGTGGAGAGTCGCCGGGAGCGGTGGAGAACGCCGTGGCACGCTGGGGACGAGCGGTGGACAGGAGCGAGAGATGACCTCACCGGCGTACGACGACGGGCCGATCGCGGCGCTGCGCCGCATCGCCTTCCTGCTCGAGCGCGGTCGCGAGGACACCTACAAGGTCAAGGCGTTCCGTGGGGCCGCCGCGGCGCTGCTGCCGCTGGACCCCGACGACGTGGCTGCCCACGTCGAGCAGGGGACGCTCTCCTCGATCCCGGGCGTGGGTGCGAGCTCGGCCGCCGTGGTGTCCGACGCGGTCCGCGGCCGGATGCCCGAGAGGCTGTCCCGGCTCGAGGCCGAGCACGGGGGAGACCTGACCGCCGGCGGCCACGACCTGCTCGGCCAGCTGCGCGGCGACCTGCACTCCCACTCCGACTGGTCCGACGGTGGTTCGCCGATCGAGGAGATGGCGTTCACCGCGCTGGAGCTGAGCCGGGAGTACCAAGTGCTCACCGACCACTCGCCACGGCTGAAGGTGGCCCGCGGGCTCTCCGCCGAGCGGCTGGCCCGCCAGCTCGACGTGGTCGACGCGGTCAACGGTCAGCTCGACGGCTCCGGCTTCACCCTCCTCAAGGGCATCGAGGTCGACATCCTGGACGACGGCTCGCTGGACCAGACCGAGGAGATGCTGCAGCGGCTCGACGTGCGGGTGGCCAGCGTGCACTCCAAGCTGCGGATGGACGCCCCGGCGATGACGCGGCGGATGGTCGCCGCGGTGCAGAACCCGCTGGTGGACGTGCTGGGGCACTGCACCGGCCGGCTGGTCACGGGCGGGCGCGGGAAGCGACCGGAGTCGGAGTTCGACGCGCGGGCGGTCTTCGAGGCCTGCGCGGAGACGGGCACCGCGGTGGAGATCAACTCCCGGCCCGAGCGCCGCGACCCGCCGACGCGGCTGCTGGAGCTGGCGCGCGACATCGGCTGCCTGTTCGCCATCGACACCGACGCCCACGCGCCCGGTCAGCTGGACTTCCTGGCGTACGGCGCGGAGCGGGCCGAGGCCGCGGGCATCGACCCCGACCGGATCGTGACGACCTGGCCGAAGGACCGGCTGCTCGAATGGGCCGGTCGTCCCGTCGAGGCAGGCTAGGGTCCGAGCATGGCGGCGGTCGAGGTGCGCAGGTCCAAGCGCCGCCGTCGTACCGTCTCCGCCTACCGCGACGGCGACCGCATCGTCGTGCTCGTCCCGGCGACCCTGACCCGGGCCGAGGAGGCCGAGTGGGTCGAGACGATGGTCGCCCGCGTCGAACGCGCCGAGGCCAGGCGCAACCCCAGCGACGAGGAGCTGCTCGAGCGCGCGGTGTCGCTCTCGGACCGCTACTTCGGTGGCATCGCCGTCCCCGAGTCGGTGCGCTGGGTCGACAACCAGTCGGCCCGGTGGGGCTCGTGCACGCCGGGTGACCGGACGATCCGGCTCTCGGCGCGGCTGCAGGGGATGCCGACGTGGGTCACTGACTACGTCCTGGTCCACGAGCTGGCGCACCTGATCGAGCCGCACCACAATGACGGGTTCTGGGCGTGGGTGGACCGCTACCCGCAGGCCGAGAAGGCCAAGGGCTACCTGCTGGGCTGGTCCGCGGCCGCGGAGCTGGACGACCCGCCGGGGGAGTCGATCGACTGAGCGGCGGACTCAGCGCAGCGGTCGACCGAGGGTGCGGGCCCGCGCGATCGCGATCAGGTCGTGCATCTCGGCCTCCAGGCCGTCCGGCAGCCCGTCGACCGGCCACCAGCGCACGTCCAGCGACTCCTCGCTGGTGCTGGGCTCGGCGGCGTCCGGCGCCCGGGCGACGAAGCGGACGTCGAGGTGGTGCACCTCCCCGCGCGGGTCGCAGAAGGCCACCGCGTGCTCGTCGAGGTGCGCCGGCACCGGGTCGAAGTCGAGGGAGGCGAGGCCGGACTCCTCCAGGGCCTCGCGGTGGGCGACGCCGGCCAGGGAGGTGTCACCGGGCTCGCAGTGACCACCGAAGGCGAACCACCGACGCGCCTTGCGGTGCAGGTTGAGCAGCACGTGGTCGGCGGTCGCGTCGACCACGAGGGTCCCGGCGGTGAGGTGGTCGGGGAAGCAGTGGCGCCACGTGCCCTCGGGCTGGGCCCGCAGGTGCTCGACGTAGCGGACCCGCAGCGCCTCCTGGGCAGGGGTGGGGGCGTGCCAGTCGGTGAGGACCGCCAGCGCGTCGGCGTGCAGGCTCACTCCCCGCTGCTGTCCCCGCTGCTGTCCCCGCCGTCCTCGTGGTCGCCGGTGGTGTCCTCGCCGCCGAGCAGCCTGCGCAGCCCGGCGTCGAAGTCCTCCTCCGTCATCGCGTCGGGCGCGGAGGCGTCGGCGCGGAAGCCCAGCGGGTCGTCGAGGTCGGCGGCGGTGGGCAGCAGGTCGGGGTGCATCCACACCCCGTCGCGGCCCTCGATGCCCTGACGGCTGCGCAGCGAGCCCCACAGGGTGGAGGCGTCGCGCAGGCGGCGCGGGCGCAGCTCGAGCTTGACGAGCGCGGCGAAGGTCTCCTCGGCGGGACCGCCGGCGGCGCGGCGGCGGCGTACGGCCTCCTGCAGCTTGCCGGCCGCGGGCATCCGGGTGGCGGTGGCCTGGCCGACGACCTCGTCGACCCAGCCCTCGACCAGGGCGAGGACGATCTCGAGGCGCTGCAGGGCGGCCTGCTGGAGCGGGGACTTGGGCAGCTCGAACATGCCGCCCTCGATCAGCCCCTGCATGGAGGCGGGGTCGGAGGGGTCGATGCCGCGCATCTGCTCCTCGATGCGCGACTGGATCGCGTCGGTGTCGACCTGGATGCCGCGGGCGGAGTCGGTCACCGCGCCCACGACGTGCTCGCGCAGCCACGGGACGCCCGCGAAGAGCCGCTGGTGGGCGGCCTCGCGCAGCGCGAGGTAGAGCAGCACGTCGTCCTCGGTGACGTCGAGGCCCTCGGCGAAGGCGGTCACGTTGGCCGGCACGAGCGCGGCCTTCCCGGCGGGGGCCAGCGGGACACCGACGTCGGAGACGCTGAGCACCTCCTTGGCCAGGGTGCCGATGCCGGAGCCGGTCTGGCCGGCGAGCATCCCGCCGATGACCTTGCCGAGCATGCCGACCAGCGGGCCGGACATGGCGCGGGCCTCCTCGGGCAGCGCCGAGGAGAGGGCCTCCACCGACTGCTTGGCGATGGGCTCGACGAGGTGGCGCCAGGTGTCGGAGGTGGCGACGACCCACTCGGCGCGGGACCAGGCGGTGGTGCTGGTGATGCCCGAGGGCAGCTCGGTGGCGTCGTCGAGCCAGTGGTCGGCCAGTCGTACGGCGTCGGCGACCGCGTCCTTCTGCTTCTGCGTCGGGCTCGGGTCGGGGTCCTGCGCGACGGTCTTGCGGGCGGTGTCGAGCGCGAGGTCCCAGTTGAGCGGGCCGTCGTGGGGCGCCATCATCGCCTGGATCTGGCCGAAGAGCTGGGTGAGGTCGGGCATCTGCCCGCCGAGCTGCTGGCTGAAGCGGTTCAGCTGCTCGCCGAGGTCGCCCATGCCGCCCATCCCACCGGCCCCGCCCATCTGGCCGAAGAGCTGCTCGAAGGGCGTGCCCTTGAACGGGTTGGGCTGCTCGCCTCGGGACTCGTCGTCGGACCCGTCTCCGGAACCGTCGTGAGGGCGGTCGTCGCCGGTGCTCATGCGGCCAACGGTACGCCGCCCGGCCAACTGGATACGCTGCCCGGGTGACGCCGGACGAGACCGCTCCCGAGACCGCTCCCGACATCGCTCCGCAGACCTCGGGGACGGCTGCGCGGGTGCGCCTGGTCGACATCCGTGACACGCCCCTCGACGTGGCCGAGGTGCTCGACGCCGTCGGCGACGAGGCCGCCGGGGGAGAGACGGTGTTCGTCGGGCGGGTGCGCGACCACGACGGCGGTCGTGACGTCGCCGCGCTCGACTACTCCGCCCACCCCACGGCGATGAGCCGCCTGCGCGAGGTCTGCGAGGAGGTCGCGGCACGCCACGACGTACGCGCGGTGGCGGCCGTGCACCGCACCGGGGCCCTGGCCATCGGCGACATCGCCGTGGTCGTCGCGACCAGCGCGGCTCACCGCGGGCAGGCGTTCGACGCCTCCCGTGACCTCATCGACACCCTCAAGGCGCAGGTGCCGATCTGGAAGCACCAGCGCTTCACCGACGGCGTGGAGGAGTGGGTCGGGACCCCCTGAGGGTTACCGTGAGCAGGTGGAGATCCTGCTCTGGCTGGCGCCGGCCGCCGTGGTGACGGTGCTGGCGATGTGCTGGGCCGGCTGGGCCGGTCGCGAGCGCCGCGAGCCCGACCGCGAGGTGCTGCTGCAGCGCCTGGAGAAGGGCCTGAGCCGGGAGACCCCGCTGCGCTACGCCGCCGCGCGGCCCGAGCGCGACCGCAGCACCGGCATCGCCGTACGCCGCTCCCGCCGGACCTGAGCCGGACCTGGACCGTCCCGGGTTGCCCGGGATGAGAGGGTGAGCGCATGTCGCAGCGCACCCTCGCCGGGCTCCTGGCGGTCCCGCTGGTGCTCGCGCTGCTCGTGGCCGCGCTCTTCACCGACCTGCCCTACGCGACCTACGCCCCCGGCCCGACCGTCGACGTGCTCGACCAGCCCGGCGGCTCGGAGACCGTCGCGGTGCGCGGCGTGAAGTCCTACCGCGACGACGGCGAGCTGCGCCTGACCACGGTCAGCGTCAGCCGTGTCGACGACAAGCTGTCCCTGCCCGAGCTGATCGCGGCCTGGTGGGACGACGACGAGGCGGTCTACCCCTACGACTACGTCCACCCCGAGGACGTCACGGCCGAGGAGGACCAGCGCGAGGGCGCGGTGTCCATGGTCACCAGCCAGGACGTCGCGATCGCCAACGCGCTGCGCGCCCTCGACTACGACGTCGAGCCGACGCTGCAGGTCGCCTACGTCGTCCCGGACTCCCCGGCCGACGGCGAGCTGGAGGTGCGCGACGTGCTGCTGCGCGTCAACGGGCAGCGGGTCACCGACGCCGAGATGCTGGTGAAGGCGATCCGCCGCACGAAGGACGGCGAGTCGGTCGCGCTGGTGGTCGAGCGCGACCGGAAGCGCCGCATCGTCACCATCGAGCCGCGGGTGGAGGACGACGGGGTCAAGCGCGTGGGGTTCACCCCGGGCCAGGGCTTCCGCTTCCCCTTCGACGTGGCCGTCAACATCGACCCCGACATCGGCGGACCGTCCGCGGGGATGATCTTCTCGCTGGCCATCTACGACACCCTCACCCGCGGCTCGCTGACCGGCGGGGGAGCGGTGGCCGGCACCGGCACCATCGACCTCGACGGCAACGTCGGGCCGATCGGCGGCATCCAGCAGAAGATCGCGGGCGCCGAGCGCGACGGGGCCGAGCTCTTCCTCGTGCCCGCCGCCAACTGCGCCGACGCCCTGGGCGTCGACGACGGCGACCCGCGCCTGGTGCGGGTCGAGACCTTCGACGACGCGCTCGAGTCCGTCCAGGCCTGGGGCGAGGACCGCGACGCCGACCTGCCCAGCTGTGAGGAGACGCAGGACCAGTGAACGACCAGCCGCACGTCGAGCAGGACGGCCCCGAGACCCCGCGGGTGGGCGACCTCGACGTCGACCCCGCCCTCGCGGCCGCCGTGCTCGAGATCGAGCAGCACGTCGCCGCCGAGGGGTGGGACCGCCCGGCGCGGCTCTTCGCGCTCGTCGACACCAAGCAGCTGGTCGAGCGCGAGCCGGCGCTGGCCGCGGCGATGGGCCTCGACGACGCCACCTCGCAGGGGTCGCTGACCCCGGTCGAGCAGGACGGCCTGAGCGCGTCGGTGCCGCTGGAGCGCGCGCTGGAGACGATCAGCTGGCCGGCGGACGTCACCGGCTGCGCCGCGGTGGTCGAGCGCTTCGTGCTCCCGCCCGAGGCGGACGGCGACATCCCCGAGGACCCGGCCGAGGCTGCGGCGTACGCCGCCGCGCACCCGGCCCGCCAGGAGCTGCGCATGGTCGCCGGTGCGACGCGCGCGGGCGCGACGTACTGCGCGATGCGCTTCCGCAGCCACGACGACGACACGAAGGTGGTGGGGGGCGCTGACCTGGTGCCCGCCCTGCTGGAGCTGCTGACCGCCACGCTCACCGACGAGCACGGTGACGGACACGAGGAGAACGACCGCACGTGAGCAACACCGCCGAGACCCCCGACGTGCCGCCCCCCGCGGCGCGCAACCCGCGATCGCGGGCCCTGGTCATCACCGCCGTCGTGCTGGTGGCGGCCTTCCTGGGCCTGACGACGTTCTCGGGCTTCTACACCGACCGCCTGTGGTACGTCTCCGGCGGGTACGCCGGGGTGTTCACGACCCTGATCTGGACCCGGATCGGGCTCTTCGTCGTCACCGGCCTGTTGATGGCGCTGGTGGTGTGCCTCAACGTGGTGCTGGCCTACCGGCTGCGGCCGATCTTCGTCGGCATGGGCGACCCCAACGGGATGGGCCGTTACCGCGAGGCCGTCACCCCGATCCGCCGCCTGGTGGTGCTGGGCATCGGCCTGGTGCTGCTGGTCTTCACCGGCACCTCGGGGGCGGGGCAGTGGCGCACCTACCTGATGTGGCGCAACGGCGGTGACTTCGGCAGCGAGGACGTCTACTTCGGCCGCGACATCGGCTTCTTCGTCTTCGACCTGCCCTGGTACCACTTCCTGACCGACCTGGCGATGGCCGTGCTGGTGCTCAGCTGCAGTCCTCGGCCGGGGAGCGGATGAGCGGGGCCGCGCAGGCGCAGCTCTCGCTGCTGGTCGGGCTGTTCGTGCTCGCCAAGGGCGTGGACTACTGGCTGGACCGCTTCGACCTGCCGACCGAGACCGGCAGCCTGATCACCGGCGTCACCTACACCGACGACAACGCGGTGCTGCCGGCCAAGAACATCCTCATCGGCATCGCGGTGATCTGCGCGATCCTGTTCTTCCTCAACGTCTGGCGCCGCACCTGGATGCTGCCCTCGGTCGGTGTCGCGCTGCTGGCGCTGTCCGCGGTGCTGCTGGGCATGATCTGGCCCGGCCTCGTCCAGCAGTTCCAGGTCCGGCCCTCCGAGCTGGACCGGGAGCGCGACTACATCGGGCGCAACATCGAGGCCACGCGGGCGGCGTACGACCTGACCGACGTGGAGATCGAGCCGTACACGCCCGACGCCTCGATCGGCGCGACGCTGGCGTCACTGGACGGGCAGACCAAGTCGATCCCGCTGGTCGACCCGCAGGTCGTGCGGGCCGCCTTCGAGCAGACCCAGCAGGTGCGTGCCTACTACTCCGTCGCGCCCGTGCTCGACGTGGACCGCTACCCGATCGACGGCACCGACCGCGCGCTGGTGCTCGGCGTGCGCGAGCTGAACGTCGACGGCATCCCGGACCAGAACTGGACCAACACCGCGACGGTCTACACCCACGGCAACGGCATCATCGCGGCGTACGCCAACCAGCGCGGCCGCGACGACCGCAGCCAGCTCGACACCGAGTCCGTCGGCGACGAGAACGCCGGACTGGAGTGGGCGCAGGGCACGCAGGCCTCCGAGGACGACCTGCAGGAGGCCACGGGCGGCTACGAGGACCGCGTCTACTACGGCGAGCAGAGCCCGGACTACTCCATCGTCGGCAAGCCCAGCGAGGACGCCGAGGACTACGAGCTGAACCTGCCGCTGCAGGGCTCGGAGAACGGCTCGACCACGACCTTCGAGGGCCGCGGCGACGCGGCGGTGGGCTCGCTGTTCGACAAGCTGATGTTCGCGATCAAGTTCGGCGAGCCGAACTTCCTGCTCTCGGGCCGCGTCAACGACAACTCCCAGGTGCTCTTCGACCGCGACCCGACCGTGCGGCTGCAGAAGGTCGCGCCGTGGCTGACCGTCGACTCCGACCCGTACCCCGCGATCGTGGACGGGCGGATCCTGTGGGTGCTCGACGGCTACACCACGACCGACCGGTTCCCCGGGGCGGAGAAGGACTCCTACTCCGACATGATCGACGACGCGCTGGCCGACACCACGACCGGTCTGCAGACGATCCCGACCGACCAGATCAACTACATGCGCAACGCGGTGAAGGCGACCGTGGACGCCTACGACGGCACGGTCACGCTCTACGAGTGGGACACCGAGGACCCGCTGCTGCAGGCGTGGAAGAAGGCGTTCCCCGGCACGGTCCAGGACAAGGAGTCGATCCCCGAGGAGCTGACCGAGCACCTGCGCTACCCCGAGGACCTGTTCAAGGTGCAGCGCTTCCAGCTGGCGCGCTACCACGTGACCGACCCCAGCGACTGGTACCAGTCGAACAACCGCTGGGAGGTCCCCGAGGACCCGTACGCGCAGCGCACGTTCCAGCCGCCGTACCGCCTCTTCGTCGACGAGCCGACCGTCGAGGGCGAGGACGAGACGTTCTCGCTGACCAGCGTCTACGTGCCGTACCAGAAGAACAACCTGGCCTCGTTCGTCTCCGTCGACTCCGACGCGACGTCCGACACCTACGGCACGATGCGGGTGCTGGAGCTGCCCAACGAGCAGACCCCGGGCCCGAACCTGGTGGCCAACCAGTTCGCCTCCGACGAGGAGGTGGCCTTCGAGCTGGCGCAGTTCGACCGCTCGGGCGCCCGGCCGGTCTACGGCAACCTGCTGACGCTGCCGGTCAACGACGGGCTGATGTACGTCCAGCCGGTCTACGCCGCCCGCCAGCTCTCCGACGCCGCGTTCCCGATCCTGCGCTTCGTGCTCACCAAGTACGGCGACGACATCGGCATCGGCTCCACGCTGCGCGAGTCGCTGCAGGACCTGCTGGAGAAGTCCGGAGGCGAGGTCCCGTCCACCCCGGACCCGGAGCCCGACCCGGAGCCCGGCACCGAGGACCCGGAGGAGCGCGAGGAGCCGCTGGAGGGCTCGGTCGCCCAGCAGATCGACCAGCTGCTCACGCGGGCCGAGGCCGCCTTCGAGGCCGCGGACCAGGCGCTGGCCGACGGCGACCTGGCGGAGTACCAGACCCAGGTCGAGCGGGCCCAGGAGCTCATCGGCCGGGCGTTGGAGCTGCGCAACTGACGGCGTACGCCACTACAGAGAAAAGTGGAGCCTCGGATCAACCGGGTTGATCCGAGGCTCCACACTTTCTACTCGCTGGCCACTCCCGCTGGTCGTGGTGCGAGCGAAGCGAGCCACGAGACCCCCGATTTGGCCCGTCCGGAGCCGGTGTGTAACGTTGGGTTCACCGACGCGGGGTGGAGCAGCTCGGTAGCTCGCTGGGCTCATAACCCAGAGGTCGCAGGTTCAAATCCTGCCCCCGCTACTTGGTCGTGCGAGGCGACGCGACTGCGGCGGCTCGCCAGTGAGCCGCAGGCAGGCGACGATGGCGACCAGGACAGCGACCGTGACGGCGCGCAGGGCGGCGACGATGCGGCGCTGGCGACCGCTGGGAGTGGGGGAGCGGGTGCCGGTTCGTCGGCTGGATGACGCCGGCCTCGCGGCGGTCGCGGCAGCGATCACCGATCCGGCCGTGCTCGCGCGGTACCGGACGAAGGTCGCCACGGTGCCGGGCAGTGAGTGCCTGTGGTGGACCGGAGCGGTGGCCGGTCGGTCCGAGCGAGAGCGCACGGACGGCGGCGGCCATGGCCGGTTCTGGTACGCGCCGGGGCGGGTGATCATCGCGCACCGGTTCGCGTTTGCGGTGATGCACGGCGTGGACTCGCTCGCCCAGGCACGGCTGCTCGGGCATCGGTGTCACAACCCGCTATGCCAGCGGATCGCGCCGAACCACGTCGTGGTGTCGAGCGCGGCGCAGAATCGCCGGGAGTGGTCGGTACAGCCGCGGCTGCCCTACAGCCCGCTGGCCGACCCGCGTGGCCCGCGTCGGCAAGCGCGGGAGCTGCGCGACCTGGCGCGGGGAGGACCCGCAGCTGGTGGCCGACGACCTCGCGCGGCTCCAGGAGCTGCTGGGCGAGCAGCTGACGCTCTGGTGATCCCGACCCGAGACCGGGCCGAACGCAGAAGGCCGCCCACAGCGGACACAGCGCAGCGGGCGGCCTTGGCGGTTGGGGCAGACGATCACCCGGCCTCTCGGTCCACGGCGGCGTTCATGCGGGCTCGCCGTCGAGGAGCCGACCGAGCGTCTCCCACAGGTCGACGTAGCCGTCCGCGTCCTCGGGTGCCTGCTCGCCCACTGGGCGTGCAGGGCGCGGATGCGGTCGAGCCGGTCCAGGCGGTCGGGCAGCGCGGTGCGCGCGGCGGCCATGAACTCGACGTCGGCGGCGTGGCCAGTGGTCTTGAGGCCGAGCCAGTGATCGTGGCCGGCGTAGTAGGCCACGAGGATGTTGTCGGGCAGCAGGGCGTCGGCGGCGGTGGCGCGGATCTTGTCACCATCCGGAGTCCAGGCGCCGGGCGTGGCGCGTGCCTCCAGAGCGCGCAGGGTGGCGTCGTCGCTCATGCGGGCTGGTCCTCCCGGGCGGCGAGGTCGAGCCGCCCGGATGCGGCGGTCGCCACGGCGGTGATCCGGGCGGCCAGCGCCCGCAACTCGGCGGGCGTGCCCTGGATCGCCACCACGTCGTCACCGGCGAGGGTGAGGACCGGCTGACGATGCTCACCGGCACCCACCCAGTCCTCGCCGGGGGTGAACACCTGGACGCTGGTCTCGCGAGCGGCCAGCCACTCGATGTGCGCGCTCATGGGGTCACCTCGGCGGGCGCGGTGCCGATGAGGCGGCGGAACGCCCCCACGTCGGCCTCCAGGGTGAGCAGACGCCGGTGCTGATCGTCGGCTCGTGCGGCGACCTCGGTCAGCACCTCCCGCAGGCCGTCGAGGAAGGCGACAACGTCGCGGGCGCTGAGGTCTCCGCGTGGCGGGATCGGCACGCGAAGGTCAGCCGCGTAGGGAACTGCGTTCATGGCTACGCGGATGGCGCGCTGGTCGTCCGCGCTGATCACAGTGCCGGTCGGGTCGGGCTGGGTCTGCTCGGTCATAACTGCTCCTGTTCGGTGGTGCGGTGGGTGTGCTCGGCGTGCAGGGCGTCCAGTGCCGTGGCAACACTGGACAGGGCCGCGTCCAGGTGGGCGCGGGCGGCCTCGGGGGTCCAGCGGCGTACGTCGCGCAGCCGGTGCTCGATGACGATCAGGTCGCAGGCCGTCTCGCTGAGGGTGTGCCGGTCCTTGGCGGCGCTGGCGTCGACGTCGGCGGGCGTGGCGGTCGGCTGGCTCATCGCAGGACGTCCTCGATCGCGCGGCGCTTGGCCTCGTCGAGCGTGCGGGTGTTGATCGCCCAGCGCTGCCCGTAGCCGCCGCCGATGTCGGCGTAGAACCCCGGGGCGAGGTAGGTCGCGTGGTCACCGGGCGTGATCCGGATCAGGTAGATGCGCCCATGGGCGTGGACGCTGGCGGTGTGCGCGGTCCAGCGACCCGGCCAGCGGTCGTCGGCGTCCACGGTGTGCCACTCCACCGGCGTGGTGTCGGGCGTCGCCGGGGCGGCGCCGGCGTGGGCGGTCGTGTCGGTCATGGCTGGTGAGCACCCGCGTGGCGCGGGCGGCGTGCTCGTCGCCCTTGGTGCGGACCGGGGCGTAGTGGTCGACGTACTCAGCCACGGCCTGGTAGCCGGCCCACGCGGTGTCGCGGATGCCGGCCTGGGTGTCGGCGTCGGCGAACAGCCAGTGCAGCCGGGAGCGGCGGCGGCGCTCGGTCTCGCGGACTCGCTTGGTGGCGTTGGCCTCGGCCTTGCCGAACGTGGCGTCGATCAGGGCATCGAACGCGGCGTCGGTCATGGTCTGCTGGATCAGCCGCTCGGCCTCGACCTGGAACGCGTCGACGTAGGTGAACGTCAGCCCGAGCGCGTCGCGGGCGGCCTGCACGGCGGCCTTGGCGTTGCGGGTGTGCCGGATCGAGAACGACGACTCGTGGTTGCGCAGGGCCGCGCTCTGGGTGTTCGCGCACACGACGCGGACCGGGGTGACGAGGATGCGGAACGCGCTTGAGCCGTCGTGGCTGTTGAGCGCGGCGATGTTGAGGTCGACGCGGTCGCTGCCGCCGACCGTGAGCGAGTCCGGCAGCTGCATCGTGATGAACACCTGCCGCCCGCCGCGCAGCGACCCGGCGGTGTCGAAGATCGCGCCCGACTCGTCGGCCAGCAGGTTCAGGAACTCGGCGTGGTCCTCGTTCTGCAGCGGGGTGTAGCCGCCGCCGACGACGCCGAGCGCCTCGGGCGCTCCGGTGAACGGGTTGGTGCGCACCGTGGCGAAGCCGGGGACCTCGATGGCGGTGACGCCGCCCTCGCTGACCTCGGCGGTGGTGAGCGGCAACTTGCGGACGTCCCAGCCGCCCAGGTGGCCGAGCCTCATGGCCTCCTCGGCGGTGAACGCGCGGTCACGGACGGTGGTGCCCAGCCGGTGCCAGGCGTCCTTGCGGGCGAAGACGGCTGCTGCCTGCGTGCCGTGGGTCTCGATCTCGTGTGACATGTCGGGGTCCTCCCTGTGTCGGAATCAAACGATCTGACTTCATTCTATGGTTTCTATTCCACTTAGGCGGTTCTCCACAGGAAGAACCGCCCTCAGGTGGGGGAGGGGGAGCCGATCAGGTGGCGCTGTCGCTGGCCTCGTCGGCGTCGTCGTCGCTGTCGTCCTCGGTGCTCGGCTGCGGCTCTTCGCCGAGCAGGATCCGCTCGACCTCGCTGGGCTGGTAGCCCCACTCCACGAGCGCGCCGAGCACGCGGGAATCCCACGCGGTCGGGTTGCGCCACGAGTGCTTGCCGGTCGTGGCCTCCCACGCGGCGACGATCGCGGCGAGGGTGGTCATGGTCGCGGCCTTCGGCGTGCTCGCCTTGGTGGCGATCTTGTGGCACTCGTCGTGGCCCGCGCCGTAGTAGCCGGTCGGGACGTCGATCCCGAGCAGCGTGAAGATCATCGGGTGCCGGTGGTCCATGGCCTTGCTCAGCGAGTGGTGGCCGGTGACGACGGCCTCGCAGATCAGGGCCTCGGCTCCCTTCGGGGCGGTCTTGCGGGCCACGAACCCGGCCAGCCACTCGCGGCGCACCGTCTCCGCGCTCGCCCAGGCCTTGTTGTTGGCGATCACGCGGCGGCGCTCCTCACGGCGGGCCTCGACATCCTCCTCGCTCTCGCTCTCGTCCCCGCTGTCGGCGGTGGTGCTGCCGGACCCGCCGCCGCGACGACGCAGGCCGGAGGCGGCGAGGTCGGTGACGACCCACACCGGCACGTACTGCTGGTAGGGCTCGGCGGGCTCGTAATCGTCGTCCTCCTCGTCGCTGCCGTCCTCGCTCTCCTCGTCGTACTCGTCCTCGGGGTAGACCCACTCCTTGACGACCTGGACGCGAGCGCCGGGAACGTTGGGCCACTCCTCCTCGGGCAGCGGCTCGCCGTCCTCGGTGACCAGCCGCTCGGCGGTCTCCAGCCCGACCCGGGTCTTGCC
>LULN01000227.1_pt1 | contig 20020 bp, 18 predicted proteins | sample 728131 | NCBI WGS metagenome assembly LULN01 (sample SAMN03860288, study PRJNA289734) | marine metagenome | biome: seawater column; feature: ocean; material: water; isolation source: Red Sea water column Station 149 - depth 100m | place: Saudi Arabia: Red Sea | collected 2011-10-15 | depth 100 m
TATTGTTATATATTTTTACTATTGTTTTTAACCATCTAAAAATTATTGGTGAGTTTCTATTAATTCTGATTACATTTATATCATCTTTATAAGCTAAATGTTCTTTATCTGATAGACATATTATTTTTACATTATGCCCTTTATTAATTAAATATTTTGCAATTTTTGGAACAAAACTAGCAGGTCCACCTATATCTGGAGGAAAAATTCCCACAGTAATTAAAATGTCCATAATTAAATTCTATATCTAATTTATTTTTTGTAAGCAACAATCTCTTTTATCATATCTTCAATTCCCATAGAAGGCTTAATTCCAGTGAATTTGATAATTTTGTCAATGTTTGGAGTTCTCCTCATAGGATCTTCAAATTTGTTTCCAAAAATTTCTTCATGTGTTATTTGTACTATTTCAGAATTAGAGTTTGTTGTTTTAATAATTAATTCTGCCAAATCTTTAATACTTATTTCTTCTGTTTGCCCTATGTTAAATATCTCTCCGTAAGCTTCCATTTCAGCAAGTTTAATAAAATATTCAACTACATCTTCTACCCAAGTAAACGAACGAGATTGACTACCGTCTCCATGTATGGTTATAGGTTCATCATTTAATGCAGCATCAATAAATTTAGGCACAACCATACCAAAGTCCGGTAGTTGATTTGGTCCAATAATATTAAATAATCTAACAACAATTGGATTCAAGCTACCTTCTTCAAATTCTGATAGAGCTAAAAACTCATCTATCATTTTCGAGGCAGCATAAGACCACCTCAACTTTGTCGTTGGGCCAATTAAGCTTTTTGTTTCTTCAGACCATTCTTTTTCTTCTGATGTTCCATAAATTTCTGAGGTTGAAGTTATTAAAACTGGAATATTATTTTCTTTACAAGCTTCAAAAACTTTATGTGTTCCTTCAATATTTGTTAACAAAGACTTACTTAAATTCTCCATTATGTATTGAACACCTACACCTGCTGCCAAATGATAACAAAATTCAAAATTGTTAAATACTTCAGCAAGATTATCAATTTCTTCTATTTTTTTATTTAGAAACTCTACCTCTTTAAAGTCTTTTATATTTTCTGCTTTTCCTGTAGATAAATCGTCTATAACTAGAATTTCTTCAGCTCCATTATCAATTAGCTTTTTAACTAAATGTGAACCTATAAATCCAGCGCCACCAGTTACAATAATTTTTTTCATCAATATTTTCCTAAATATATACTATATCGTTCAAAAATTCTTTATTTTCTGAATACCAGGATACAGTTTTTTCAATTCCTGCTTCAATATTGGTGGTTGGTTTCCAATTAAGTTCATTTAAAATATTTTCGAGATTTGGTCTAACAACATCAGGGTCTTTATAAGCTCTTTCTTCATTTTTGATATTTGCTTTCTTTCCTGAATATTTTTCTATTGTTGTTATTACTTCATTAAGAGAAACTGTTGTGTTTGATCCTATATTGAAAGTATTTGATTCTTTATAATCCATCATTAACAGTAAAGCTTCTACAACATCGTCTATATATGTAAATGATCTCATTTGCTCACCATCACCAAGAACTAAAACTTCTTTTTCTTCAATTATCCAATGAATAAATCTAAGAATAGACATATCAGGTCTTCCGTACGGTCCATAAACAGTAAAGAATCTTGGTATAAGCAAGTTTGTTGAAGTGTCTTCCATCATAATTTTAGATAGTATTTCACCAGAAAGTTTTGTACTAGCGTATACAGAAGGTGGCTGTATTTTCTCATCTTTATTTTCTGACATTAACAACTCACCACTGTCTCCATAAACAGACGATGTGGATGCAAGGATTAGTTTTTCAATATTATTTGATTTAGTAAACTTTGCAATATTTGTTGTAGCTACAGTATTATCATCTACGTAATTTTCAGGATTTATAAAACTTTGTCTTACCCCAGCACGTGCTGCCATATGGTAAACAGCAGAGGCTATTTTTGATAATCTAAACTTTTTTAAATTTACATCGTATGCGTCATTTAATGAGTCGATACCTATAACTTCATAACCTTTATCTAGTAATGCTGAAGTTAAATGAAACCCAATAAAACCTGAGCAACCAGTGACAATTACTTTTTTATCCACAGATAATATGCTAACAAAATATTAGAGAATTCTTTAAAAAGATTTAAATAGTATTTATATACCTTAAAAAGGTAATATCTTATTTAATGGGGAATTATGTATAGTAAATTAAAGAAACTATCACCTTTAACTCTTCTATTTTTCATTCCACTCATTCCACACTTCAATGTTGTTGAAGGGTTTATTCATACAGATGATTTGCCAATATTATTTTTTGGTATTTTTATTTTATTTAATATAAAGAAACTTGATTTAGGACTCAAACAACCTGTAAGAATTGTTATTCTTTTTATTTTTATAATTTATTTATTAATTCAAAATCAATTAGTTGGTAATACATTTTTTAATTCAGAAATTTTACGGTACTTGTTTTATGGTATTTTATTCATATTTGTAATTTCTACTGATATAAATACATTTAACGAAGATATTCCAGTTTTTTTGTTTATCATTGTAAGTGCTTTTTCAATACAGGCTCATGGTGCATCAATTAATTTCGGTACTGATTTATACAACAATTGGAATATAGGATTAAATTTAAGTGATATTGATTACATAAAGGGAAGAACCAACGGCTTTCAAGCAGGTGGACCAAATAGTTTTGCTGATTTAATTACAGTCACTGCTATATATTCAATGTTCAAGAAAAAAGATTCCTGGCTTCCTTGGATTGTTTTCCCCTCTGTTCTTGCTTGCTTTTTTACCTATTCACGATTCTCTTTAATTGTTTTATTGATATTTATTATTTATAAAATATTACTTGTTGAACATAAAACAATTAATTTTGTTTTACTAATTCTTGCACTTTTAGTTTGTAGCCAATTTGGATTGATTGAAAGATTTTCATCTGATGATAATTCAGGAATTGAAGACAGGGTAGAAATGCAGTCAGGGACAATAAATTTTATTTATGAAGACTCTGTAAAAAATAATTTAATAGGAAGAGGGTTTAATAGTTATATAGTCAAAGGTGATATATTATATGATGCTGATCAGTTCAATGAAAATAATATTTCCTATGGTCCTCATAATTCATACTTATTCATACTTTTGAACTATGGATTAATTGGTTTATTGCCCTATATCTTAATAATCATAGATTTACTTTATAAATGGATTAAGCATGTAGATAAACATAAAAATATTTTCAAAGAGTTCTCTCCACATTTCTATGTGCTTGTTGCGTTTCTTCTCTTAAGTTTTTCTAGTGACTTGCTTCAAAATCACTCAGTTTCATGGTTTTTCTATTTAAGTTATTTTCTTTTTACAAAAGAAACAGAAAATAAAGAATCTTATGAAAAATAAATACACCTTAAATAGGTTATTCCAACATATACTATGAAATAGTATGAAAGTATTAGTTGTTGGTGGTGCAGGATATGTCGGCGGCGGTATTGTAGATCAACTTTCTCAAAATCACGAAGTAACTGTTTATGACTCTTTAGTTTATGAAACTTCTTATAGAAAAAATGTTAATTTTATTCTTGGAGATATCAGAGAATACGATAAATTAAATAAGATTTTAAATGATTTTGATGTAGTCATTTGGCTTGCAGCATTAGTGGGTGATGGAGCTTGTGCTATAAATCCTGAACTAACTCATGAAATAAATTCTGAAAGTATTAAAAATTTGGTTAAAAACTTTGATAAAAGAATAGTCTTCCTGTCTACATGTTCAGTTTATGGAGCACAAGATGGGGTACTAACCGAAGAATCAGAAACAAATCCACTTTCTGAGTACGCATCCTCAAAGTTACTCGGAGAAGAATATCTTAAGGATTCAAATTCAATAATATTTCGCTTAGGAACTCTTTTTGGAATTAGCGATCAGTTCTCAAGGGTACGGTTAGATTTAGTTGTAAATATATTAACTGCAAAAGCATTGATGGAAAAGAAAATCAGTGTTTTTGGTGGAGATCAATGGAGACCTCTACTTCATGTGAAAGATGTTGCAAATGCAATTGATCAAACTGTAGATACATCACTTAATGGTATCTACAACCTTCATTACAAGAATTATAAAATAATAGATATTGCGGAAAAGATTAAAGAAAAGATTGGAGATGTAGAAATAGATATAACTCCAATGAGCTTTGAAGATGCTAGGAACTATCAAGTTAGTAGCGAGAAGCTAGAAGGAGAGTCTAAATTTAAAGCTGAAATAGGCTTAGAGCAAGGTATAGATGAAATATATGAATTGATACTAAATAATCGCATTAAGGATATAAACGATCCAAGGTATTCAAATCAGAATTTCTTAAAAGAACATGGAGTTAGCTAATGTCTGATATTGAAATGATTAAAAGAGGTTTTGCTGATGACCACAGAGGATCAGTAGAGTTTTATAATGATCTTGATTTAAGTGCGTATAAAAGGTTTTATATTGTAAATAATCCAAGTAAAGGCACTGTAAGAGCATGGCATGGGCACAAGAAAGAAGGGAAATTACTTAAAGTTATAAAAGGAAGCTTCTTGGTAGGAGTTGTTGAGATTGATAACTGGGAAAGCCCTGACAAAAGCCTTAAACATCAGTCTTTTGAGATGAACGCAGAATCTGATATTCTATTTATTCCATCTGGGTATGCAAATGGAGCAATGAGTCTCTCAGATGACAGCACTGTTATGTATTTTTCTACTTCAAACTTAGAAGAGTCATTGGATGATGACTTTAGATTCGACTCAAAATATTGGGATATTTGGACTGAAAAAGGTGGAGTTTTATTTGAGTAATGTATTAATCCTTGGTGCAAGTGGAATGCTAGGAAGGATGGTTTCATATGTATTTTCAGATATTTCTTCAAATAAACTTTTCATTACTAGCAGAAAAGAAGATAATTTTATAAATAATCTAAATGGTGAAGTAATTAGCTTTGATATTTTTAATGATGATTTTGAAGAATTATGCAATAAAATAAATCCTGATTATGTGGTTAATTGTATAGGAGCTATTAAACCAACAATTAGTGATGACAATAAGTCAATATCTAATGCAATCAAAACAAATTCATTGTTTCCTTTAGAAATAACAAACGTAAGTTTAAAAAAAGGTTTTACTTATTTTCAAATAGGAACAGATTGTGTATTCTCTGGTAAAACTGGAAAATATGATGAAACAAGTTTTACGGATGCAGATGATGTATATGGGATGTCAAAAGTTGTTGGTGAGGTAAAAGCATCAAATAAATTTATCACCAGAGCGAGTATTGTTGGTCCGGAACCAGGTGAAGGTAAGTCATTACTAAATTGGTTTCTAAACACCAAAGATGAGGCTGTAAATGGTTTTAAGAATCATCATTGGAATGGTATTACAACTCTAAATTATGCAAAAATAGTAAACGGCATGATTGAAGAAAATTATAAAAACGATGGATTACTCCATTTAATTCCAAAAAACATTGTTAATAAATATGAACTTTTGAAATTATTTTCAGAATATTTTGATAAAGAAATTGTAATTAATTCTGTTGAAGCTGATGTAGAAATTGATAGAACACTAGAAACTAATAAACCTGAAATAAATGAATTAATATGGAAACTAGGGGGATATAGTTCGGTTCAAACTATCCAAGAGAATATAGAAGAATTATCTCTTTTTGAAGGTACAAATAAAATTTTGGAGTCAGCATGAAAGATTTAGCAATCATATTAGGAATTAGACCAGATGTAATTCGTGCCAGTAAGATTCTGAATCTATTAGCTGAAAGTTCTGAAATAACTTATGATTTTATATGGTCAGGACAGCATTATTCAGACAACATGAAAGATGTTTTCTTTAGTCAATTAAACGTACCAAAACCTGATTTTGAGTTTGAAATTGACACTACTAATGATTCAACAATTGTTTCTTCGATAATTAAAAATACATATGAGCATTTAGACAAAAACAAATACAAAGCAGTTATATTTTTAGGTGATACAAATACAGTCATGGGCTGTATAGGGGTTATTCAACACAACATACCTGTTGTTCATATTGAGGGATGTATGAGGTCATATGACTGGAGAATGCCTGAAGAGAAATATAGAACAACCATAGACCATCTATCAGATAGAATTTATGCATATTTAGACTCATATAAACAACAAGGTTTAAATGAAGGTATTTCTGAAAATGTAATAAATGTTACTGGAAACCCGATTGTTGACATAATTAATGACAATCAAAAATTATTTGATACAGGTGGAGAACACATAGATGATAAAATATTAAATTTTATCAAAAATGATAACTTTACATTAGCAACTAGTCATAGAAGGGAAAATATATTAGACCAGAAAAGCTTAACTAATATTTAGATTTGAAATCTAATGTTTTAGTTACTGACCCAATTGGTTATTTGGAATTTATGTATTTGATGAAAAATTCTGACTATGTTATTAGTGATTCAGGCACTGTGGTTGAAGAAGCTTGCATTATTGGTAAACCATCAATACAAATGAGACATTCTACTGAAAGGCCTGAAGTTTATGATGTTGGTTCTTCTATAAAGTTTGATCCAAGTGAAGAAATTAAAGATTTTGGAATCTATATAAGTAAAGTAAATAAATTAACATCAAATGAATGGAAACAACCATTTGGTGATGGGAACTCTTCAGAAAAAATTGTAAATGACCTAATTGAACTTTCAAGCACAGATACATTCAATAAACATAATCGTAATGATTATGCATATGATGTAAGTAATGCATTTAAAGAATGAAAAAAATATTATTCCATTCTCTAACAATACCTCCTGACAAAGTTTCGACAGGGATGCTTGTTGCGGAAATAGCGAGTGGTTTTAAAGACAGGGGAGTTGATGTTGAAATATTAGCTAGTACTCCACAATATAATTTTGATTCAAATTTAGATAGTAAAGTTGAATTAAAAAAAATTTCTAAAAATCTTTATGAGTCTACTTATAAAAACGTAAAAGTATTTCATATTAGCTCTAAAAAGAGAAGCTACACCGATTCTAAAAGAATCTTCCAATGGTTAAAATTTCATTATCATTCAAAAAAATATTTGTTTAAACATCGAAACGAATATTCTCATATTTTTCTCTTTAGTTATCCTCCAACTATGAACATAGTTGGAATTAATTCTGAAGAGTTAGAGGAATATATTAAAAATGAACGTTTAGTAAAGAATAATTTATTAACTATAAACCATTTTTCACCTTTTTTAGAGTTAGAAGAAAGACCTAATATAAATAAAAAGTCTATCTTTTATGCTGGAAATATTGGAAAGCCTCAAAACATTCCCTTGTTTGTAAATTACTTTAATGAGTCTCTAAGTAATGAATGGACTTTAAATATCTATGGGTCTGGTGAAGAGTATAAACATGTAAAATCTCTTGAAAATGAAAAAGTAGTAGTAAATGAATATACAGAGAGAGATAAATTAATAGAATTAACTTCAGATATCCCGTTTGCATTAGTTTCTTTAGATCCAAATTTAACTATTGAAGGTTTTCCTGGCAAGACTTTTGATTATCTTTCAATGAATAAGATAATTTTATGTTTTGCAAATGAAAATTCTGCAGTTGCAAGATTTATAGAAAAATATAAAGTAGGAATTAATATTGATCCAAAAAATATAAATAATTTAGGAGATGTTATTGAGAAATTAAATTCAGCTCACTTTATTGAAGAATTACTTAATAATGTGGCAATTTTAAATAAGAATGAGATCAATAAAGAAAAAGTTATAGACAAGTATCTATCTTTAATCTAATTTGCACCTTTTCTACTAAGAACTGACATTATTGTTTGAAAAATTATTTTTAAATCTAAAAATAAATTATATCCATTTACATACTCTAAATCCCAATAGAGTCTTTCTTGGAGACTCAAGTCCAGCCTTCCTTGAGTTTGGGCTAATCCAGTTATTCCAGGTTTAACGGAGTGTCTATCTTTTTGATATTCTCCAAGCAAGTCTGATTCATATTTTACTAAAGGCCTAGGTCCAACAATTGACATTTCCCCAAACAAAACATTGAATAAGTTAGGGAGCTCATCTAGGGATGTTTTTCTTAAAAATCCACCAATTTTTGTTATCCTGTCATCATTTTCGATTCTTATTGGGTTGCCAGGTTTTAAAGATGGTTCAACTGCTTCTTCTTTTGAAAGATTTTTGTAATGCTCTTCATGTATGTTCTCATCTGAGGATTGATCCATTGTTCTAAATTTGTATAAAACAAATATTTTTCCATTTTTACCTACTCTTTCTTGTTTGTAAATAGCAGGCGAACCATCTGAGATAAGCATAGAAAAATAGATAATAGGAATTACTACTAACAAAATAGGAAGAATAAAGATTGTTATTGTAATGTCCGTTAAAAATTTCATATAGTATTTACTCTAAACTATTCAAATTAATGTACTTGAATAAAAAATATAACATTAGAGTTAGATAAATGTGTGGAATAGGTGGAATTATTAACACTAATAATTCCAAAATTGACCCAAATATTATTGAAAATATTAAAGATTCCTTAGAACATAGGGGACCGGACAACTCTTCCATAAAATACATTTCCGAATCAAATTGTTTTGTACATACAAGGCTTTCGATAATTGATTTAAATGACAGATCAAATCAGCCTTTTCAATCATCCGATGGCAGATATACATTGGTATTTAATGGTGAAATTTACAACTATAAAGAAATAAGAAAAGACCTGGAGTCAATCGGGATCAGTTTTAATACTGAAAGCGATACGGAAGTACTCTTAAAAGGTTTTATAGAACATGGTGAAGGCATATTGGAAAAGCTTAGAGGTCAATTTGCTTTTGCTATTTATGATGAGGGAGAAGGAAGTGTTTTTCTTGCTAGGGATAGGGTTGGAATTAAACCATTATATTTTTCTACATATAAAGATTGGTTTGTTTTTGGTTCTGAGATTAAAGCAATTGAAAAATCTGGTGTAGTACCCTTTGAGCCTGACATTGACTCATATGTTACATATTTGAGACACCTTTGTGTACCGTCTGATAGAACTGGAAATAAAAATATTTTAAAACTTCAACCAGGTGAATATGCCATCTATTCACCAAAGAATGGAATTTTAAAAAAGAAATATTGGAACCCTTTTAATTTTGAGGTAAATAATGATATCAATGAAAAAGAAGCCATTTCAGAAGTAGATAGACTATTGACTGAATCTGTTGAATATAGGAAAGTTAGTGACGTTGAAGTAGGCTTGTTTCTCTCTGGGGGAATAGATTCATCACTAATTGGAAAACTAATGAAAGAAAACGAAACGGTTGGATTAAAAGGTTTTAACATAGATTACGAAGACCACTTTGCAGGGTATGAAGGAGAAGCAGCTGAAGCTGAATTTGCTTCTTCAAATATAGATATTGAATTAATTAAAGAAAATATAAAGTATTCTGATTTTCAAGATTTATTAAATAATTATTCTTTTTACCAAGATGACTTAATTGGAGATGAAGTAGGTATACCACTGTATTTTCTTGGAAAGAGTACACGGTCTAATGGAATGAAAGTTGTACAGGTAGGAGAAGGGGCCGACGAACTTTTTTATGGTTACGATCATTGGTTAAGGTTTATAAAGTTAAATAAATATATAAAAACAATAAATCAATCTCGTTCAAACTTTTTAAGTTTTAAAAATCATCGAATGAATCTAGTTTCAAATATTCTATTTAATAGAACCTCATTTTCTGGAGGAGCAATAGGATTTAATTTATCCGAAATAGATAGTCTTATTGATGGAGGATTAGCAAACGAATTTCAACTTATTAACTATGTTGATAATAAGTGGGATGAATATTTCACAAAGAAAAATGCAAATTTATCAAAATGGATGACATTAATTGATTTGAATATACGTCTTCCAGAATTACTTTTAATGAGGATGGACAAATTAGTAATGCAATCTGGTGTAGAAGCAAGGGTCCCATTTTTAGATCATAAACTTGTTGAGTATGTCTTAACAATACCTGAAGAGATATTAGTTAATACTTCATCAACAAAACCATTGTTAAAAAAAGTAGCAAGAAGTCATATTCCTGATCAAATAATAGACAGAAAAAAACAAGGTTTTAGAGCGCCAATAGGAGAGTGGATTAAAAAAGATGAGGATTATTTTTATGAATCAATAAAAGAATTTAATTCTCTAGTAAATTTATTTAGTGAGAGAGAATTAAAGAAAGTTCTTCAAAGTAATGACTTTCAAAAAAAATGGTATTTAGTTAATCTTTCTCGATGGCATATGACAAGGGTTGCGAATTGATTAGAAATTGGAAAGAGAATACTGTTTACATCTCTTTAATGCAATTGACCCTGTTAATAGTTAACTTTTTTTTAATAACAATTATTAGTCGAGTATACGGTGCTGAAATATATGGTGAATACGCTTCAGCAAAAAGTTTATCTGTCTTAATTGGAACGGCAATAGTTCTTTCCCTAGCTCTTGTAGTTACTAAAGGCAGGGCTCAAAATATTGAATATTCAAAAGAAATTTTTTACAACTCTTATTATTTAGTGATTCGTAACTTATTGCTATCTTTAATTCTGTTAATTCCTCTGACAACAATTTTTGGAAGAGATTATACAATGACTTCTTTATTCTTAGTAGGATTTGTGTTTAATGAGATGATTCATATTGCTTTGGCTTATTATCAGGCACAAGGAAACTTTGTTATTACTTCAAAACAGATAATATTAAGAACTGTTTTATATGGTCTAGGTGCTTGGATAATAGTTTCTCAAGGTTTTTCAATCATATGGGTAATTGTTTATCAGGCTGTTGTTTTGTATATCTTTTTTATAGTTGCTCACTTATACATACCTAAAAATGAACTAAATAATAATACAAATAAAGAAACAAGAACAGAGTTAACTAAATCTGGAAAAAAAATGGTATTAACAAGTTTTTCAAGTGCACTTATCTCAGAATTAGACATAGTTTTACTTGGGCTTTTTTATTCGGGATCACTTTTAGGCATTCTTGCATGGTCAAGAAGGATATTAGAAATAATCTTTCAATTACTTGCAGCTAGTTTAGATATTATATTTCCAGAATTATCAAAAGCAAAGAACAAAGATGAAGTTACAGCAATTAGAACAAGGTTAAGAAAAGTTTTTATCTTTTCTTTTTCCATTCCTATATTATTTTTCTTAGTTAAAGGTCTTGCTGGAGATATATTTGTTTCTTTATTAGGTGATGAATTCAGTGATGTATCAACATATGCTTCATCTATTCTTTTTTGCTTACCTGTTATGGTTTGGTCAAGGATAAACATAATTTTTTCAAGAGCCTTAAATTTTGAAATTAATTTAACAAAAGCTATATCGATAGGTGCAATATTTTCTTACGGTGTTTACTTTCTAATGCATAGGATAGGATACAATCCAGCTGTACTTTCAATTATTATTTCACAAGTTTTAATTGCTGGGCTAACGACATATAGTTTCAGGAAATCTAATGAAACTCTTTAATACTCTTTTACGTAAAATTAAATATAATTTGAGATATCTTTTTGGTGCAAAAATAAGTATTCCATCTGAATTCAAATTATTCGAAAGGAGAAAAACCAATTATGAAAAATTCATCAATACTTATTGCAAGCCATCTCCTGAAGATGAAGTTAATTTAAACGATAGTTTAAAAATTTTTGGCAAGGTATCTAATGGGTATAAATTGTCTAAAGATATATTTTCAAATTATGATTTTTCAAATAAGAAATTAAAACCAGCATTTTTTAATGTTGCTGATGTGAAAGTGCCTTATGAGGCTTCCAGGTTTCAATACCTACAAAAGGCCAATGGAGGAACTATTGATATAAATAACTTACCACTTATTTACTGGAACAGCCCCATGGATGTTGCTATAAGAAATATAAATCTAATTTTCCATCTTTTAGCTATTGAAGATGGATCTGCAGATGCTGTAATTTTTGGAAATAATAGAGATTTATTGACTACTTTTATTAGCCAGCATTATGAATATATCAGTAATAATTTAGAAAATGAAGGTGATGTAGTAGGAAATCATTACCTTATAGAGCTCACTTCTTTATTGTTAACTATTGCTACATTTTCATTTAATGAACATGAAGAAGAATTTAAATTCTATCATGATGAATTGGAAGTTGAGTTGAGTAAGCAATTTTACAAAGATGGAACAAATTTTGAAGGATCAACTCATTATTCAGCTTTTGTTACTGAGGCTATGATTTTATGTAAGCTTGCAATAGAAGAAATTGACAAAGATTCAATTCTTTTACCCCGCATTGAAGAGATAATAAAATCAAATAGACTAATTTTGTCAGTATTAATGAACAAAGGTGAATTATCTCAAATTGGAGATAATGATTCAGGAAGGCTATTTTACTTTGCTTTTGATGAAGATAAGCCACTAAAAATGGAATGGTTAATTAATTTAATTGAAAACCTTTATAAGGATTCAAAAGAGGATAGCGAAATAAGAGAAAAATTTAATAATGAAATTAAATCTGAAATCCCAAGCTTTACTGAATATAAGAAAGTTACACACAACCCTATTGAGGTATTTTCTAAGGATTATGAAACTTATTGTTTTAAAGATTTCGGTATTTATATTTGGAGAAATGAAGATGAATATTTTAGTATACGTTGCGGTCCTCTTGGACAGAATGGAGTTGGAGGTCATTCACATTATGATCAACTTGCAATAGAGTGTTTTACAAATAGAAATTGGATTGCAAGAGACCCTGGAACAGGTACATATACTGACAATACTGAATTAAGAAATAAATTTCGATCACTGGGTTACCATTGGGGACCTAGAGCAGATATTAAATTTCCAAATGAAGATGAGTTTGATTGTTTTCGATTAAATTATATGAGTGATGGTGAAGTATTAACTTATGACAAGAACGGTTTCTTGGGGTATGCAGACTTTTATGGCAAAAGAATATATAGAAAAATTGAAATTGAAAACGGAATAGTAACAATTGAGGATTATTCCAAAGATATTGAATTAAAACAGTATTCATCATGGGGAGAAGATAAAAATGGAGTTAAAGTTCAATTTTCTGAAGGGTATAAAAGAATAAGTTGAAGTTAAAAAATATAAATCCAATAGTTTTCATTTTTATTCTTTCTATATTTTTAGAAGCAATGGATGCTTTTTCAATGTATGCAATACCGCTTCCGTGGATCGGCATTGCCCTAATGATTGGATTGTATATAATTAACTATTTCTTTGGGTTTGATTATGAATTTGATGAGCTTCCGTCATTAAGAATCTGGCTATTTTATATTTTTTGCGTAACAGTAATTAGGGCATTATCTTTTGATAGTATTCTTCCTGAATATGCGACAACAACTTTTTCTCAATATATAACTTTACGACTTTTAAAACTGCTTGGATTTATTGCTGCAATTTGGGCAATACATTTCATCAATGACCATTTAAATAAAGAAAAGATAATTGAATATTTAGTTTATGTAGGAGTACTAGTTTCTTTATTCTCACTTTATTCATACTTCTCTTACTTCCTAGAGGTGCCAGATTTCACAAGGTCCAGACCTGGATCAGGAGGGTGGACACAACCAATTAAAAGAGCATGTTCTATTTTGAGAAATTATGGAACTTTTAGAGAACCAAGTTTTCTTGCGGTATGGCTAGCTCCAACTATTCCTTTGACGTTTTTTTTAGCAAAGAAGAAAAATTATTGGTATTTTGTTTCATTGATTCCACTATTGACAATGGTTTTAACAAGAAGTTTGACGGGAGTAATAAGCGTAATCCTTGCTTTCCTAGTTGCTTCATTAATTTGGACAATAAAAAATAAATCATTCAATTTTTATTTATTAATGCCTATTGTCATGATTTTAGTTGTAAGTATTTTAGGAAATAATTTGTCTTATAAATTTCCAGCTTTAGATCCGACAATGTGTCCACCGGAATCACCCGATAAATGTAATTGCTCTCTTTATGATGATAAATTAGATGAAGCAAAAAATTCTGAAAGCGTTACCAAGAGTATATTCACTAGGGTTACTCTTATTTCTTCGGGAGGTATTGATGCTTTTGAAAATATTTCATTTTTAAGAAGCTATATATCTTCTGAAAATATAAAAATATTTGGTGATGGCTTAGGAGCGTCAAATATTGATTACTCTTATGAATTTGAAGAAATGTCTAAACAAGAAAAAGAAGGTCAGATAGTATTTAGAAATCCTGGACAAATAGTTTCGTTCAATAACTTATATGCAAATATATATCTATCCGCAGGACTTATAGGTATAGCTTGGTTCACATCCATCATCTTTGCACTATTTAGGAAATTATTGAATAGTTTTAATGATTTAAATTTATATTTATTTATTAATTTTTTCATTATTTTACTTATGTATTTCTTTCAAGCAGAAGAATTAGGGTTATCTTTAGCAATATCTATTGGTTTAATTACATTAAATGGAAAAAATGAACGATAAAAGAAAGAAAATATTAGTAGTTACTCATCAGTACTTACCACATGTAAGTCCTAGAACTACAAGGTGGAAATTGATTGTAGATGATCTTATCAATAAAGGACATGAAGTAACTGTTGTAACGGGAACTCAACAATTAGATGAAGAAAAAAATATTATTTATGTTGGGAGTAAGAGCTCTAGTAGTGTTGTAAGCCAGATGAGAGAAAAATCTAATAACCTCTCAAAAAGTAATTTCATAAAAAGATTGTTTTATAAGACTTTGAAAAAAATATACAGAATTATTGTAAAAACTTTTGCTTGGCCAGATTATTCGATGTTTTGGTTGTTATCCATATATAGAAATAAAAAAAATTTAAATTTAGATTATGATCAAATAATAAGTGTTAGCCTTCCATTCTCATCTCACATAGCGGCTTACATTATAAATAAAAAAAATAAAAAAGAATGGGTAATGGATATAGGCGATCCATTTACATTAAAAAAAGATGCACCGGAAAATAATAGAATATTGTATGGTTTGCTAAATAGATATTATGAAAATAAATTCTATTCTTTAGCTAGCAAAATTATATTTACTCATGAAGAGGCTAGTTCTGCGCACATTGATTATTTTGATATAGAAACAAGAAAAACTTATATAGGCAATCCTATTAGTAATTTTAAGGAAGAAATATATTCAGCTTCTTTAGAATACAACTACAATTCACATCCTAAAAAATTTGGATATTTTGGTGTGTTCACTAAAGGAGTGAGGTCACCAAAAAATTTTATGAATTTTTTTAAAGACACGGAAAATATTGAATTCCATTGGTATGTAAATGATGATTCAAAAAATGAAATAGCTTCACACAACAAGGAATTGAATTCAATTTTTCACTCTATTGTTGAGAGAGAAGAAGCATTGAAACTAATGGCTGGTTCTTTTCATTGTCTAGTCTCTATTGGAAATTTAAATACTACACAAATACCTAGTAAGGTTATTGAATATATTTCAACAGGAAAACCTGTCATACATTTCTGTGAAGTTGAAAACGATCCTGTAAAAAATATTGCTAATGAATTTCAAAACTTATTTATCATATCGGAAACATCTAATAAGGAAAATTTATTAAATCAATTAAATTCTTTCTATAAAGATATTTCAACTTTTAATAAGGAATTATTTATTGAAAAATATACATCAAATTCAATAACAGAGATTTTAGATTAGTCCTAAAACTTTCCCCCAGTTTTCTGAGTATATGGACTTGATGGAGCAACTACCTTAAGTCCTAATTCTTGTGCCTCATATAATGGCAAGCCAACTGTTTCAAAATTACTGGCATGAAAATAAATTTCATTTTCAGATAATATTTTCATAGTTTCTGCATTATTTGAAGTAGTGACACAACTAAATTCTTTAATATTGTTTACAGGATTGATAATTGTTACATGATTTTTATAAGAAATATTTTTTAATGCTTTAAGTATAAATTGAAAATTTTTATTAGGGATTTCACTTCCAAAACAAACTATCCCTCCATTTGTATTTGAGAGTGGTACAGATTTCTCAACAATTTCGCCAATTTCGATAATTTTATTTCTTTCTGAGACTGGAAGGTAGTCTTTTAAGTGTTCAAGTTGAACTAGGACATGATTTGAAATCTTACTACTTCTTAAAATAAAGTACCTTAAAAGACGATTACGCAAATCATTTTTTACTAGTGGAAGTACATTCTGGATTAAAACAAAAGACTTAATTTTTGTTTTAAATCCAAAATTTCCATAATGAATAATTGCGTTACTTGAGTTTATTTTATCTTTGGTACTTTTACTTAAAAATAAGTTTAGATAAGGATGTAAAAATCTTTTTTGCTTTATATAGACAAATTTAACTAACTCACTATCTAAAAACTGGTTTTGTAGGTCTTTATAAAAAGGTAATTCAGAATATAAAACTATTAAGTTGTTACCTGATTCAGCAAAGTAATCAAAAGATTCAAGGAATAATTTTAATCCACCTAAGGACTTTACCCCACAAACATTTAGTACTATTTTTTTATTCACCATTTCAATGATAGTTGTTCAATAAGAACTATTTGATTACTAAAATCATTAAGTAGTGAAAGAAAAATATGATGTTGCTCTTGTTGTAGGAACTAGGCCAAATTTTGTAAAAGCTGCACCTCTTCTTGAATATTTTGAAGAAAATAATATAAATACTTTATTTATTCATACTGGACAACATAAAGATAAAAAGATGTCATCAAATATATTTGATGATTTAAATATAAGAAATCCAGATATCACTTTAGAAACTCCGACAGTAAATATGAATGAACAGCTAAGTTACATGTTGGAGGCATTAGACGATATTTTTAATAAGAATGTATTAAGTAGAGTAGGTGTCTTTGGAGATGTAACCTCAACACTGGCTGCCTCATTAGCTGCTAAAAATAAGAAGATAGAATTGTTCCATGTTGAATCTGGTCTAAGGTCTAGAAATATGGAAATGCCAGAAGAAAGAAACAGAATAGTTGTTGATTCAATAAGTGATTATTTATTTGCACCGTCAGATGATGCAGTTGAGAATTTAATTGATGAAAATATAGATAGTGAAAAAATATTTTCTGTTGGAAACATTATGATAGATACCCTAAAAAAGAACCATGAAAAAATAAAAAATGGAACAAGTGATATTCTTGAAAAATTAAAAATTGAAAATAATTATTTTGTGACAACAATACACAGACCTTCAAATCTGACTGATGAAAATTTAAATAATATTTTCAATGCTTTAAACGAATTTACAAATAAATTTTCAGTAATCCTTCCTGCACATCCCCGTCTAAAAAAATATATTGAAAAAAACTCTATAGAACTTCAAAATGTTTCACTTGTCGATCCTATGTCTTATATAGATTTTTTAAGCTTAGTAAATGGCTCTACTCTAGTTCTTACAGATTCTGGCGGCCTCCAGGAAGAGACTACTTTTATGAATATAAATTGCCTTACATTAAGAAATGAAACAGAAAGGCCTATTACTGTTGAGTTTGGTACAAATAAGGTTGTTGGTCTAAATACAGAAAATATAATATCTGAAATAAATAATTCTCTTACAAGTAAACTTTCTAATGAAATGAAAATCAAGAATTGGGATGGAAAAACATCTGAACGAATATTTAATATTTTGTACAAATAATTATGAGTAAATTTAAACAAGATTTAGGAGTTATAGGCCTTGGATATGTTGGCCTTCCTTTAGTAGTCGAATCATGTAATTCTGGGCTAAAGGTATTTGGTTATGATAATAATTCTGACAAGGTAAAAAAATTACAAAATGGTACTTCTCCAATAGAAGACATTAGTGACGAAATGCTAAAAAAAGCCCTTCAAAAAGACCTTACTATTTCCGACTCACCAGAAGCATTAAAAGATTGTGAACATATAGTTATAAGTGTTCCAACACCGCTTACAGATTATCAGCCTGATCTAAGCTATGTTAAAGCAGCTGCTAGAACAATTGCTGAAAATATTTCAAAAGATCAGGTAATTATTTTAGAATCTACAACTTATCCAGGTACAACATTAGAAGTTTTAATACCAGAGATAGAGTCAATAAGTGAACTGAAAGCAGGTAAAGATTTTCATGTTGGTTACTCTCCTGAACGAATTGATCCAGGTAATGAAACATGGAATTTCAAAAATACACCCAAAGTAATTAGTGGTATTGATGACAATTCAACAAAAAAAATAAAAAATTTCTATGAAAAAATAATAGATGAGGTTGTAGAAGTAAGCGGAACAAAAGAAGCAGAGATGGTTAAGTTACTTGAAAATACATATAGGCATGTAAACATTGCTTTTATAAATGAGCTTGCAATCTTATGTAATATGTTGGACATTGACATATGGGAGGTTGTTGAAGCTGCAAAAACCAAACCTTTTGGGTTTGAATCATTTAGACCCGGTCCAGGTGTTGGAGGTCACTGCATACCAATAGATCCAAACTATTTGTCTTTTAAAACACGACAGATTGGTAAACCAGTTAGGTTTGTAGAGTTAGCACAGGAAATAAACAATACAATGCCTTCTTATATAGTGAGTAGAATATTAGAAAAGATGAACTCTTTACAAAAACCCATGAAGAACTCGAATATCCTGATCTTAGGTGTTGCTTACAAGAAAGACATTAGCGATACTAGAGAATCTCCTTCTATAGATATTATTGAAAATTTAGTTTCTAAAGGTGTAAATGTTTCATTTTATGACCCTTATGTTGAATCTCTTGACCTAAATGTTTCTGTTAATAAAGAACAGGATATAAATAATTTTGATAATTATGACTTAATTCTATTTCATACTTCACATTCTGAATTTTCTAAAATCAATTTTCAAGAAATGGACGTTCCAATATTTGATGCTACAGGCACTGATTATCTATCAAACTCTGAAAGAATTTAAATAATTTGTCTATTTGTTGGCTTGAGAGATACTAGCTGACAAACTTCTTAATTCAAAATGCATAGCATCTGGCGAAGTCCAAGTGCCACCCCAGGCAAAACCCCAGTCGTTAAAAATTTCAACAATTCTTGGTTTGTAACCTGTTTTTGTATTTATATCAATTGCTATTCCCCAAGCATGTCTAGAAATTGAGCCTCCTGAATCAAAACGATTTATTCTTCTTGGAGCATAACAACCACCGGCTTCTTTGAATTGCTCTCTTGATAAGCCACTTTGAAGATTTTCCTCAATTATCTGATTGAATGCTCCTAATAATGGCTCCCACATTAATCTATGGCAAGTAATCCTTCCTAAGATAGGGACATTTTTTGTTTCAATATTTTCATCTTTCCAAGCTCTATCAATTGTTATCCAGGTACCGTCTCTTTCTTTAATTTGAAAATCACCAAACATTTCTTTTACAAGAGCAGTTGGTAGAACCCAGTTTCTATTTGGACCATCCAATTTCAGAATCAGGAATTATCTCTCCAACCACAACTTCTACTTCTTGCTGATTTAAACCGATAAGAAACATTGAGTCTCCTTTTGTTAATGAATACAAATTAGCTGTTAGGTCAGAAATTATTATTTCATTATTTATTAAACTTTCAGATACTTCTTTTGAATAAAATAAATCAGATACGTCATTATGAATTGTTTTAATTGAAAGACTGTATAAATAATCTTTTCTTGTTGTCAATATTTCTGTATTGTTTTTATCTATAACTTTTTCCAGGCCCACATTTGCTCTACCTATAAAAGTTAAATTTGAATTAAGATTTATTGCACTTTTAATTATTCCGTTTGTAACGCTATAGAAAAGACTTCCGGGTTGAGAAATACTCAAAATTTCATAATTATCAATTCTGTTTGATTTAATAACTCTTTCGTTTGATTCTTCTGCAAATGAAAAATTTTGAAAGCATACAATACTTAAGAAAAATATTAATAATAAAAAACGCTTCACGAATATATATTTTACATGAAACAAG
>LULN01000321.1_pt1 | contig 19971 bp, 16 predicted proteins | sample 728131 | NCBI WGS metagenome assembly LULN01 (sample SAMN03860288, study PRJNA289734) | marine metagenome | biome: seawater column; feature: ocean; material: water; isolation source: Red Sea water column Station 149 - depth 100m | place: Saudi Arabia: Red Sea | collected 2011-10-15 | depth 100 m
CTTCTTTTTTTTTGTTTTCTTCTTTTTTGTACTTTTTAGTACCGGGAATGGATCCACCTAGAATTGACATAATAATTAAGTGATGTAAAGTTTAGATTTATTCTTTTTTCGTGGTCTCGCACGATTTTTTGAAGCATCTTCTGAGCAATGCTTACCGGGACCATTGCAATTATGGGAGGCATCTTTGCCATCATTCTTACCATAGGTACCTAATTTACGATTTAACTCAACAGCGTTCCTCGATATATCATTACCGGTTATATTTTTAGTACCGGGTTTAGAAGAACCGTATTTGTTATATGATATTTGTTTTTTAATCCTTTTTCTGTTTTTGTCAGGATTAGCATCATAATATCTTTGTGTTTTACCTTTTGCCATACATCCTCCGAGTTACTAACTCTGGATCTATTTTAGGTATTAACTGATTTAATTTATCTAATGGGTTACCATCATAGGCTACACCACTAATATCATTAGCTTTTAACCAATCACAAGCTGCTTTTAAATCTTGTGTGGTTGCCTCGCCATTACGGACTCTATTAAGAAATTCCGTAGTGACAAGGTTATGCAGTTCATTAAACTGCTCTTCGTTAGCTTTGTTCATTTTAATTTATATGAGACAGGATCACGTGCTCCCGTGTTGGATGATATCCAAACGTGGCTCGCATCCAATCAAGCCAATTTCTACTACCTTTTTCCTGATTACATCGACGACACGACGGTACAACATTAGCGGTGACATCTTTGCCACCTTTACATTTTGGCCGAACGTGGTCAATAGTAAGATTGTGTAATTCATGTAATTCTCCGCAATAAACGCATGTACAGTTGAAGTGCTCTTTGATAGCTCTTCTCCAGAGCTTTTTTGCATCAGGACTTTGCATTGTTATTAAATTTTGTAGATAATGTTCAGGTGAAGGTAGTAATTGAGTCATAAAAACTATTTAGAGGATACGAATATCTTAGTTTCTATAAACTCAACTGCAGCATCATCTAGCTGGTTATCGGTAGAAGCGACTAACTTTTTAAGAACATCTACGATGAGTCTCTTAACTGAGTCTGACTTAGCAAAAGTTAGAATAATTGGTTTGAGTAAAGTAATCATTTGGGTTAGAATAATTTAAATTTTTTATCTTTTTTAGGTGGCTTGACTTTAACAATAGGTACTATGTCCTGACATACCTTAGCCATAGGTGTGCCGGGTCTATACATAAAACCCTTCTTCATTAAATCTGCACATTTGTGTGCTCGTGTAATCTCATACTCGAGCCTCATTTTATCTTCTTGGCGTTTAGCCAGTTCTTTACATTGTTTGTAACCTGACTTATCTAGAGGTACCATAAAGTTAATTTGGAACCCCCAGTTTTCTGCCAACGTATAGCTGCTAGGTTGCATAAACTCATCAAGCGGTTTAGTATGATTACCCATATAAAAAGGTTGAAATGTCATTGTACTGCCATTACAACTTATATTAGGACCATAATACTGTCTACTTTGTGCTCCATTGTTCTGGAATTGCACAGCTTGATTGGTCACATTTCCCGTTGCAGCGGCTACAGGGTTACTAACATTGTTATCCTCACCTTCAGCAAGTACGGGTGTACCTATTGAGAGAAGATAGAGTAAGATGAGGTAGTTGAATCTGTTTCGATTACCCGATCTATTGTTATAGTTTCGATAGTCCCGGCGTCTCTGGTCGTTATCTGTAAATCCCAATCTGTTGCGTTGGTAGTTGGTGCATAGGTTGTGTTGTCTGCTCCTATTCCACCAGTTACAGTAATGTTTGTACCACTCCAAGATGAAGAGGCTGAACCTTCGATTTCGTGGACTATCTCCTCTGTTATTGTTTGTTGTGTTGTTGTTGTTGACTGCATACTTCCTGTTGTAAAGGAAGGAGTCACTGTGTTTGCTCTTGCTATGCCGGGTGATATCAGAGCTAAGAGAAGAATCCATTTCTTCATTGTTTTGGTTTGTCTGTTTTTTGCATTGGGCAGTTTATTGGTGTTTTAGGATTACCATTAGATTTACCTGTAGTCAGACCAAATGTAGCAAGTGCTCCCGTAAAAACGCTGGCTACGAACGTGATATCGCTGTTTCCAGACTTCTTTACCATCGGTAATTCTACATAATTCATAGTAATAATAAACCCAGACCAAACTACTACACCTAATCTTACAAAGGTTCCAAGTATTTCAATTTGATGTTCTTTGTCCTCTGCGGCATCTTTTAATTTACCTAAGAGTCCTTTTTTCTTTTCTTCTGGCGGTTTTCCTTCCATTTATTTATTTTACCTTGTAGGAACTTCTGTAGTTTCTTTTTTATATTTTCTATAATCGGCTGTGTAAAAGTTGTAGCGGCAACTGCTGTAACAGCTGCTATGCTAGTTGTAACTAATACTTCTGTCGATGGTATAGGTATAGGTGGTAAGGGTGGAATGTTTAACCTAGGAGCTGGTGGCGTCTCTGTTTCAGTTGCCTTAGGTTTTACCCCCTTTTCATCTCGTAGATCACTAGGAGGTACTACCATAGGAATATAATAAGGTACGTCAGCTATAGGTAAAGGTATTTCTACCGTCTTAATCTTCTGAATCGGTGGAATTACTATCGTTGGTATCTCCATCTTCCCTATCTGCTATAACAGCTTGAATTGCTATTATCTGTTCTTTACAGTTGTTTTGAACTTGTATAGCTTCATTATGTTGTATAATTAGCTGTTGTAAAGTTTCTTTTAATTGTTCTGTGGATGGTTTTGTCATATTTAATTAGTATAGTTTCTTACCATCAACAATAGCTTTGTCGATAGCGGTAAAGTCTTCTGAACCCCAGATAGAAGTTTTTTCATCAAGTTTTTTATAATCCTTAATAATTTCAAGGTGTTCTACATTACGCTTGATTCTATCTTTAAATTCATCTGTAGTTTCATCTTCAGTTTTAGCAGTACCTATTACAGTAACGCTATCACCAGCAGCTTTGAAAATTGCTGCTACTTCATCGGCTGTTTTTTCTTCCATTTTATTTGCCCTCCAAGGCTGTAACATAATCGTTGCTAGTTCCAAAAGCAGTATCTAATTCTTGTGCAATAAACCCAATTTCTGTCTTTCCATTATTTGCACTTTCTTCTCGCATTGCCCAAGTAAATTTTCTTGGTTTTAATGTGTTTATTAAATTTAGTCCCTCTGTCAAATCTACAATATTAGTCTTATCTCTTTGATCAGATAAAGAGCTTATTGTTTGAACTTGACATCTTAGGTATTCAATACTTGAGTCGCCTAATACAATAGTATTATCTGAACCTGCTGCTGGAAACTGTGCATTTTTTCCAATAGCAATGCTATTAGTTCCCTGTGTAAGATTATAGCCAGCTTTATATCCTAAGCAAGTATTATAATCACCAGTTGTAATTTTTTCTCCAGCTTCATATCCAACACCAGTGTTACCATGATTTTGAGTTTGATCTGTTAAAGCTGCATAACCAACTGCAGTATTATATGATCCCGTAGTTTTAGCATCTAAAGCATAAGTACCGACAGCTACGTTTGCTCCCTCAGTACTATTTTTCATAGCATCATTACCAATAGCTACACTATTGTTAGACGTAGCATTAGCTTGAAGTGCTTGTTTACCTATGGCAATATTATCAGTTCCTGTTGTTAACCCATAATTTGACATATATCCAAGACCAGTATTAGCTCCACCAGTTGTAATTTGCAGTCCAGCATACATACCTACCATAGTGTTATTTGAAGCAGTTGTAGCAGCATTTAAAGATTGTACACCAACAGCAGTGTTATTAGCTCCAGTTGTATTTGCTGCCATTGCGTTTCTGCCTACAGCTACGTTATCATATCCACCATTACATATAGCTAAAGCATAATATCCAACAGCAGTATTATCATTATTAGATACGTTATTTAATAAAGCATATGCACCAACTGCTACGTTTCTAGTTCCAGTTGTATTAGCACCTAATGATTCGTAACCAATAGCAGTGTTCTGAGCAGCAGTAGTATTAGCATCTAAAGCTAAAGCACCTACAGCTGTGTTTTGATCTCCAGTTGTACTAGCTCCTAAAGCTGATTTTCCAATAGCAACGTTACTTCCACCAGTAGTGTTAGCATCTAAAGCATTAGATCCAACAGCTACGTTATGACTACCTTCTGTATTTGCTCCTAAAGCATAATTTCCTAGAGCATTATTAAAAGTTCCAGTTGTATTTGCTTCAAGTGACTTATATCCTACTGATGTGTTGTTACTTGCAGTTGTGTTTTGATTTAAAGCATCTTTACCTAAAGCTGTGTTTTGGATTCCAGTTGTCGAGTTTTCTAAACTACCCTGACCTACTGCTATGTTTGAAGCTCCAGTTGTGCATGATGCTAATGCGTCTCCACCTACAGCAGTGTTTTCAGATGCTGTTGTATTTGATTGTAGTGCTCTATAGCCTACTGATGTGTTAGCTGTTCCAGTTGTGTTTGCTCTTAAAGCATAATAACCAAAAGCAGAATTATTTCCCGCAGTCGTGTTTGAAAATAAAGCATTTTGTCCAACCGCAGTATTACTACCTCCAGTATTATTTTGTAAAGCGTTATAACCAATACCAATATTGTATTGTCCAGTTGTGTTTTGGTATAAAGAACCATAACCAATAGCGATATTCTGACTACCAGAAGTATTATTTTTAAGAGATGCAAAACCAATACCTACGTTATAACCTCCCGTAGTGGTTGATGGCATAGCATTTCTACCAAGAGCAACGTTGTAAGATGCTGTTGTGTTAGCAGCTAAAGCACCACACCCAAAAGCAGCATTATTATCACCAGTTGTATTATTTCCTAAAGCATTAGAACCAAAAGCATCATTTGTATATCCTTCTGTATTAGCATCTAATGCACCTTTTCCTACCGCAGTATTATCATAGCCAGTTGTAATTGATAATAACGCTGAATTTCCAACTGCTGTATTATTACTACCAGTAACGGCTGTACTACCTGTAGCTCCTAAAGTAGCATTACCTACTGCTGTATTACCAGATCCAGTTGTTAGGTTTTGAGCAGCATAAGAACCAATAGCTACAGTATTAGCACCTGTAGTTAAACTGACACCAGCAGACGCACCAACAGCTGTGTTTGTAGATCCAGTTGTGTTTGCTAGTAATGCATCCTTACCAACAGCAGTGTTGTTACTTGCAGTTGTATTAGCAGATAACGCACTATATCCAATGGCAGTATTACTTTCCGCAGTTGTATTCGCATCTCCAGCATATGCACCCAAAGCTACGTTATATGTTCCAGTTGTATTTGCTATTAAAGCATTATAACCAACAGCAGTATTTAAGGATGCTGTAGTGTTAGCACCTAACGAACCATGCCCTACAGCAGTGTTTGCTGCACCAGTAGTATTAGCATCTAAAGCATAAGCACCTATGGAAGTGTTTGAATGTCCAGTTGTGTTTGCTAATGAAGCTTGATAGCCAATAGCAGTGGTATTAGCATCTAAAGCTGAAGAACCTACGGCTACGTTATATTGTCCAGTTGTGTTTGCTCCTAATGCATCATATCCAACTCCTGTATTATAAGTTCCTGTAGTATTAGCATCTAGAGAATACGTACCAAGAGCGGAATTTTGTCCTCCAGTTGTAGTAAGTTCTAAAGCTGATCTACCAACGGCAGTATTGTTATTTGCAGTTGTGTTGTCTTTAAGAGCATTATAACCAAAAGCAGCATTTTGTCCTCCTGTCGTATTATCTGTTAAACTCCCATATCCACAACCAGTATTACTATGTCCTTCTGTATTAGCATCTAAAGAATAAGTACCAACTGCTGTGTTTAAATTTCCAGTTGTATTTGAAGCAAGAGCCTCTTTTCCTACAGCAGTATTTGAATATCCAGTTGTGCTAATTTGCAGAGCTTGAGCACCTACAGCTACATTGTTAGCTCCAGTTGTAGTAAGTTGCATAGCAAGACGACCAACTGCTGTATTACTACTTGCAGTTTCGCTTGTGGTTAAAGCACCTTGTCCTACAGCCGTGTTAGAAGATCCAGTTGTATTTGCTGTTAATGCTGATTTACCTATTGCTGTATTATTTGAAGCTGTAGTGTTATTTCTTAAAGTATCATTTCCAACAGCAGTGTTCTGTCCTCCGGTTGTATTTTCTGCTAACGCAGCTTGACCTGCTGCTGTATTTTCTATTCCAGTTGTATTAGCCGATAAACTAAATTGACCAAGACCAGTATTGTCAGAACCTGTAGTATTAGCATCTAAAGCTAAAGATCCTATGGCAGTGTTTTGACTTCCAGAAGTGGTTGCAGTTAAAGTATCATTACCGACCGCAGTATTATGATCTCCAGAAACAGAAGCATCTAAAGCAGTTTCTCCAACAACTGTGTTACCTGTAACAGAGTTTGCACCTTTACCAACAATTACACTATTAATTGTTTGATCGCCAGTAAACGTGTTAGTACCTAAACCAGCTAAGTTACCAGTTGCTGTTACGCCTCCTTGCCAAGCTGAACCATTGTAAACTTTAAGTTCGTTAGCAGTTGTGTTAAAAAATAAATCTCCTGTATCTAAACTAGATGTAGGGTTGTTTGCACCTACACGATACTTGTCAGAAAAATCATTAACATTACTAATATTAGTCGCTACAGTATTTACATTACTGATAGAACCACCAACATTATTTATATTTGTTATGTTAGTAGCACAAGTATCTAAATCAGATACAATAGCATTAGTACCTAGAGTGTTCATGTCTGCTACAGCATCAGCTGTACCTAAACGTCCAATCTCTGTGGCTTTAGCAGCTACAGCACCAATATCAGTAGCATCTCCAGCTACAGCTGTTACATCACTAGCTATACCAGCAACGGTAGTAACATCACTTGCTACTCCAGCTACAGTTGTAACATTACTTGCTACTCCGGCTACAGTAGTAACGTTACTAGATACACCAGCTACAGTAGTAACGTCAGACGCTACACCAGCAACAGTTGTAACATTACCACTTATACCAGCTACAGTTGTAACCTCAGTTGCTTTTGGTGTAAGTCTATGAAATGTATATGTATGTAATGTAGATGTAGTCTCTACGATAACACCAAATCCAGCAGTCAGTACTGTAGATCCACAACCTGTAATAGTTACAGTATTAGATCCAGAACCATTAGCAATAGTAACTGTACCACTTGAAGGTGTACGTGTACTACTAATTTCTTTGATACTAACAAGAGTACCAGTACCATTATTTACATCAGGGTTAGCAGTAGGAAAACTTGTTTCATTTGCTATTGGTACAAAACCACCTACATCATCAACAAGATCAATTATCCTGTCGTTGATAGCTGCGGTTGTAGCAATAGTTGTATCGTTGTCTGGAAAAGTGTCTCCATCTTTAATTGTTTCACCAGAACTTATATTAAAATACCTAGCTTCAGCAGCAGCTGTAGTAAAGAATGTAGTATCGTCTACACTATGACTTGATTGCTCACTATTTGTAACTATTACTGCATCTGCAATTTTATCTGCTGTGACTGCATTGTTTGCAATATGAGCTGTATCAATAGAACCATCTGTATAGTGTTCAGAGTTTATAGCATCATCTGCTATTTTAGCTCCAGTTACAGCATCAGCTGCTAGTTTATCAGTTGCAACGGCTCCAGTTCCTAGTTCAGTATTTGTTACATTACCAGCAGCTATCTTAAGTGAAGTTATAGCATCATCTGCAATTTTACCTGTAGTAACAGAATCTGTGGCTAACTTAGCATTTGTAACATTACTGTTCATTATTTTAACTGTAGTCACAGAGTCGCTTGCTAAATCAGCACCTTGTATTGTGCCATCTGCTATTTTTGCACTTGTAACTGCATTATTGGCAATCTTAGCTGTAGTTACATTATCATCTAAAATCTTAGCAGTAGTTACAGCATCTGTTGCTAGTTTAACTGCTGTTACTGCAGAAGATCCTAACTTATCTGTTGTTACTTGACTATCTGCAATATGACTTGTATCTATACTTCCATCTACTAACTCAGAAGAATCAACAGAGTTAGCTGCTAACATCGTAGCATCAACTGTACCTGTGTCTCCTGTTGTTACTACCGTACCTGTGACATTAGGTAAGGTAATAGTCCTATCAGCTGTAGGATCAGTAACGGTAAGAGTAGTTTCATAACCATCATCTGTTGCACCTTCAAATATAATCTTAGTATCCTCACCCATGGTAAGGTCACCAGTCATAGTATCACCAAGCGACGATAACTTTTGCTCGTCGTATTCCATCGCTTTCCGCATTAACTGCAGTTGGTTATTATTTAGGTCATCAGATGTAACTGAAGATCCGGGAGAATAGGTTGCTCTTGGTGTAGGAGCACCCATATCCGTAACTGGTTGAAACTCCCTGAGTAGCTAAATGTATTTGCTGCTCCCGTATTTTGGGAGTATGTTTTTGTTACTTTTGTATGTGCCATTTAGTTTCTTTGGGAATTTTGTATTGTTCTCCTAGGAAAACTTAATTCTAAAATTTCATTTCGATTTTCTCTTGTACGAGTTGTATGTCCATCTTTTTCTGACATTAATTGTTGTAAGTCAGCATATCCCGGGTGAGTAGGTTGTTTTAGTTTTGCCCAAGCTTTTGATCTAGCTTGGTTCATAACATTATCTATAAGAGTGTTATGTGGATATGTATTAGGATTAATATCATAAGACGCAGGATTATTTACATTAGCTTTCATTTGAGCCATGGAATTTTTTACATCTTGCCTAGTAGCTAAATAATTTAAAGCTTCTTCTACATTTTTAAATTTCTTATAGCCAACAGTTATTGGAACAGTTCCTATAGCATTTTGGAAATGTGCTCGTATTTTTGCATTCTTAGTAAATGAATAGCCACCATAAGCGTAAGTAGTAGATTTTAAATCATAATTACTATCTAATAATAATTTACGTCCCGGTGAACTGCTTCTAACATCCATTTGAATAGGAGATATAGCATTAAAAGATCTACCAATAATATTCCAATTTCTAATAGGTTTACCATTAAGTATATCACTTTTTTCTGGTAATTTATCTCCAGCAAAAGGTTCTAAGAACTGGTTTCTATTTCTTATTGAATCCCACATATCAGAGTTTAATTCTTTCATGTGTGGATTAATCCATTTACCAAATTCATTTCTCATACCAGCTAAAGGTATACTATTATTCATAATATTACCAGCTCCTTTTTCCCAAGCTCCGGGTTTAAACTGAGCCATTTGCATCATTTGATCTAAACCAGACATATATGTTTTACTGGTTAAACCTCTACCAATAACAAATGCCATAGCTTGTAATCTTTTTTCCGCCCATTCTGAACCCATAAGTTCAATATTATCACCAACATCAGCTATTGCAGAAAATATAGTATTGTAAGGTTCTAATCCTGAATAATCAAATCCTACGTCACCTACGTAGAAATGATTAGGTTTCCAACCAGCATTAATCCAGTTTTGTTTTAAACCTTTATCTGCAGGACCATTACCTGTTAATTGACCAGCTTGATACATACCAGCAAATGTCATAACAGTTGCAGCACCTACAGCCTGTCTACCAGCAAAAAGGTTTCTAGCATTAGCTAAATCGTTAGCATTTTCAATACCATATTTAGCCTTTAATTTAGTAAAATCATCTCCTCTATGGCTGAGAATGTCAATAGATTCCTTATGTAATGCACCTAATAATGGTGTGTTTTTATACGTAAAGTTTAAACCATTAATACCAGTTCTAGCAAATAAATAAAAAGGTTGTATTAAAGGTGCTTTTTTGAATACGGTATCTAATTCACCTGCAATACCTTTTAACGGACTGGTTAATGTTATTTCTTCAAATTGTTTTTTTAAGAAAGAATCTTTTCCAAAATCAACATTATCGTTTGCATCTAATATACGTTTTAAATAATTGTTTTCAGCTTCTTTTAAAATGTCAGGAGTTAATTTATCGAAATTACCACCTGCAGCTTCTAAAGCTTCTCTAAATCCAATTTCTTTTGCTCTAGCACGTACCATTAAATGTTTAAAAGTTTCATCAATAGATGACATAACACGTGGAGACCAAGTAAGAAGTTTATTATTATTTAAATTTCTTGCTACATTAGCTGCATAAAAAGCTGCTTTATCACCTACCGTGCCATGACGTTCTGTCCATTTAGCAACTGCATTCCAACTTTCATCTCCTCTTGTAGGACCTTCTGAAAATCTAGTACGTATATCAGCAATATCAGCGTTCCATTTAGATTTAAAAGTTTTTCTAAAGAAAGTAAATGATTCTGGAACCAATTCAAACATACCTTTTAATTTAGCTATGGAAGCTGTTCTACTTGCAATGTCACCAGTAAATGGTGTTTTTATACTAGCTCCTACTACTTCATTAATAGCGTTTAAATATGAGTTAGTTGTAGTTCCCATCAAAGCTCTTAAAGGTGTTTTAGGTCCACTAAGAACACTATTAATCATTACAGCTCTACCTTCTCCTAATAACATACCGGGTTTTACTTCACCAGTAAAATCACCACCACGTACTTTAGACCTCATAAAAGCATTGAAATCTTCAATAGTACGTATACTATCTGACATTTTAAATATATCTAAAATACCTTCTGCTAATTCATCGGAGTCTGCACCTTCTAATAAATCCATCATCATTTTGATACCATTATTAGTTTCTGCAAGCATTTTTAATTGCTCCCCGTCAACAAGTTTATCAATTTCTCTAATCTGTTTAGCTGTTAATTCACCATTAGACTCTAACATTTTTTTAGTAGCTAGATCCCATTTAAATTTAGTCTTGTTAACTTCAGTTAAACCTAATGAAAGGTTTTTCCGAATATTATCCATGACACCACCTTTAGCAAAGACATCTCCTTTACCTAATAGTTCTCCAGCTGCATCAGCATAATCTCTTAAACGCTTAGTTGTGGAGTTGATAACAGCATCACTTACAGCTAAGTTTTTAACAAACCATTTTTTAGTACTATCTAATGTTTCACCCGGTTTAAATTTAGTTTCTAAAAACTTCTTATTAAAAAATTCACCGTTAGTAAATTGACTTGCATCTCTACCTAAAACTTCTTTAATAGTTTCTAAACTACCTTTAAATAAATTACCTAAATTTTGATTTTCAGGTGGTAAGTTTTTAAGGGTACTTTGTACATTATCAGTATTCCAGAATTTATTAGTAGCTGCATTATCAATCCAAGGATCAGGTATACCACCTTTAGAAAATTCTGCTCTTTCTATAGGAGTAAATATTTCATCTACGGTACCACCTTCTATACCTACTTGACCTCTAATCTCATCTACTTGATCTACAACTTCACTTATATCAGATCTAATTGGAGCTGTACCTTGACCATTAGTAGTTCTTTGGTTTTTAAATGGACCATAAGTAGAATCTAAATCTGCATCAGTACCACTACCATCTTGCCATTTACTAGCTGGACCTTCAGCTGCCATTTTAGTTTGATCTATTGCAGCTTCTATAGTGTCATCAGCAACTTGTGTTCTTGCATTCCAAATATCAAGTGGTGTTTGAGGATTTTTAGGTTTAGCATTTAAAGAAGTTTGTAAACGTTGCCATTGTTTTGGAGCCAAAGTATTTGCACCATGTCCAACAACTTTTCCTAAACTTCTAAATAATATATTACCAGCCAATAAACCACCTGCATCCCAACCCATTTCACCACGCATAAACTCAAGTTTTCTACTAAATGCTCCTTCTTGACCGTATGCTAATTTTAAAGCATCTGCTTCCATTTCTGGATGAGCATTTAATATTGCTTTTGTTTCTTTTGTGCCATGAAATGTTTTCATCGCATTAGTGTTTAAATCAGTAAATATATTAGTTGGAATAGTTTCGGTTGCCCAAGTAAATGCAATAGCTTTACCACCAGTAGCAAGAAATCCAGCAGGATTTGCCATAGTTATATTAGTAGCGGCTCCCGGATAGAAAAAACTAGCTGCAATAGCTGGACTATATCTACCCAACTCAAACATTAATGGATCACTCCATACACGGTTAACTGGGTTAGCAATAGCATAAGATAAAGATTGTGGATTTTTATGATTTAATATCCAATCATCTAATTTTGCATCTTTAGTTTCAAACGCATCTTCATTAAACCAATCATCACCAGTACCTAAATATTTTTCACTTTGTGCAAAACCTGCGGTAACTTTTTCAAAACCTGATAAAAAATCACCTACTGTTTGTTGTAAACCACCAATACTAGATGCTCGAAGTTGTTCACCATCTAACTCATCTTCTGGTCCTAATATACCTTTTCTACGTTGATGGTAGTAAGGAATCATAGGATTAAGATTAGCTATAGCACCTAATCGTGCTTTAAAATCTTTATTTTCTAAACTTGTTAACCATTGTTCTGTTAATATAGCTTCTCTTTCTGGAGTAATTTCTCCCATTCTGGAGACATCAAACCAATCAGAAAAACTTACTTGTCCATCACCATTACGATCATATTTAGCTGAAAGAAGTTCATCGTTACGTATAGTATTTACTAATTTTAATGTAGCTTCTAAATTGATATCACCACCAGCTTTATGGTATTCTTCAAAAGCTTGACGTTCATCATCACCGTATTGATATTGTATATTAGCCATTTTAGCTAAAGTAGGATCAACTCCTGTTGCTAAAACTTCTTCAACATTTACTAATCCTGTAGTAGGATCTTCTTGAAATCTGTTAGGACTATATGTTACGGGTTCTTCAACAACTTCAGGTTCGACTGTTTCAGCTGTTTCAGCTGTTTCTACAGGTTCAACTGTTTCAGCTGTACCTTCAGCTTGTTCAGCTTCTAATGCTTGTTCTTCAGGTGTTCGATAATCTTCATCAGGATATCTGTTTTGGATATCTTCAATCTGTGCTTCTGCTCCTTCGACTTCTAAATTAGCATCTGCATCTGACACCGTATCGAGATTTAATTCTAATTCGTCCATTATCTTATAGCTCCAAACGGAAGTTCAGCTTTTCTACGTGCTTCTTGTATTCTTCTACGTTGTATAGGATCATCAGGTAAATCTAATTTATAACCTTGTCCAGTAATACCACGTGGATCTTTTTCTAAATAAGCTGACATTTCTTTTTCACTTAAATACCCGGGAATAAGATAACTTTGCCAATTTTTTTCGTTATCCCAAACTGATGTTCCTCTACCAAACCTTTGACTATCTATTAACATTTTTTGTATGTGTGTAATTGTTTCATCTGATTTGTTTGCAAAAGTTCTGGCTATAGTTCTATCAATTTTTTGAGAACCACGAGGGTTAGGAATAACATTTCCATCTTTATCTATACCAGTTTGAAAATCTACAGCTCTAGGTCTAGATTGACTTAAACCTTTGTCATAACCATTAGCTTTTAACTGAGCATCTACTATACCCCACCATCCGCCTTCTCTTGGATTTCGACCACGTGCTATACCTTTATAATAAGCTAAAGCACCTTGATCCATATAAAGACCTCTGGGACCATATTTTTCTATATTAGTTTGTATTTTATTTATTTGTCTTTGACCATAACTACCACCTATAACTTCTTTAGTCATAATGTTTGGGTTTTGAGAAATTTGTTCTTTACTCATTCTAATTTGAACAACTCTCATATCACCTTCTTTGGCAGTTTTTTCTATACCTTGTCCAATAACTACATATTTATTACCGGGTCCAGCTTGCTCAATTTCTCTTAAAACTCCCGTAGAATCAGGTATAGGTTCTTTAGTTTCTGGATCCACTACCTGTTCAGCATGTAAAGCATAATGACTTGCGTGTGCAGGACTATAACCCATAGCTACATATTTATTATATTTATCAGCATAATCAACTTTAGCGTTTTCAAATGCTTCAATATAGTCAAGACTTTTTTCATTACCTTTTATACCCATAGACTCCCAAGTTTTATCAAGAGCAGCTTTAATTTTTTTCTCAGATCCAAATTCTTGTAAAGCAGCTTTTTCTAATTTACTTGCTTTTTCTCTATGTTCTAAGGCTGCTTTAGGATGAAATGCATCTAACTGTTCATTACTAATGTAACCGTTTTGACTAGCCATTAAAGCTTCAATTAAATCTTTATCTTCTCTTTCGTTACGATCGCTTGCAGTTTCATAATTAGTCACACTTGATGGAATAGTAAGACCTAACTCACCAAATCGTCTTTTATACTGATTAACTTCAGCTGCAGTTAAATCAGCGTTTCGAGCTTTTTCAATAAACTCAACTTCTACACCTGTACCTGCGGCTTCTAAATTTTTTAAATCATTATCAATTTTTTTAGTATAACCATCTTTAATTTGCTGTTGTAAATCTCCAACTTTGTTTGGCCAATGTTGAGCGTAAGTTGTGCCTTTTTTAGCACCTACTTTCACAGCCAATCTATCTGGCATAGGTTGGTTAAGTATTTGAGCAGCATAACCAGAATCACTATTATTTATACCTTCTGTAACTATCATACTTTCTAAAGCTTTCCACGCACCAGTATTACCTACTAACTGATTATTACCATCCATGGTAGCACCAGTTTTAACAAGGTAATGATAGATATCTTCACCAGTTTTTTGACTAGTTCTCCAAGTCATTTCTGCTTTAGTTCTAGTTTGAGAAGAAGACTCAATGTTATATCTTTCTCTATACCTAGCAATAGCTTGATCTTTTGCTTTTTGTATAGCCTCATTAGTACCAGCTAATTCTAGTAGTTCTGGAGAAAACTTATGTAAACCTGCATTTTGTCTTATATCTTTAGCTATAATCTGTACAGCTGCCTCTTTAAAAGGCATACCATGTATATTATTATCGTGTAATTCTTTAGGAGTAAAAGTTATATTTTCTATCTTCATTGCCTTTTCGCTAGTCATCATAGCATGATCTAGCTTGTCAGCAAATGTGTCGTTAAAAGCAGTTAGCTTTTGTTTCAGATAACCAGCTTGTTCCCAATTAGACATCTTGGTTAAACGATCAGCATCAGGATAAATATCTGGACCTGAGATTCTTAACATTTCTGCTTTTATCTCATGGTATCTAGTATCCTCTGCAGTTAACGTACTTAACTCATTCTGTAATTCTACTAATCTTTCTGCATTAATTGTGGCTTGTTCTTGAGCCATCATGGCACCACGCTCTCTTTGTTCAGCAATATTTTTTTTCCTCATCTCCATAAGAGTTTTAGAAAAAGCACTTAATTGCCGATTCATATCTTGAGCTTCATTTATACCACGTTGACCCATAGTATTAGCCATAGCTGTACGTTGAGCGGTGGATTGTTGAACGTTGGCTCTTTCACGAGACCTCATGCGTTCAATGTTTCTATCGTATGAACTGCTCATAATTACAAGTCCTTAAAGTCTTGATAACCCTGAACCGCACTACCAGCTAATCCTAAGATTAAACCAGCTGACGATTTTTTCGGTTCCATTTCAGGAGCCATTGGTGTAGGTCCATGTATAGGAGCAAACCTAATCCTAATCTGTTCATACAAATCTCTAGATTTTTCTGTAGCTTGTTGCCGTTGAATATCTTTAGTAACCGCAGCTTCTTCTTCAGATAACATAAGATTATGTAGTATTTCAGATTTTTCTTGTCCTAATTCTTTAGCACTTTTAGCTGCTAATCGAGCTGCAGTCCGACCTGTTTGTGTACCTGCATACTCATTCTCATACATTTTTCTAATAGCTTTTTCTATTTTCTGATCAGACTCTGCAAATAATCTATTTAATTTTTGATCTTCTTGAGTCCATTGATCTACCATAGCTCGATAAACATCATCTTGTTTAATGTCTTCAAGCTGGATATCGTTTCTATATTGAGCACGATCAAGCATTACCTCTCGATCATACAATCTGTTTTGTTCTTCAAAGTTACGAAGTTTAGCTCTGTTTCTCCCTGCTATTGCTTGGTTTTGAGCTTGATGTTCTGCAACTTGTCCCATCATTCCGAGACCTGTTGACAGCATTGTTACTGGTTCGCACACGGCAAAATTCTATAAAGGTTAATTTGTTAGGACCATGTTCAAGTTCCCGTAAGAACTTAAATCCTAGAAACTTTAGAAGTTTTAGATGAGCGGTATTCCGTTTATCTACAATGTTCCAAAGGAGTTTCTCTTCTCTGCTTAATATAAATCGTTTAGCTTCTCTTGCAAAGGTGAGTGGGTATTCATGTATTGCTGGAGTGCATAGCATCCAGACTTTACCACCTTCCTGTACACCAGCTAATCCGGCAGTCTTGCCGTTAGGCGTTTTAAAGTAAACTGTATCTCCATCAAAAGCAGCAAATGGTATATACCAGCGTGGGAAATGGCCATGACCTTCCCATACTTCTCTATAGTCATCTGGTCGAAGATTAGAGGCGACCTCAACGGCTGCCTCCATTGTAATTGGGTGAATGTAGTTACTCATGTAATGCGTGTTTTAATTTATCTATGGTTTCTTGCATCCAAGATTCCCAAGGATTACCTAGGGGTAGATTCATACCTTTATACATGCGATTCTTTTTTAACCATTGCATGTATATACGTACTTCTTGTTCGGTAAAATTGATGTTATACACGTTGATAATATCTGGGTGAGTAGTCCCCTTCCCAGTTCATTGAAAATAAAGTTGCTGGTGAGGGATGGTTAGATTTTATTAATACGCTTAGGTTAGTATTTCTATCGTATACTGGTATTGTATGTACATATCCTGACGCTATCGCTGCTGTACTAGCATTTATATTATCCCATTCTTTAGATTCTACTGTATAAGTATAGTCATCTCTCCCTTTACGTTTAACGGTTATATCTAAAACACCTACATCTCCAAAGTCAAAATTCATTCTATGTAAAACTAAAGATCCTCTAGTTTCCGAACGACTTGCTTCACCTTCTTGTCTGGTAACATAAATTTTAGGTAGCTCTACTTCAAATTCATATTCATATCCAACAATCAAATCAGTATTAACTGCTGTGGTAGATGAACCAGCTTCGGTAGATGTTTTCCAATTACCGGGTAAAGTAACTGTTTCATTAGGAGCTGTACCTGTAATAGCAGATGCTGGAATATCATAACTCTTACCGGCTGCGTCACTATCAGTTGCACAGTAAGCTGTAAGTGTACGAGAACTATAAAATCCTGTACCTAAAGTAAATGTAGTTACATCGTTAGCACTGTCATATGTCATATCTCCAGATGCAATCGTTTTCTTTGTATCTAAATGAACACGATTTTCATCAGGAGCAGTTCCTATCATAGGAGTTCCAGAAGTTAATTTTATGTCAAATTTTTCTAGTGTATAAGTAGAACCTGTATTCAATACAGCAAAGTATTGATCATCCATCATACAATGAAAGATAACATTATTAGGTAGAGTCCATCTAAACCATGCAGATTGAGCACGTTTATCTCCTGATTCATACCATTTATAACCCCATACTTCATTAGTTGCTGTATGTAATGTACTGTCTACTGCAAATAATAACAGGTTATTTTCGGTTGAAGCTGTTACATTTGTTATTTTTTGAGGAAATAATTCTGCAATAATTTTACTTTGTTCTTCTACCGTAGGTTCATCTCTGGTAGTAACATTTGCTATTTCATAAAACCTAGCTTCACGTGCTGTGCTATTTAAAAATCCTATAGTAGTACCTAGTGATACTGGATTACTATCTGAATTAAATGCATAAGATGCTGCGTACGTTATCTTAGCCGTTTCAGGAGTAAGCAAAGCTTCCGCTCCAGAACTTACCCTAGACAGGATAACATTTTCTTCACTAAGTAAAGCAATTCTATTTCTAAAGAATAACATTTTTTGAATACGATGTCCTACGAATGAAGGTTCACCATTTGTTATGTCATCACCTACGTCACGTTTACCCCAATCTGGATAACCAAATTGAAATGCACCGTTAGAATAAGTTTGAGCTGAACCACCATTAATAGCAAATGTCCCGGGAAGCACTCTAGTGAGCTTCAGAGGCATTGTTGTGTTGTCGAAGGTAGTTGTTATCCCCGGAGCTGCTACCTCTTCCCACACGCCCTCTCCGTAGCGAACTGGGTGAAGTGTAACATTCCCACTTGTTGTACCTGAAGAAGCATCTGTTACAGTAAATGTGTTAGCGTCTGCTACACTTGTTATAGTATAATATCCATCACTACCATTACCACTTGTTATATTTAAAATTACCTCACTTCCATTAGATAAACCATGTCCAGTAGAAGTTACAGTTATAGTAGAACCTGATCTAGCATATGTAGCTTGTTGTACTATATCTGCTGTAACACCTTCTGCTTGGAAACGAAGATAATAATCATCCATATCTTCACCACTATTAACAATACGTACTGTATAACCATGACGACATACACGAGGTAGGTCAGCTATATTATTAGCTTCTGTTGTAGTAACAGTCATTAATTGTTTTTCTGGTGATGTTACACCAAAAGGAGTAGCTCTGTATAAATGAATACCATTTCCGCAAATCGTGGCTGTAATTCCGTGTCCACTTATAGCATCTAAAGCTGTTTTAATATCTCCTAATATACCGCCAGAAGATACATGTTCGTCTGCACTAGATGATGTTGGAGCCGGACGTACCATTGCTACATTAGCTCTAGATATAACGTTTACATGACTTTTAACAGTAGCTGTAGTTGTCACACCTTTAGTTGATGTATGTTGATGTGTATCATTTGTAGTCCAACCTTCTCCACCAAATTGTAATTTTACATAAGCTTGATATGTGTCGTGATAAACATAACTATCATCAACTGTACCTGTAGGTTGTGGAGTACAACGAATATCCATTTCATATCGTAGGTTACTCTTACCACCTGAACTTGCATTAGGAGGTGAAGTAGATCCTATAGCTGTACCTGTACTTACATTAACAACTTCTCTACCTGCTCCTTTACAATCACCATTACTGGTACCGCTATAATTAGAAGCATCATCAACAGTAGCAACTGTTAAACTTGTAGCTCTTGGGTAAGTAGTAGTATCGTTATTTGTAGGATCATAAATATCTACAGCATATTGTTTACCATACGAAATAGTATCTAAAGATATAAATGCTTCATTTAACTGAGCAGGAGATTTATCTGCAGCATCAGTTTTCATTGCTACTGATTTTCTTCTATTAACAAAGAATGTAGTTTCGTTAATAGTCATTACCTGTATATCAGAAGACTTTTCATCTGATAAAGCTGTATTATCTAAATAAGTAGCTTTGTTTGTACCTGCTACGTTAGCATAATCTACAGGTATTTCTACACCATCACTACATCTCCATATTTTAACTGCTCCATCTGCTCCACATTGACCTATATACTGTTCTTCATCGTCAGTATATATGTTAAACCATTTGGTATTTGCATCTGTTGAAGGAGACAGAGTTGAAATTAATTGACTTCCCGGACGTTTAATAAGTTGTCTTACTACGTCTGGAACCCCATTAACTAAATCTACTACTTGTCCCGGAATTTTTTTTTCGTCAGGTTGTGTAGACATACCTAATACGTAACTAGGTACTTTCTGTGTAACACTTGCCATTAGCGTCTAAGCATTTTATAAGGTTTATAAGATTGATATGCAGATTCATCTGGATGTCCAAGCATGTTGTGATCACCTTGATTGCATTCATATTCCATACACGCTGCTCTAGATTGAGTCTCAAAAGTACTCATCATCTTTTGTAGTTCAGCGTTTGAAACTAATTGTACTGCTGCTCTTCCACAAGCTTTATATATAATATATCTTTGGAACGGAGCTGGTATATCTTCGTAATTTAATAATCTAACATAATTAAAATAAAAATATTCATCATCTGGAAATTCAAAAGTATGATTTACTCTATCATATATTTTCCATAGTCCATCTGAATCTTTTCTTCTAACAAAATCTCTAGTACGATCCCATGCGTCTTCCATATCTATACGCATAACATCTGAAGGTATTATAAATTTATTAT
>LULN01000204.1_pt1 | contig 19787 bp, 20 predicted proteins | sample 728131 | NCBI WGS metagenome assembly LULN01 (sample SAMN03860288, study PRJNA289734) | marine metagenome | biome: seawater column; feature: ocean; material: water; isolation source: Red Sea water column Station 149 - depth 100m | place: Saudi Arabia: Red Sea | collected 2011-10-15 | depth 100 m
CAACAAAATATTTTGCAAAAGCCCCATCAAATGCACTCGAAACAACAAAGCAAAATGCAGACACAATATTTTCAGAAAATAAAAATGTAATTTTATCAGAATTACTTCCTCTTTATGAGAAAAGTGGAACAAGTGAGAAACCAGATATTTGGTTCATTTCAGGTGCAATGAATATTGTTTCTAAAATAATGGAAATGGTTGAACATTGTAGAGAGGAAGTGATGATTGCAGTGCCTCAAGCAGGAGAATTGATTGTAAAGCAAGCATTACCAAAACTTAGACAATTACACGATAAAGGAATAAAGATTACAATTCTAATTTCTGATGAGTTTGATAAAGAATCAATCAAAGCAATTTCTCGTGTGGCAGATGTCAAGGTAAAAGGAGGATTGTTTGGAGGAGGAATTATTTCAGATAAAAGATATGTTGTTATTTTACTAGGTCCAGAAATAAGCAGTTCTAGTTCATCAGAGATTGTAGCAATTTGGGCTGATCATGCAGGATTAGCAGGTTTTGCAAGAGAATATTTTGATTTCTTGTTAAAAGATGCTAAAAAGGCATAATTTCAACTTGTTAGAACACCATTGAAAATTTATTAGATTAGAGAAAATACATATTTCATGGATGCCATGGATGATGAGGTACTTTTTGTAGGAACTGCAGAAGCTGAACATACAGAGATGTATCTAAAAGCAATTTGGCATATTAGAGAAAAAGGTGACGAAGTTAAGATTAGTACAATCGCTAAGAGATTGAATGTGAGACAGCCAAGTGTTGTTCAAATGCTTAAGAAATTATCAGAAAGGGAATTAGTTACATACAACAAAGCAGGTGTAACTCTAAAAGAACCTGGAGAAAAAGTTGCAGCATCAATGATTCGAAATAGTCGTTTACTAGAAGTTTTGATGGATAGTGCATTAAAGATAGACATAGATGAAGAGATGGTTTGTGGAATTGAACATCATATGAATAAACAATTTACAGATGCATTATGTATAATGCTAAAATGTCCGGCTAAAAGTCCTAGAGGTCGTGACATTCCAATGGGCGAATGTTGTAAAACATCCAGAGGAAAAGAAGAGTAAAAGAAGATATACTATGCAAATTTGATGATATTATGGCATGTTTTTGCGGATGTGAAGAATTTGAAAAAAATCCAGATGGAAAGATTATGGGTTGTGTCAAATGCAATCACGGCAGACAAAATCATAGTGATGAATGGCGTGAGGCTGCAAGAAAAAATGTTGAACAATCACAAAAACGTGATACCGACTTTGGTTAATTTATTCACCAATAATTTTTACTAGAACTCTTTTGTTTCGTCTACCATCAAATTCGCCATAGAATATTGTCTCCCAAGGTCCAAAATCTAACTGACCATCAGTAATTGCAACAACAACTTCTCTTCCCATAACTTGTCTTTTCATATGTGCATCAGCATTATCTTCTCCAGTATCATTATGACGATATTGCTCAATTGGTGCATGAGGAGCTAATTCTTCTAGCCATTTTTCATAATCATGATGCAATCCATGTTCGTTATCATTAATGAATACACTAGCAGTGATATGCATTGCATTAACTAAACATAATCCTTCTTTGATTCCACTTTTTGTTACTAATTTTTCGACATCAGGTGTGATGTTAACAAACGCTCTTCTAGTTTTTGTCTTGAACGTAAGATATTCAGTTAATGATTTCATAGTATTCATAGAAGATAATACAATAAAAATTCAAAGTTGCAGACTCAGAACTCAAGATCCCAATCATCAATATCATAGGATATCGTACATCACTGTCTGCAGTAGAAATTCAAGATAATCATACTTGAACCTTTCAATAAGCTTGATAAGTGAGATAGATTTATTGAAAAAAAATGGTCACAATTGATGCACCTTCTTCATTGGAAAGTTTTCGAAGATTTATCATAGCGAGTACATGTAGTTCATTTGCTCCAAGAAGCTATCTTGAAGATCCAGAAGTTTTTGCAGAAAGAGAAGAAGGATTAGGTTCCATCTATGTAGAAGCTGCAGACAAAGTGACATTAAAAAAAATTCGAGAGATAACATTTGTTAACGCAAAAGATGTCTTAGGAGTTATTTATTCATCTAAAAGTGGAAATACCAGTCTAAAATGGAGACAGACAAGAAAGAACTCAGGTAAAGTTACTGGAGAAGCATCATCAAACTCGTTAGTAAATTTGGCAGAAGGTGGAGTCATCACCTTAGAATGGGTTGAAAATTACGTAAAAAAGAAACAAGAAGAATCAAACTAGTTATCTTTTAGAGATTTTATAAAAAATCATGATCACAAAAACTCTTGATGAGAATACAATTTCATTAATGCCTGAAGATTCAGATGATTTACTAACCATTCGGAGAATTTTAAAAAATGATGATAAGATAATTGGTGAAACTACTAGGGTAATTAAACAAGAAAAAGAATATTCAAGACCAGACAAAGGTGAACGAGTTAAAGTAAGACTTGCAATTAAGGTAGAAAAAATATCATTAGATAATGTTCTTGATAGAATTAGAGTTGGAGGAACTATACTAGAATCAAATAATGAATCCGTTCCACATGGAACTCATCACTCTTTTACGATAAAAATTGATGAGGGGTTCAATCTTGTAAAGAAAAAATGGTCAGGAGTTGAGAAAAAACTTGCAAAGTCAAAAGGAAAGAAGACAAAATTCATTCTAATTGCAATAGATACAGGAGATTGTGGAATTGGAAGACTGAAAGGAACACATTTGCACCTTCTACCAAATTTGTATTCGGGTTCTAGTGGAAAAAGATACAAATCAAATTTTAAGATTGAAAAATTCTTTGATGATGTTATAGGAGCAATTAGTTCAGTTGCTGAAAAAGACAATCTTGTAATCATATTTGGTCCAGGTGAGACAAAAAAGAAATTTTACAATTATGTATCAAAAAAACCAATTTCAGATAAATGCCAATTCAAGGTGATTGAAGGAATTGATTCTGGTGGAGAAGATGGAATTCATGTTTTTACAAAATCTGATGCCATGAAAGAGGTTATGGCAGATACGAAACTTGCAAAGTTGGCACAAATAATTGATGAAGTGATGTTTTTGGCAAACAAGAAAAGCAAGAAATTCTCAATGGGTTACGAAGAAACAAAAAAAGCAAACGAAGCAGGTGCCATAGAATCACTAGTCTTTTCAGAAAAAGTAATTCAGGATTCAGATGAACAAGAAATTGTGGACTTCTTAAATGACGTAGAATCTAAAGGAGGAGAAATTTTCAGTGTTGACAGTACTATTGATGCAGGATTAAGAGTCTCAGGTTTGGGCGGAATAATCTCATTACTAAGATTCCCATTAGAATTCTAAAGAGTAGAATCATTCAACCAATCAAGATATGGCTTATTCATAGAATTTACGTTAAACCTTTCCACGAATATACAGAATCAATTTTTGTAATGTTCACACATGCTACAAGTTTTTTCTTTACTAATTGATTGGCAATTTTTTTTGTTACAGTTTTGTTAGGGAATGTAGAGACAATTATCACTGGTTTCATAGGAAACGATAAATTGCCGAGCCTAAAAAAATTGCTATAACTTGGAACTAAATTTCTTAACAGATAATGCAATTATTTACGTACTCATAGCCTGGGTTGCAATATTTGCTGTTGCAAAAGGTTTGAGATTAGAAAGATATGGATTTTCAATTAAACCGTATAGTCTAACTTACAAAAATTACAAAGTTCAAGATGCATTAGTTAGATTACTTGGAAGAACTAGAAGAGGAGTTCGTGTATTTGCAGATGTTAGTGTAATTGCCGGATTTATCATGATGGGTTATGTTTTCTTCTTTTTGTTTTTGAACATTTCAAATTTCTTTGTAGAACCTGATGAATTTGCAGAATTGACTGTTCTATTACCAGGTGTTACAATGACATCAGCTTCTGCTATAACGTACTTTTTACTATCAATTCCAATTGTATTAGTAATTCATGAAGGTGCACACGGAATTGTCGGAGTTTTAGAAAAGATAAACATCAAGACAGGTGGATTTGCAATTTTCATTGCAATGTTTGCAGGATTTGTTGAGCCAGATGAAGAACAATTTGGTAAGGCAAAAAAGATTTCTCGACTTCGTTTGATTGGTGCAGGACCAACATCAAATGTAATTTTTGCTTTCATCTTAGGAGCAATTTTACTAACAAACCCATTATTTGCAATGGGATTAGGCGGAGTGCCTGGAGCAGAAGGACTTGTAGATGTATTTTACGAACCAGCAGCAGCAGGTGTTTTGGTACTTTCAGTAATTGATGGAGGAGGTGCACAACAAGCAGGAATTCAAGAAAATGATATGATCATAAAAATTAATGATGTGAATATTAACTCGGCAGCGGACTTACAAGCGAATCCAGTAACCCCGGGAGATACGGTTAATGTTACCATAATAAGAGATGGAACTGAAATTGTATTTCCGGTTACGATAATGGCATCACCAGATGATCCTGAGAGAGGATTAATTGGAATTATGCGAAATGACATGGGTCAGTTACCACAACCAATTTACAACTTTATTGACTGGAATTTGGATACCTCTTTTGGCTGGCAATTTTCATGGTTCTTGTTGTGGTTGTGGATGATTTCATTTTTCATTGGAATAATCAACATGTTACCACTACCAATTCTTGATGGTGGAAAATTCATTCATACCATAATTGAAGGAAAAATTTCAGAAAAGGCAGTTAATGGAACAATGATGGCAGTCTATGCAATCTCATTTGTCACATTTGGCCTAAACATAGGATTATCATATTTCAAGTCTGGCTGGTTTACAATCTAAAGAATCAGATATTAAACTGAGAGATAATCCTCAAACAATGCAATGTCAAAAGTGTGAAAATACTGCAGTGTATACCAGAAAGTATTCTGGAGAAAGTCTTTGTTCTGAATGTTTTTCAAACTCCATTCTGAGAAAGGCTGCAAAAACCATCTCCAAATACAAGATGATTAAAAATGACGAATTAGTTGTAGTTGGAGTCTCAGGTGGAAAGGACTCACTAGTATTGTTAAGTATTCTAAAAAAGATGTCAGAAACTCATAATTTCAAAATAATTGCAGTAACAATTGATGAAGGAATTCCAGGATATAGGGATGAGGCATTAGAAATTGTCAAAAGTTTCTGCTCTAAATTAGAGGTAGAGTTTAGAACCTACTCATACAAAGAATTGTACGATGTTACATTATCTGAATCTCTAGAATTAAGAGAAGATGAAAAGACAACATCATGTTCAATTTGTGGTATTTTTAGACGAAGGGCATTAGATCATGCTGCAAAGGAATTGAATGCTGATGTCATAGCCACAGGTCACAATCTGGATGACTCTTTACAGACATTTTTGATTAATACATTCTCTGGAGATTCTAACAAAATTGGATGGATGAGTCCCGGAGGAGATTCAAAACAAATAAGAAAAATAAAACCATTGGCAGAAATTTATGAATCAGAAATTGTATTTTATGCATTCACAAATGACTTGCCATTTCAGACCGAACCTTGTCCTCACATGAATGAAGGAATAAGAACAGAGATTAGAGAATTTCTTAATTCTTTAGAAGAGCAACACAGTGGAATCAAAAATAACATGTATCGTTCAATGAGGGAGCAATCCTAAGGTGGAGCATCCACGCTTCCTCGTCTACGTGGGGGATCTTGTATGCCTCGAAATGGGACTATCATCCTAGACTGGAGCCAGCAGAACTACTACATTAAATTATGAATTTGGAGAAGATGTACATGGAAGGTATAATTGGAACAGGAACTGGACGAACCTACGAAGATTTTCAGAGGCAAATTCCTGAACCTGTAAAACCATTGTTCGATAAATTACGCACATACTGTATGTCATTAGATGAGAAAGTAGTAGAAGATGTCCGAATGCATAGAATAGTCTTTTGTAAAACAATGGCGTTCAGATGGTTTGCTGATTTAGAACCAACTGAAAAATCAATCATAATTAAAATTCAAAAAGAACGTAAGAGTGAGCCCAAAATTTTAGAGGTTACTCCAGAGCAAGAATTATCAGAAGTAGAATCTTCACTCAAAGATGCATTTACAACTATTCGCTAGTATCTAACTTCAAAATTTTCAAATTCACCAGTAGAAGTTTCTTCAGATAATTCAAACTCATCTACACGAGAATTTGCAGGTCCGGTTTTACACCAATCTGCTAAAGCATTAATGTTTGATTCTTCACCTTCTGCAACAATCTCTACTCTTCCATCATCAAGATTACGAACCCAACCATTCACATTATTTTTGATTGCCATCACTCTGGTAGATTGTCTGAAAAATACACCTTGTACTCGACCAGTAACAAAGATATGAATTCGTTTTAGGACCATTCTAAATGATTGATTAACAGACTATTATTTGATAGATTGTTTTCTTTCCTTAATTCTTGCTCTACCAGTCTTTCTTGCAGCAATAGAACCAACTTTAGCACCTGGAGGAGTATCACGAGATACAGTAGATGATTGTCCAACGTGTTGGTGACGTCCACCACCATGAGGATGTACATATGCTGCTTGTGCAACACCTCTTACAATTGGATATTTCTTACCCTTTGATTTGAAACGCATCATTTTAACTCCAGCACGCATGAGTGGTCTGTCGCCAACTCCACCACCTGCAAGAGTTCCAATCATTGCTCTGTTCTTTGGATTTAATTTTTTAAATTTACCAGATGCTAATTTTAAAACAACACCATCCTCAGAATGAGAAAATACTGTTGCATCAGCACCTGCAGATTTCATTAAAGCACCACCATCTCCAAATTGTTGTTCAACATTACAAACAATGGTTCCATCAGGAATATTTTGAATACTAATTACATTACCATCAACAATCTCAGCATTTAGACCAAAATCGATTTTTTGGCCAACCCTAGTTCCTAGAGGTGCTGGGATAAATGAAACAGAGCCGTCTTCAAATCTTACTTTTGAGAGTGGCACATCACGACCAGATTCATGGACCAAATCAATAATTTCTCCTTGACGTTCTTCGTCTAGTGTGAAACTTGGATATTTGGCAGCTTTTAGCTTTTGTGTAGTAGCAGCTCTAAACTGCATTCCTCCACGCCCACGTCTACGAACACCTGGTCTTTTACCCATAGTATTCGATTGTGACTAGGATCATGATATTAAGCTAATGATCAATTTTGCGTCGATCAATGGAAATAATACGCTAAATATATAAAAAAAGAAAGTCAAGTGTATAGATATGAGCGAAAATGGTCTTTCCCTAAAAGTTCTAGAAGCATATACTAGAGATGTTGGAAGAGGAGTAGCTAGAATCGATTATGATTCTATGGATACTCTAAATGCATCAACTGGGGATGTTATCGAACTAAAAGGAAAAAGACGTACAGTTGCAAAATGTTTACCTTTGTATCCTTCTGATGAGGGAAAAGGAATCATACGAATTGATGGACTGGGAAGAAACAATTCAGGAATTGCAATTGGAGATACAATTACTGTAAAAAAGATTAAAGCTGTACCAGCAGAAAAAGTGGTTGTTGCACCATTAGAGGCAATACCACCAATTGATGAGAGATATTTGGCAGATGCATTAGAAAGTGTTCCTTTGATTAAAGGAGACAATGTAATGGTTCCATACTTCGGAGGAAGATTAACCTTCCAAGTAATTGGAGTTACACCAGCAGCAGATGCAGTTCTAGTTACACAAAAGACAACATTCCACATTGCAGAGAAAGGTGAAACACTTAGAGGTGTACCACAAGTAACATACGAAGACATTGGTGGAATTAGAGATGAGATTAAGAAAGTTCGTGAAATGATTGAATTACCATTAAGACACCCAGAAATATTTGAGAAACTTGGAATTGAAGCACCAAAAGGTGTTTTACTTTATGGTCCTCCAGGAACAGGAAAAACACTTTTGGCAAAAGCAGTAGCAAATGAAAGTAATGCACACTTTATCAGCATTTCTGGTCCAGAAATTATGAGTAAGTTTTATGGAGAGAGTGAAGCTCGTTTAAGAGAAATTTTCAAAGAGGCAAGAGAAAAAGCTCCATCAATTATTTTCGTTGATGAAATTGATTCGATTGCACCAAAAAGAGAAGAAGTTACCGGTGAAGTAGAAAGAAGAGTCGTATCTCAGATGTTATCATTAATGGATGGATTAGAAGCAAGAGGAAAAGTAATTGTAATTTCTGCAACCAACAGACCAAATGCAATTGATCCAGCATTGAGAAGACCAGGCAGATTTGATAGAGAAATTGAAATCAAAGTTCCAGATAAGAAAGGCAGGCAAGAAATCTTACAGATTCACACACGAAACATGCCATTAGCAGGTGAAGATCAAGATTTGCCAGTTAAAATTGAAAAGGTTGCATCTATTAGCCACGGCTATGTTGGTGCTGATTTAGAATACTTGTGTAAGGAAGCTGCAATGAAATGTCTTAGAAGATTGCTTCCAGAATTAAATCTAGAAGAAGAAAAAATTCCTCCAGAGACATTAGATAAACTAGTTGTAAACTCTGAAGACTTCAAGAAAGCACTTGTTGAAGTAACACCTTCAGGAATGAGAGAAGTATTCATTGAGAATCCAGATGTATCATGGGATAAAGTAGGCGGACTTGCTGAAGTTAAAAAAGAGTTGATGGAAGCAGTCGAATGGCCAATGAAATTCCCAGGATTGTATGATAATTTAGGACATAAAATGCCAAGAGGTATTTTGTTACACGGACCAAGTGGAACAGGAAAAACACTCATGGCAAAAGCAGTAGCAACACAAAGTGAGGCAAACTTTGTTTCAGTAAGAGGACCAGAACTTCTATCAAAATGGGTCGGAGAATCTGAAAGAGGAATTAGAGAGATTTTCAAAAGAGCAAGACAATCAGCTCCTTGTGTAATCTTCTTTGATGAAATTGATTCGATTGCACCAATTAGAGGAGCAGGTGGAGAAACTGCTGTAACAGAGAGAGTTGTCAGTCAATTACTTACAGAATTAGATGGTATGGAGAATATGCACGGTGTTGTAGTACTTGCTGCAACAAACAGAGCAGACATGATTGATCCAGCACTATTAAGACCAGGCAGATTTGATAAAATCATTCAGATACCATTACCAGATAAAGAAAGTAGGAAATCTGTTATTGAAATTCATGCTAAAGACATACCACTTGCAGATGGTGCCGACAAAGTAGACTTTGATAAGATTGCAGAATTAACAGATGGATTAAGCAGTGCAGATGTAGCATCAATTGCAAATACTGCAGTTTCACTTGTAGTTCACGAACATCTAGACAATGCAGTACCAGATGATAATTTGAGTGATGAAGAAAAGAAGAAGATTGTAGATGAGATTGAAAAGAAAGCAGCTGATGCTAAAGTAAAGATGAGTCACTTTGAAGAAGCAGTTAGAAAAGTCAGAGAACAGAAAGATCTCAAGATGAACGAGAAATTAGTTGCTTCCTACTACAGGTAGTTTTAATAAAATACCTACACTCTAATTTTCATAAATGTCAGAACTCAAAGGATACAAAGGTAAAATTCGTGATTTCTTAACTCAGAATAAAGTCGAAGTTGGAAATTTAGTCAAAATCACCTCTGAATTAACATATTCTGGAATTTTGATGCCAAGATACGAAAGTGGAGATGAATCCCACATTGTTTTGAAATTAAAGAGTGGCTATAATATTGGAATAGAATTTGATAAAATAGAAAAAATAGAGAAGGTCGGCGAAGGACAATCAATTGTCGAGAGTACGCAGACAATTGAGAAAAATGAGAATCTGCCAAAGATTTTGTTATTATCAACTGGAGGAACAATTGCAAGCAAAGTAGATTATAGAACAGGTGCAGTTACTCCAGCATTATCTGCATCCGAATTATATGAAGCAGTTCCAGAAATTGCAAAGATTGCAAATGTCGATGCAGAAGTATTATTTTCAGAATATTCAGAGAATTTACAACCAGAGCATTGGAAAGAAATTGCAAAGAAACTAGATAGTGTTGCAAAATCGGATTATGCAGGAATAATTATTGCACATGGGACAGATACAATGCATTATACTTCTTCATTTCTATCATTTGCATTATCAGGATTTCCTATTCCAATTGCATTAGTTGGTTCACAAAGATCATCAGACAGGCCATCATCAGATGCAGCATTAAATTTAATCGCAGCAACAAAATTCCTTACTGAATCAAAAACAAATGGAATCTATGTAATAATGCACAATGACTCAAACGATGACACAATAGCATGTCACAAAGGTACACGTGTAAGAAAAAATCACACAAGTAAAAGAGGAGCATTTGAAACTGTCGGAGATAATCCAGCATTCATAGTTTCTGAAGATAAAATTTTGAAAAATATGAATGATAGTTTTTTCAAAGGTGAGAAATATGAGCCAAAATTAGATTTAGATTCAAAAATTGCTCTAGTAAAGTATCATCCAGGATACGATCCTAGTCAGATCAAAAATTTAATTGATTCTGGATTTAATGCAATAATTTTTGAAGGAACTGGATTAGGTCATGTTGGAAACACAATGTATGATGCGATTAAAGATGCAAAAGAAAAAGGATTGTTTCTTGGAATGACATCACAATGTATCGACGGACGTGTGAGTATGACAGTTTATGACAGTGGAAGAGATCTTCTAGAGTTAGGGATTGTTCCACTTGAAAATATGACTCCAGAAACAGCATTAGTTAAGGCAATGTGGGCATGTGGAAATTCAAGTAATGCAGAAGAAATTAAGGAATTGATGTTAAGAAATATTGCTTCGGAGTTTTAATTTTGAGTGAAGTTGACATTAAAAATATTGGATTAAAGGTTGGACTTGAAATTCACCAACAACTAGATACAAAAAAGAAGTTATTTTGTGACTGTACCCCAATAGAAGAAGAAGAGTTTTCAAGAAAATTTTCAAGAAAGCTTAGGGCAGCAAAAAGTGAATTAGGGAAAATTGATCCTGCCGCACTTTTTGAAAGTACAAAATCAAAGACAATAGTTTACTATGCAAATCCAAAAAGTAGTTGTTTGGTTGAAGAAGATGAGGAACCACCACATTCACTAGATATAGATGCTAAGAATATTGCACTCTTAATCAGTTCTGCATTAAAATCAAAAATTTTTTCAGAAATACATGTGATGAGAAAAACAGTCATCGATGGTTCAAACACAACTGGATTTCAGAGAACAATGCTGGTCTCACAAGGCGGACATATTGAAGTCAATGGAAAAAAAGTAGGTGTTCAATCAATTTGTCTTGAAGAAGATGCAGGAAAACTGGTAAAAGATGAAGGTAATCATAGATTTTTTAGTTTAGATAGATTAGGAGTTCCTTTAGTTGAAATTGCATTAGATCCTGTTGAGGGAGATCCAAAATTTGTAAAAGATATTGCGTTAACTTTAGGAAGATTGTTGCGTGTTACAAAAAAAGTCATGCGTGGTATTGGAACAATCAGACAAGATGTGAATATTTCAGTTGAAGGTGGAGGGGTAATTGAGGTAAAAGGAGTTCAGCAATTAGATCAGTTAGAGAAAATTATTGAATTTGAAGCAAAGCGACAGCATGGACTAAAATTAATTTCCAAGAAAATTATGGATACAGGGTTTACAGAGATTGATAGAAAAGATGATGTTTTTGATATTACAGAAATAATGAAAGAATGTAACTCAAAAATTATTAAAAAATCACTAGAAAAACAACATAAAATATTTGCAATCAAAATTAGTAAATTAAAAGGACTGTTGGGATTTGAGCCCTATTCAGATATTAGATTAGGAAAAGAAATCGGTCAACTAGTGAGATTTTTTGGAATTGGAGGAGTTTTTCATTCTGATGAATTACCAAACTATGGAATTGAAGATAACGATATCAAACTAGTTGTAGAAAAAATACAAACAGAAGAAAATGATGCATTTTTAATTATTGCAGGAGAGAAAATATCAGTTGGTTTTGCAATTGATTCAATAATTAATAGAATTAAACTTGCAAAAGACGGACCACCTGCAGAGACAAGGGCTGCTACTCAAAATGGAGATACTGTATTTCTAAGACCACGTCCTGGTGCATCAAGAATGTATCCAGAAACAGACATTCCAACAGTCAAGGTCACAAGTAATGAACTTGAAGAGGCAAATTCTAAAGTACCAAAATCATGGGAAGAATCAATTAAAGAGTTAGAGAGAAAATATCAGATAAACAATCAACTTGCAGAACAAATTTTTGATTCAGAATATTTTGAGATATTTGAAAATATTTGTTCTACAAAACAAAATTCACCAAATTTTGTTGTATCAATACTTTGTTCAACCATAACTAACTTAGAAAGAAAAGGATTAGATTCCAAATTACTAGATAATGAGCAGATAATGAAAACATTTGAGCTGTTAGAGCAAAACAAGATAAACAAAGAGTCTATTGAAATAATTTTTGAACAAATAATGTCTAAAAAAGCAGATAATGTTTTGCAAGCATTAGAAAAAGCATCCATAACTCAATTAACTGATGAAGAATTAGACAAGATCCTCGATGAGATAATTCAGAAAAATCTAGAGAAAGTGAATGAAGAACAGATGCGTGCATTAAGTGGTCTAATGGGAATAGCAATGAAGCAGGTTAGAGGTAAAGCATCTGGAAAGATTATCAATCAAAAACTTAAAGATAAAATTCAGAAAATTCTAAACTAAAACAGTAGGAGAAAAAATAGATAAGTTAAGGGGATTAACTTTTTGTTTTTCTGCTACCAGTACCTCTACCTGTTGAACGTGTTCTGCCTTTGGTAGAAGCTCTTTTTGTTGTTGGAGTTGATGATAATTTTCTTTTTCCCGTACCACGACCAGTAGAAACACTGCGATTTCCTGCTGCTTTCTTTTTGGCCTCCTGATATTCTTTGTAAGAGTCACCAGAGAATGTTGATTTCTTACTAGTGTCAGTCTTTCGACGAGTTGTACCTCTACCACCAACACGGGTTACTTTTGCCATGGGAAATAGGCAAACTACAGTGTTTTAAAGTTGTTCATACACTCGAGGTAATTTTTAATGCGGGAAGTGGGATTTGAACCCACGAACTCCTAGGAGATAAGGATCTGAACCTTACGCCGTTGACCAGGCTGGGCGACTCCCGCATCAAAATTTTGGATTTCTAGAATAAGTTCGTTATTCACAAAATATTGAAATGAGAGATGAAATTATTCGAATTATGGGATTTTGGGAGGTAGTATTAGATGATAACAAAGAGGTTTTGGGAAGATATAATCAAGAGTATTTCAGTGAAGCAAAAATTGGCGAGATTGTGAAAAAATTATACGAACAGCAAATTAAACAAGGTCACGATCTCTCAATAAGAATATCAAAAGACTAGTCTAAATTTTGGAATTCATCTAAGAGAGATTTTTGTTGTTTTGAGAGTTTTTTAGGAATTTCTACTACAATGTGGACAAAAAGATCTCCGCGTCGATTAGAATTTGGGCTAGGTAATCCTTGAGATTTAATTTTTAAAATAGAATTTGGTTGGGTGCCTGATTCTATCTTTAATTTTTCTGTGTTTTCTAAAGTTTTGACATTAATTTCTGTCCCTAATGTTGCATCTACCATTGAAATTCTTGCATCACAATATAGATCAGTTCCATCACGTCTGTACAATTTATGAGGTTCAACTCTTACACGGACATGAAGATCACCTGGATCACCATCTGGAATTGATTCTCCTTCTCCTCGCATAGCAAGATAGTCACCATTATCGATTCCAGGTGGAAGATTGAATGAAACATGTTTTGTTCCTTTTACTTTACCTCTTTGACATTTTTTGCACGGATCATCAAAGAGTTCTCCACTTCCTTGACATTTTCCACATGGTTGAGCAGATTCCAATATCATTCCTCCCATATTTCTTCTGACTCTAACTTGACCATAACCACCACAGTCTTTACAGGTTGATTTTGAACTTCCAGGCTTACATCCAGTACCATCACAGTCAGGACAATCTACAAACTTTTTGAGATCAAGTTCAATTTGTTTTCCATGTAATACATCTTCCAAAGTGATATAGCATTCATGTAAAAGATCATTTCCACGTGGACGACCGAATCCACCTCCTCCAAATAGATTTTCAAAAACAGATCCGAATCCACCTCCTCCACGTCTTCCTTGACCTCCAAACAAATCATTGAAAATGTCATTAAAGTTACCTCCAGCACCTCGGAAGATATCTTCGGTGGAATATCTACCATCTACACCTTCATGTCCATGTTGATCATACAATTCACGTTTTGATGAATCAGAAAGAACTGCATATGCTTCAGAAATTTCCTTGAAATGTTCTTGTGCATCAGGAGATTTATTTCTGTCAGGATGAAATTTTAGAGCTAATTTCCTGTATTGAGATTTAATTTCATCAGGAGATGATGATTTGTCAACTCCTAAAACTTCATAATAATCGCGTTTAGCACTCATGATTAATTCGTAAATTGATGATTAATTAACTAATTTGAAGTATTTTCTGATTTTTTCTCAGAATTTGAATCAGATTGTTCTTCGTTTGCGTATGATTGTTGTTCTCCTGATTGTTGTTCTCCTGATTGTTGTTCTCCTGATTGTTGTTCTCCTGATTGTTGTTCTCCTGATTGTTGTTCTCCTGGAGGAGGTGACGCATTTTTGTATAATTCTGTGGTTACTTCATTTACAATTGTTTTTAATGCTTCTAATTTTGGTTTGATTTGTTCAGCATCTTGTGATAAAACATCTTTCAGTTCTTTAATTGCATCAGTGATTTGAATTCCTTTTTCTTGTGGGATTTTATCTTTAAGATCTTGATTAACTAATTTTTCAGTTGTATAGACAAAACTTTCAGCCTCATTTTTTATGTCAACTGCTTCTTTCTTCTTTTTATCTTCTTCTGCAAAGTTTTCTGCATCTTCTTGCATCTTTTTGATTTCCTCATCGGACATTTTTGTGGTAGACTGAATAGTGATTTTAGCATCTTTTCCTCCATTGGTCGCTCACCTTGTACAACATTGATAGTAACTGCGGTTTGACTATCTGCTGCAGTTGTGAATGTTTTATCCTTAGAAGTTGGAATTGTAGTATTTCTCTCAATAATTGGTTCTCTTACACCGCCCAATGTTTCAATTCCGAGAGTTAATGGAGTAACATCCAGTAAAACAACGTCACTAGTAACATCACCAGCAATGATTCCTGCTTGTACTGCAGCACCAAATGCTACTGCTTCCATAGGATCTACGCCAGATTCAGCTTCTTTTCCAACGGTATCACTAACAAATTTTTTGACGATTGGCATACGGGTTGGGCCCCCAACTAGTACCACTTTTGTTATATCAGATGCAGATAGTTTTGCATCTTCTAGCGCTTTCTCAATAGATGGTTTACATCTTTGAACAATTGAACCTACTAAATCATCTATTTTAGCTCTTGTTAGTTTGACTTGAAGATTTTTTGCACCAGAAGAATCCTGAGCAATAAATGGAAGATTAACTTCAGTTTCCATAACGGATGATAATTCAATTTTTGCTTTCTCGGAACCTTCTCTAACTCTTTCTTTTGCCTGTGGGTCACTAGATAGATCAATTCCTTCTTGTTTTCTAAATTCATCAATTACATAATTTGTTATTGCAGCGTCCATATCTGCACCACCTAATTGTGTATCACCAGATGTGCTCATCACTTCAAATACACCGCCTCCCATTTCCATAATTGTGACATCAAGAGTACCTCCACCCAGATCAAAGACCAAAATTTTCATATCTTCTTTGGCTTTATCTATTCCAAATGCAAGTGATGCAGCAGTTGGTTCGTTAATAATTCTCACAACATCTAATCCAGCAATAGTACCTGCATCTTTTGTTGCTTGTCTTTGATTATCATCAAAATAAGCAGGTACAGTAATTACTGCTTTGTTTATTGTATCACCAGTAAATGCTTCAGCATCTCGTTTAATTTTTTGAAGAATGAAAGCTGAAATTTGTTGAGGTTTGTAGTCTTTTCCTTGCATTTTGAATAAGAAATCTGTTCCCATCTTACGTTTTGCTTCACGAATTGTATTTTCAGGATTTGTTACTGCTTGTCTTTCAGCAGGACTGCCTACAATGAGATTTCCATCTTTATCCATTGCAACTACTGATGGGAATGCCTTACCAGCTGCAGTGGTTCCTTCAGCTGCTGGGATAAGAGTAGGTTTTCCACCCTGTATTACAGAAGCAGCAGAGTTTCTTGTTCCTAAATCAATACCAATAATTTTTTCAGCCATATTTCATACATCTCTTAATTTTTTTTCTTTGATACAATTACTTTAGATGGTTTTAAAATAGCTTTGCCAGAAATGTAGCCTTTAGACACTTCTTGAGTAATAGTTCCATCATCTAATGAATTATCCTCAACAATAGAAACTGCTTCATGTATTTGAGGATCAAAGATTTCACCGATTGCATCAATTGGTTTGATATTATTTTCGGACAGAAGAGATTCCATGTTTTTAATTACAGCCTGTATTCCGTCAGTGTTAATTTTTTCTTTCGATAAAGAGTTTTCAGCACGGAGAAAATCTTCATAAATATTTAAAAAATTTAATAAAAGATTATTTGTTTTTTCAGAAACTCTTTGAGAAATTTCAGTTTGAGTTCGTCTTTCTAAATTTTGATAGTCAGCTAAAGCACGTTGCCATTTATCTTTTAACTCAATATTTTCATCTTGTAATTTTTTAATTTCATCAGAAATTACCTCTCTATTTTCATCATTATCTTCAATTTGATCTCCTTCTTTTTGGACTTTTTTATCTTCAGACATAATTTTTCATCAGTATATAGGAATATTATTTTTTTGATACTAATTGGCAAAGAGGGTTAGCTTTTAGAATAATTATTTCATCATCTTTATTATTTTTCAGTATATATTCAAGATCTGATTTTGAACATACAACAACAATGGTAGTTTTATCATTTTGAAAGATATCAGTAGGTTGACTAATAGATTCCACATCACCAATGTAGTCTTTAAGTTTGAGTTCTAATTCTTGCAATTTTTCAATTTTTTCACCTTTCATTTCATGTTGATCCAAAGTCCACAGAAGTAAAATTTTTGTTCTACTAGCCTTTAATTCATTTTTCTTTAGGATCAATCTAGTTTCATCAATGAGTCTTTTGATATATCCATCAATTCCTTTCATACTTCCATTAATGAGATACATCAAACTACTTGCACCTTCAAATGAACTACTCAATGATCTTAAATCAAATAAGCCATCGATAATATCATCGAGGAAAATTTCTCCAAGTTTTTCTGAGTTAAGATCTGATTTTGTTGCTGAGTCTTTAGCAAATTTACAAACTTCCAGAATGCTTGTTTGATTAGAAAATTGTTTCAGTATGTCTATGGCATGAAAATATTCTGATGATGTTAATGTTAAAAAATTAAGATTTTTGTTAAAACTGAATAATTTCTTTAATGATTCATTTTCTTTACCATCTGATGAACCTATGAATGATTTTGATATATTTTCTTTAGATAATGGATAATAGAAATATGAAACATTTTTTCCAACTTTCAATCCTGTAACATGTTCTAGTAGAGACATGTTTTCTGAATTTCCACCAAATCCTGTACCTAAACCGTAGACTACAAGACAGTTTTTTTTAATATTTGAAACTGCATCTTTGAATTTGGAATTAATTTCAATTTTGATATCTTGACCAGTTTTTCGGATTTTTGGTGCAAAGATTAGTACCTGTGCTTTGGAAATTGCAGCATCAATTGAAGTCATTGCAAGTAAAGGCTCATCATCTTTTAATGCTTGAACAGTGGGGTATGAGTTTGCAATATCCTCTTTGATAGATATGGCAGAAGGAGTAGATTCATCAATGATTTGAACATCGCCACCATTAAGAGCAATTTGGCAAGCAAGTGAATATCCTTCAGTACTTAGACCATAAATTACAACTTTTGTTGCCATAATACTATACTAATATCAAGACTAAGAAATACTTATTGCAGTTATCTATGAAGTGCTAATACTTGAAGATCTGGTTTGATATTTTAACACCGAAACAATACTTGTTTTTTGAATATTTCATTCAAAAATTTAGAAAACAGCATAAGATTATCTCCACAACTAGAAGATATCAACAAGTAAATGGAATTAGAAAATTTGGTACAATAAATCCAGTAATTATTGGAAAACATGGTGGAAAGAATAATGTTGATAAATTACTTGCTAGTTTGGATAGGACTAAGTTACTAACAAAGAAAATTGAAAAAGAGAGACCAGATTTGCTAGTAAGTTTTTGTTCTCCAGAAGGAACAAGAGTTGCTTATGGGTTAGGCATTCCACATATTGCGTTTTCAGATTCACCACAAGCTAAAGCCGTTATGAAGTTATCACTCCCTTATGTTACCAAATTATTAACACCATGGATATTTCCTAAAGATGATTTTAAAGAATTCGGAATTAATTCACGAAATATTATACAATATAGATCAATTGATGCAGGAATAATTATCAAGAACTATAAGAAAAAGAAAGAAAGTAAATCTAGTAAGAGAAAAACTATTCTGATTCGTCCAGAAGAATCAGAGGCAGCATATATTAAAAAAAATAGTGTAACAAAAAAAATTATTGAAAAAATAATTTCAGATTTCCCAAACGAAGAAAAAATCATTCTATCAAGATATAAAGGACAAACTGAGGAATTAAAAAGAAATTTCAATGGAAAAATTAAGATCATTTCAAAACCAGTTAGCGGTCAAGAGATTCTAAGTAAAGTAGATTGTATTATTGGTTCAGGAGGTACAATGACTGCAGAGGCAGGATTGTTAGGAATTCCAACAATTTCATTAAATGCGGTTCCAAATAGAATTGAAGATTATCTTGTAAAAAACAAGATAATTGTTAGAAGTGAGAGTCCAAATAGAATTTCAAGAGAAATTTTTCAGGCATTAAATGATGAAAATGTTATGAAGAAAAGAAAGCAAAAGGCTAGAAAGTTACTTTCATCATTTGAGGATCCACATCAAGTTCTTTTAAGAACCATACGTGCATTATAAAATAATATTATAGGGGTAAATTGTTTTTTATTTTAGAAGCCCAGTAGTGTAGCGGCAAGCATAGGGGCCCTTGGAGCCTTTGACCTCGGTTCGAGTCCGGGCTGGGCTATACTATTTTTAAAAATCCAGTTTTGTCAGTAGTTTTGTTGCTATAACAAACAAGACTGATGCTAAAACAATTAGAAAGATCATTTCCATTATTACAAAATCAGTTATCTGACCAAATATTCCCGCTCTTACTACATCAACAAGATATGAAAGTGGATTAATGTAAAATGCAGTTGCAAGTGGTTGAGGTGCACCTTGTGCAGGATAAAATGCAGTGCTTGCAAAGGCAAAAAATAGAAAAACGCAAAAATTAGTAACGGAATTGTTACAATAGAAAATTCTACTGATTCAAAAAATACAGGATATCCAACTGCTGTGATTAATCCAGCACTAACTAGACCAATTATTCCAATTGTAACAATATTACTTAGAATGTAATCAGAGCGCGTGAATGGACCAGACATAATTTGTTCAAACATACCATGTCTTCTATCATTCCAGATAATTATGCCAGAGATTAATGTACTATTCATTATGTTAAATCCTATCATACCAGATGCCAAAAATGCAGGATAACTCAAATCTTTTGCTCCAAATGAAACATTATCAATTAATGCAGTGTATGCATATCCTGCAACAAAGATGTAGATTAATGGAAATAA